>Ga0068714_10004547_pt1 | contig 15447 bp, 10 predicted proteins | sample MTBNYHSulfiMetaG_FD_62988 | JGI IMG/M metagenome (GOLD analysis project Ga0068714, IMG submission 62988) | Enrichment culture microbial communities from rom New York Harbor, USA that are MTBE-degrading - MTBE-NYH (New York Harbor Sulfidogenic)... | ecosystem: Environmental > Aquatic > Marine >...
ACGCTTTTTATCCTCTTTTAGAATTTCAATATTTGCCCTAATTCCGGAAGTCAACCATTGATGATTTATTCCAGGAGAAATAGAATAAAACATCCACTTCCCAATCCTGCGGCTGCGGGTTAATCCTGCCTCCCTTAAAACCTTTAGACTATGGGAAGTCCTGGATTGCTCCATATCCAAAGCACAGGTAAGCTCGCAGACACAGAGTTCACCTTCTGTCAGAATCATATAGATGCGCAAACGTGTTTGGTCAGATAAAGCGCTGAATATTTTTATATATTCTTCCATTTATACTCCGCTACTATTTTTTTCGTTTTCTAAAATGATTCTCATTGAAGCTCAGGAGTGAACCTGACAGGCAGGGTAATGTTCAGATAAATGTATTGTTGAAGCTCTTTATTTATGTCCAGATCAGCAAACTGTTCCTGATTAATTTGAATAATAATCTCCCGTTCTTCTCCGGGAGCAAGATTCATATTTTGACTCATAGGTTTCAGATAATCAACGGATGATTGAACGGAAACTATTTGTAATAGTTCTTCACTATTATTCTTTAAAAGAAATTTAGCTTCATACCCGTCCTGTTCCGCATTTTCGTTTGTAACTATATGCTCTAAAGGACGGATTGAAACAATGTGCTCCTTTTCTTTAATATACCCTTCGATTCTTAAGGTAACGTTTTTCCGGTTAGGATCATTAGTCACCAATCGGACATATTCTCTTACCACACCGGTTTCTTGTTCACTCGAATCATAGGTGAAAGAAATCTCGACTTCTTCTTCAGGAGCTAACTGTTTAGGAAAGATCAATAATTCCGGGTCATAATGAATATGCTCAGGAATATCAATACTTTCGATATCCAGATTTAAGTCTCCCTGATTTGATATGATCAGGGCAAGCTTGTTAGAATTACCCTTAGTTAACAAGCCCAAATTCCATAGGTTTGTTGATATTTGAATTTCCGGAGAGGCAATGTGTTCGATATCAGCTTTAATGGCAATTCTTTTTTTGGGGGTTTCAGGATCATTGCTATAAATATAAAAGGGCTTGGAAACAACACCCTCATAACCTTTGGGATTAAAAGTAACCTCTAATGGGGTTGTTTTTCCCGGTGCAATCTCTTCTTCAGACAATACAGTGGCAGTGCATCCACAGGTTGCCTGCACTTTTTCGATAACCAGTGCCTCTCCACCCTCATTCTTCAGGGTAAAAATATGGGTTTGTACCTTATCCGGCATGATCTTCCCCAGGTCCCCGATTTCCTCGGATACCGTTAAAGCCGGGGGTCCTGAAAACTGATTGTTCATACTGTTAACAAAATATCCTATTCCCAAAAATATGGCAACAATCACAATAATAATGAATATAAAGCCTTTTTTCTGCATTACTATCTACTCCTCGATTTATTATTTGAATTTATGGATTAAGCTATGATATGACTATACTAAATTTATTTTTTTCTCATTTGCTGATCTTTTTCGAATATGACCGACAATCTGACCGGACGTAAAGCCCTGCTCTGTCAATAATTTCAAAGCTTGTTCTGCATCCTTTCGGTCAATAGAAATAAGAAGTCCTCCGGAGGTTTGGGCATCATATAACAGTATCTCTTTTGCCGAATTAAGCTCTTCTTGTATTTCCACACTACAGGAAAAGATTTGTTGATTTGTTATACTACCGCCGGGAATAATATCCTGCCGGGAGAGATTATATGCCTTATCCAGTATCGGTACATGGTTCACCTGGATATCTGCAACCAGATCCCCGCCTGCCAGCATTTCATGGAGATGACCAAGAAAACCAAAACCGGTAATGTCGGTCATACTATGGATCGAACCATTCAAAATAGACTCAGGGATACGGTTCAGTTGCATCATGGAATCCACCGCTTGCTGCACTTCCCGGACAGTTATCATTTCTGCCTTAAGAGCAGTGGAAATAATACCGGTCCCCAGAGGTTTGGTGAGAATTAAAGAATCTCCCTCCTGCGGGGTATGATTTCTGATGATTCTTTCGGGATGAACCATTCCCAGAACTGCTAACCCATATTTGGGCTCTTTGTCTTTCAAGCTGTGACCCCCGACCAGAATGGCTCCGGCTTCCTGCACCTTTTCTACTCCGCCTCTAATCATTTCATTTAAATCATCGAGCCGGCCAGCAGGAAAACAGACAATATTAAGGGCTAACAGTGGCTTCCCACCCATGGCAAAGATATCACTCAAGGCATTGGCAGCAGCAATCTTACCGAACACAAACGGGTCATCTACAATTGGAGTGATAAAATCAACCGTAAATATAATGGCAGTTTCCTGATTGATACGATAAACTGCTGCATCTTCATTATATTCAAAGCTGCTAAGTACATTTTTATCTTTAATATGATTAAATTTTTTGAGAACCTCACCGAGATCCTGATAACTTAATTTTGCCGCTCAGCCGGCAGCAGAAACCAACTGCATTAGCCTCTTCCTTTGATCTGACATCTTCCTCACCTCCTTGCCCTTAGCCTGATGTTTCCTGTTCCTTCAATACTCTCTGACCTTCTCTTCTTAAGGTTATACCCTCCTCATCCATTTTCGTCAATAGAGGAATAATATACTTACGGCTGATATGGAGCAGTTCCCGAACCTGTCCAATGGAAATACTTTTATTCTCTTTCAAATAATTTACAATTTTATCTTTCATTTCCCGGTAAATTTCAGGAGTCATGATAATTTGTTCTTCCAACAAAAAAATTTTTCCTTTTTCAACCAAATATTGGATGAGTTCTTGGTTTGTCGGAAATTGATTTTTTAATTCTTTTTCAGTCGGTAGTTGTTTGGGTTTTTTCTCAATATATTCTAAAACTTCTTTTATCATTTCTTTCTGATGGAGTGACAATGCAATAGCATGCTTAAAAGAGGATACCTCTCCATTATGAACTTTTATTTTTTCCGTCTCGACCAGAAAATCAATCAGTCTGTCAAATAAATCATCAGGCAAGGAAGTAAGACTATTTTTCAGAAGTAGAAGAGGGAAGCCTGTCTTTAATGAAGAATCCTGATGCATTCTTTCTAAATAATCTATTGCCCCGTTTATCTGTTTTTTCCAGAATTGTGCATCAATCACCCAATTTCTGATCAGGAATAGTAGATGATTATGATAGAGCACCTCTAAAGTTTGTCCTATTTCTTCCACAGAATAAGGGCTGTTGACCAGCAACTCCTCTTTTTTTATCACCTGTACTTTCTGCAGCTCTGTCAGGATGAGTTGTTTGATATCCAGATTTTTTCTCTTCTCCAGCCAGTTACTCCATAAAGGACGATTAAAACTGTGTCTGGAAGCCAGGGCATCCAGTATCCTGCCTCCTCCGATTGTTATGTTGATACCGGGAAGACGGATAATAAAATAATCCCCCGGCATCAGGCAGAGGGGTTCTTCACAACGAATTTGGGCATAGGATTGCTCGCCTGATTTCAGCTCTTTCCTGTTAAAAACAACCCTCCCCCGCCACAATTTAGTATGAGAAATAAAATCCAACTCGCTCCCGTTTTTTAACAAATAGGAATTCTTTTGAGCAGGAAGGGTCAATGTTACATCAACCACTTTTCCAAATTGAAATTCCTGATTTCCGTAAATCAAATCACCCCTGTGCAATTCTTCTTTTTTTACACCGGAAAGATTTAGGGCAACACGGCTGCCAATGGTTGCCTCCTCAACTGAAGAACCGTAGCTTTGCAGCTGTCTCAGGCGAACTTTTTGATGTAAAGGGAACAGTGATACATATTGATTCTGGCGTAAATTCCCGTTGATCAGGGTTCCGGTTACTACTGTACCGCTTCCTTTAATATCAAAAACCCGGTCAACAAACAAACGCGGTTTACCGATATCCTTTTTCTCAGGAATGGCTGCACTTAATCTCTCCATCTGCTCTTTTAATTGAAAAATACTATTATTATCTTTATTGCTGAAAGAAAGAACGGGTATTTTAAGGATAGGAATAACCGCAATCCTTTCCTCTATTGCTTGTCTGACTTCCTGCACCCGCTCAGGAGAAACCAGATCAGTCTTGGTAATTACTATCATGCCCTGCTGGATATTTAACAATCGGATAATTTGAAAATGTTCCTCTGTCTGTGGTTTCCAGCCTTCTTTGGCATCAACAACCAGGATAAAGGCATCAACAGCGGTCATCCCGGTAATCATGTTTCTGATAAAATTCTCATGACCCGGGACATCGATAATCCCGATTTTCTCACCTCGAGATGTTTCCAGCCAGGCAAAACCCAGGTCAATAGTCATTCCCCGCTTTTTTTCTTCCGGAAGACGATCAGCATTAATCCCGGTAAGGGCATAGATTAAAGCAGTTTTTCCATGATCAATATGACCGGCAGTACCAAGAATTACCATGATAGAATTAACAACCCTCATCTTTCCTGTGAAAAGCGATATCAATTAATTCCACTAATTTTTTATCATATTGGGGTTCAATGGTTCTGGGATCCAGGATTAGGTAACCATCCTTGATCCTTCCCAGCACGGCAGGATTAGATAATCGTAATGTTTGATCCAATTCCTCTACATTGCTCTCCGATTTAATCATTAAAAGCCGGGTCATTAAGGTCTTCCCGGGCAAGGATCCGCCTCCTACCACCGAAACCCCGTCCTGACAGGCCGCGGCAATCCTTTTCTGCCGTAAACGCCTGGCTAAAGAATGACAGCGACGTTTAATCACCTGGTAAGGCATAGAAATCATCTGCCAAACCGGAAGATCCTGTAAGGCCCTTCCGTTTAGATAAAATAACAGGGTGGACTGAAGAACAGACAGGGTTATTTTCCCAACCCGAAAGGTACGATACATGGGGTCTTTTCTAATTCGTGTGAGATATTGTTTTTTGCCACAGATGATTCCTGCCTGCGGACCTCCCAGTAATTTGTCGGAACTGAAACAGACAATATCAGCACCGCTTCTCACAATTTCCTGAACCATCGGTTCATGCAGCAAATCAAATTGTTCGGTTGGCAGGAATGTGCCGCTCCCCAGGTCAACTACAACCGGTATGCGATTTTTTTTACCTAATACTTTCAGCTCTTTTGTACTCACAGATTGGGTAAAGCCATCCAGATAAAAATTACTCTGGTGAACCTTTAACAGCAAGGCAGTATTTTCATTGATGGCTTTCTGGTAATCATTCAGATTGGTCTGGTTGGTAGTGCCCACTTCTTTCAGGATAGCCCCACTCTCTCTCAATATATCCGGAATCCGGAATCCGCCGCCGATTTGTACCAACTCACCCCTGGAAATAACCACTTCTTTCCCTTGCGCCAATGTCTTCAGGATGAGAAAGACGGCAGCGGCATTATTATTCAGGATAAGGGCACTTTCGGATTGGCTGAACACTGCCAGCATCCTTTGTACGAAATCCCCTCTTTTCCCCCGGGTTCCCTGTAAGAGGTCATATTCCAGATTGCTGAAACCCACCAATGAAATAATCGACTCATCAAGCAACTTACTTCCCATTGCTGCCCTGCCCAGATTGGTATGTAAAATGACACCGGTTCCATTAATCACTGGCCGGACAAAGGACTGGTATTCCTTCTCAACTAAAGAGATACATTTTTGTATGATTTCCGGTAGAGAAGCAGGGACAGAACCGAGGGCAATATGTTTTCTTTCTTCCTCCAGGACAACCCTCACCAGGGGAGTAACCATTTTTCGTGAATAGCGATGAATTGTTGATTGCAGATCTTCCTGCTGCAATATCTCCTCTACACTGGGAATTTGAGCCAATTGATGATGAAAATCTTTTTCCTGCTTGTCATTGCGGTTATTCAATAATATATATTCTCCTTTAAAAATGCCCATTACGGCATTCTATAAATATTAGGCAGCCATTCATGGAAAAATTTGGCGAGAGGGGTGGGAATCGAACCCACCACGGCAATGGTTACATTACCGTCAACGGATTTGAAGTCCGCGAGATCCACCAGAACCTATCCACTCCCGACATATGGTATTTTATTTGAATCCTGATAACCTATCAGGGTTTATGCAAATGGTCAGGTACTCCCGGTAGAGGGTTTTAGAACGGTTACAGAAATGGTATCACTTTTTGTTATTCCATCTTCCGTATAACTGACTGTGATCATTGTATTTCCGGTTGACTTGGCTGTAACGATTCCGCTTGTACTGACAGTAACTACGTTGCTATTACCGGACTGATAACTGCAGTCAGTATTTTCAATTAAGGCACTGGAACCGTCACTATAGATAGCAGTAATTGATGTTATAGATCTGGTACTGTCTATTGATATATTGGGCATGCTATCAGGTTCAACACTAATTGAACTCAATTGAACCAGACTAACTTCAATTGAAAATTCCTGAGGAGTTTTATACCATCCGTCTCTTACTATAATTTCAACTTCGTTTTGTCCTAACTGACTCTCTGTCGGTGTCCATTCAATCAGTCCGGTTGAGGTATTTATGGTCATGCCATCCGGAGCAAGGACTAAACTATAGGTTAAATTAACTTCAGAATCATCAACAGCAATAACCTGGTAACTATAGGTAACTCCTAATGTAGCAGTCAAAAGAGGAGAAGATTGAATGATCGGAGGTTCGTTACCAAATATTGGCAACATACATCCGCTGGTGAACATAGATATCACAAGAAAAGAGATGAGAATTATTGTTCTTTTTTTCACGTTTTCACCTCCTTTCCTCCATCATCTGATTTTTTTGAATCTGGATGATAAAACAAAACATATGAATCGTTTATCATGCATAAAATTATTATATCACTTTGAGTCAATATCGCCAATTGGTTCACCGGAAAAATCTTTTTCTTTAAAAAACAGTTGACAATTATACTTCCTGTGTTATGATATTTTACTAAACCAAAACAAACAGAAATACAATTCAGGATTCTGATAACAAATAGGAGATAATATAATTATGGAAATTAACATAACCGATAAAGCTGCAGTACAGTTAAAAGAGATGATCAAAGAGAAAGGTCATTCCCGGAAAAAGGTCCGTATCATGATGACCGGAATCGGATGAGGGGGACCAAGGTTTGGTATTGCTCTGGATGAGCAAGATAAAAACGATGTAAACTTTAACGCAAATAATCTGGATTTTATTCTTGAACAGAGATTGGCAAATGAAATAAAAAAATTCTACGTTGATTATAAAGATTTCTTTTTGTATAAAGGTTTTCAGGTATATGCAGACGGATACGGATCGCCGTTTTGCTGATATCTATTTAAAAGTAACCATTAGTCCGAATATAGTTAATAGAGACAGTCGGGGGAGAAATTTCCCATGACTGTCTCTTATTTTGTATCTAATCATTTTGAAAAAGTAAATAGGATTTGACCCGGAGAAAGATTAGAGGGTTTCTGGAGAAGTCTCCTCCCTGACTACCCTGAAACAAAATAAATTAACTTCTCTTTTACTTCTTCCTTGCTTATACTTTGCCAGATAACAGCATAAATATCGATCTGTTTCTGGTATTTTTGCTGTAAATCAGCATAATCTTTTTCGTATTTCGGACAGTCTGTTTTATAATCTACAATGACCCATCCATCTGGTTCCCGGAAAACCAGGTCAATAATGCCGCTTAGAATCATTGGCGGCAATTTATCCTTCCCTTTTTCCTGCTTCTCTGTTAAATCTTCATAAAGGGATTCTTCTTCGGTTATTTTTAAATAAAAAGGAACTTCGGTCAGCCTTTTTTCTGCCTGCATAATTCTGGAATATAATGGCCTTTCCCTAAAACTTTGGATGAGCTGAAACAGCTCATCTTTCCGATAAACTGGAATATTATTCTTTTCAAGAGAATAAAGGATATAAGACAAAAGGAATTCCTCTGAGGGTTGAGAGTTTAACAAGTATTCCAGAACTTCATGCACCGCCTTCCCCCAATTTGTTCCACCTTTATCTATCGTAGGAATAAAACTGGCTTTATCAGTAGAGCTATCTTTCAACTCTGAGGGTGTCTTTTCAATATAATCGGCGACAAGGGCTCTCTGGTATTTATCTGAAATCTCTTGTTTCTGTTTCTCATATTCTTCCAAGCTGTAAGCTTTTCGGACATCTTCTTCTTTTTTTTCTGGTATCTCCGGAATAGAAAGAATCATATCTTCCTTCATGTTTTTCAACAACGGTTCCCATGAATTATATTTATTTTGGCTGTCCTTTTTCCCCAGGCTGCTTACCACCAGCAAATTTTTTGCTCTGGTTGCCGCCACATACAATAGACGTGTCTCTTCTGCCTGTAAATACAAGGTCTCTGTCTGACAGTAGTCTTCCCATTGGGGAGGTTGGGCAATAATCTTGCCATTCCCATAATCATTAGATTTTTTGACCATAAAATGGCCTCTGGGTGTTGCTGACCAACGTTGTACATGACAATCCGGTTCATGTTTACTGGTATTATAAGGAATAGCCAAAAATACAATAGGTGCCTCAAGCCCCTTGGCTTTATGTAAATTCATGATACGAACAGTATTGCTCTCTGCATTTAAATCAAATTCTTCTTCAACCCCTGATTCCCATAATCTTTCTATTTCTTCTACCATTCCGGCAAAGGAGTAAAAACGATCCATTTCCAATTTCCGCAAATATTCCAGTAAAAAATAAAGCTCATTATCCTGTATAATTTGATCAGACTCCATACAGGCAGATAATTGCAACCCCGAACAAGTCATTATCTTTTCCAAAGCATTGACAGGTAACAGTCTCTGGCACCAGGAATGATAACATTTCAATTGCTCAAAGGTATTTTTAAATCTATCTTTCAGGCTTTGTTGAACCGTATCAGGAATTTCAGAGGAAAAATCAAATATTCCCCCTGATTCTTTAAATTGATAAAGTTCATCATCGGAAAAACCATAAAAAATTCCCCGCAGCACTGCCACCAGCAATACCTGATTTTCAGGATCTCTTAATAAACGCAATATTTTCAGCAACTCACGGATACCTTTAGAATGGTTAATCGAAGCACTCCCGGAAACGGTAACCGGAATTCCATGTTCTGTCAGTACCCGGGCATAAACATCCATGCCTTTTTTATAACGTAACAGAATCATAAAGTCACTATAGTTGACTAATGGTATTAAACCCTGGCTAAGTTCATCTTCTTTGCGAACTATTTTGGCCTTTTGACTTATCCAGTTCTGAATGAGCCTGGCAATTGCCTGGGCATCATTTTCAATGGTTTTCTCCTTTAACCTCTCTTTTGTGATGACTAATTGGTGAACACCGGAGAGAAATCCTTCCTGATCTTTCCTGATTGTCTGCATTGGTGAATATTGAGCCTGAAATTCACCTTCCTGAACAGAAAATAAATCACTGAAAACAGGGTTAAGATATTCTCCGATAGAATCAATTGAGCGAAAATTACTATTCAGTTGAATCACTTTTCCTTTACTTTTTTTAATTAATGACTTGACCTGCTTATAAACTGCAATGTCTGCTCTGCGGAAATGATAGATGGACTGTTGAGGGTCACCTACAATAAATAGAGAGCCCGGACTCGGTACCAGTTTTTGCCAGTCTTTCTCCTTAATATTACTGCCAGTCAGATAAAAAATAATTTCTGCCTGAATAGGATCAGTATCCTGAAATTCATCGACCAGTATTGCCGGATATTTCTGATGAAAATAATTTCGTATATCAGCATGATCACGTAACAGGGTGGCTACCTTCATTAATAAATCCTGAAAGTTCAGCATGGAATATTTTTCTCTGAATGCATGGTAATAATTTACTGCCGGCAGAATAAATTGAAAAACATGATAATGGCAGTATTCCCTCCATTCTCTAATAGCCGGTTTAATGGTTTTATCCCTTAATTCAGGCAATATCACTTCTTTATATTCTTTAGCCACTTCTTTTGATGTCCAGCGATTCAGGGTAATCTGACCGGAAGTGGAAAAATTTTTATTAAAGGTCTCCAATAATGTAATTTTATTAAAATCTTTCTTTATAAAGGGAGGATAATCTTTGAGTCTTTGGACCAACAAAACCGCCTCTTGTATCTTGTCGTATCCACGTTCTGTTTCCGGTTGCGGAATATAATCAACGGCTTTTTTGCAAAAAGAAATCAGTTCTTCTAATGCATGATCCAAATTCGGGTTAAAACTCTGTTGAAAAGCAATCCGGATATCCGGATAAAGGCAGACCTGCTTATAACATCCTTTCAGATCTTTAATTTGAATGCCCGAATATTCCAGATTTCTTAATATTTCAGAATTTGTAATCTTCAGGTTACTTAAATATTTTCCCCAGGCTTTCTCCATAAAAAGAATGTTATCTATTTCATCCATCTCTTTAAATCCCGGATCCAGCCTTGCTTCAATGGGAAATTCTCTCAAGACCCGGGCACAGAAAGAATGAATGGTACCAATATAACACTGTTCAATATCTGAAAGTGCCTTTCTTAATATCCTCTTTTCCCCGGCGTCATTACATTGAAGAAAGGTATCTTCAATCTTCTGCTGAAATCGTTCCTTCATTTCAATTGCTGCTTTGCGGGTAAAGGTGATGGCGGCAATCCGGTCAATAGAATATCTGCCTGATTGCACCAGGGCAACCATTCTCCCTACCAGACTGGATGTCTTTCCTGAACCGGCACTTGCCTCAACCAAAAAATTCTGATTCAAGTCAGCAATAATTTGCTCTCTGGCCTTATAATCATTGGGCATAGTATTGTTGGAATGTTTATTCAAACTGCTTCAACCTCCTTAGTCCATCCAGGGCCGGTTCGTTTTCAAATCTTTCTCCCTTTTTTCCGTCCACTGAAATCACTTCATTCTGCTCCATAATATCCTTATAATCCCGGCACATGAAATGTTCCGGCTTTTGGGTCATGGCAAAACTTCCCTGAGCTATAATATCCAATAATATTTCTACAATCTGCAATACCAGGTCCCTGTGCTCCCGCTTATAGAGAATCAGGCTGCCCTGACCCTGGGCTGTGGGAAAATAATAACCGGATAAACTTACGATAGGATTTTTACCGGCAATCTTTTTTTCTAATATTTTTTCCAGGGCAATAGCGTAAAGGGCGTGCTGAATCTGCTGTCCAAACCGAAAAGGCTTTCCTTTTTTGTATTCTCTGGAACTTCCGGTCTTATAATCAATGATTCTGAAGGTGCCATCGGGTAACCGGTCAATGCGGTCAATCTTACCCTGAAAGCTAATCTTCTCTTCAGCAGGCAGGATAAGTTCTACAGTTTTTACTTTTCCCAGAACTTCATGTTCATTATCCCTGGTGCCGAATGCCAATTCGAAATACTGGGGAACTTGTCCCTGGTAATATTTTTCTTCCCCGGTTAAAAATATCTGACAAGATTCCAGGATTTCTCTTTTTTCAGCCTGGAAAATTAATTCACCGGGAGGTGCCAGGTATCTTCTTTTTTCTTTCAGACTTTCATTGGCAATCCTTTCCAGTGTTGGCCAATGCCTGGAATATGAAGGGGCTTCAAACTGCCCATTGGAAGTTTTAATTAATGACTGGTAGAAGTTTTCATAAATCTGATGAAGTAAAAGACCTCTTTCTAAAGGATTCAGCCATTGTACCGGTTCATATTCCATCTCTTCCGGTAGCCTTACCTTCAGCACATCATTCAAAAAATAGAGATAGGGACAAAGGGCAATCCGTTCCAACCTGGAACTGGATAAGACAATTCCCCGATTTTGGCGGGGATCAATTTTTTGGGTTGCGACCTTTACTTTCCCATTATAGGCATTAAATTCTTCCTTTGTTCGTTCCAGATCTGCCCTTATTCCCTGAATAAAATGGGAATATTCTTGCTGAAAAAGAAGCTGCAAATCTCTTTTTTCTTTTTTTGAAAAATAAAGGAAAATATCCCCCTCATCCAGAAATTCTGCTTTGTTTTTTGGAATTAATTTTCTTTTCTCTCCCAAATCATGATAGAATTCTTCATGGCTCTTTTCCGGATTTTTCCTGGCCAGACGATACAATTGGAACAACATTGAAGCAGGAGCCTGTTCCTGATTACTTAAAGTATCAAAACAGGGATAAGACAAATACTTTTTACCGTTCAGAGATAGGATAAGATGAAGAAGTCTGAATTGCTCAATTCTGTTCTTTTCAGTATCTGTTAACAGGTGTCTGTAGGGCTTTTTCTCTGTTTCAAGAAATACAGTTCCTTCATCTGTCATCCCCGGAAACTTATGAGAATCCATTCCCACAATAAAAGTATAGGGTCTGTCCATCCAGATTCCTTTTTTGTAACTGGCAATATGTAACTTCCCGGCACAGGGCTCTGAGCAACAGATATGTTCATCACCTACTACATCATTGATAATAGACAAGGCTTCACTGTAAGTCATTTCTTCTTTTGCATTCTTCTCCAGCATATTCATTCTTTGGTTAATCACCGAAAGGGCTTCTTCATCAAGTTGGTTATCTTTAATAACGGTAAATTCATTGATTATCTGACCTATGCCTCCGGCAAGGACACCGAGAGATACCCGAGATTCAAAACCACCATCAGGCAGAAGAGTAAATATATTTTGAATCCAGTCTTTAATGATCTGGTAATATTTGATTTCAGTTTGATAGGCCTGTATTTTATCATCAGAAGCACTTTCTATCCTTTTTTCTCTTTCCCTGATTGCCAGTTGGATCCCCGGAAGGTACCTTTCTCTACCCCATCCAATAGGAGATTGTCTTAACAGTGAGGCAAATTCTTCCGTTGTAAAGGCCTCAGGTAAATGAAGATTGATATTTCCACTATTTAAAAGCGTAAGAAGTCTTTTGATGCTGTAATTATCATTCATCCATTCAATCAAATCGAAAAACAGCCTGGCAGGGTGACTGTTCTTAATATGAATGCCACTGTGAAAAGTTACAGGTATCTTTTTAACAGAAAGATCAGTGAACTCATGACACGAATTCAATAATTGGTAAAAAAATTGTGAGTAAGGTTCCTGGACTGTATAGAGAATTTGGACTTTTCCAAAAGGAATCCCTTTTTTCAAAATAATTTTCAATACTTCCCTGGTTTCTGTATGTTCGCCATGAGTTCGGAAAAATTCGATATCCAGTTCAGGCAACCGGACATATGTATCCTCTTTATGATTTAAGAAATCAATGATTCTTCTCTCTGGGCAATGAACCTGATTATTTATTTCGGCTAGAGAGAAGCTGTAAGGAGCTACTGTTGCCTCAGGACAGGGAAATTCAAGAATGCAGGCAACAGATTTGACTTTTTTATTAAAAAAAAGCTGTTCCAGTGGGTTCATTTGCAGGTTAGAGGGCACAAGAAAAATAGAATGCTTTTCTCTGTACTGTGAATGGATAGCCAGACAATAGAGCCCGGCTTCATCAACCAGACCCCTGTCTTGCAGCTGCTTTTCGTATTCTACCATAATCCGATGGACATCTTTCATCTTTCCGGAATTAATGGCAATCTCAGACGACCAGCCTTGAGATGTATACCCGGATGCTCTTATCTCCTTTATTGTGCGAAAAATAGTTTTTGCCAGACCAGGAGTAACCAGGGGTAATTGAAAATAGGATAAACTTTTTTGAACAGATAAGTCTTTTAATATTTTCATGATAACCACAAGACCCAGGGAATGATCCAAAATATTCAACTTATTCTTTATTAAATCATCCAGGGAAAACCTTCTGGCAAGATCAAAAAGGGTGCTATGGTGAAAATTCAATCCCCTCATACTTTGGCGGGCAAGTGTTTTCTTAAAAGTATTCCCATCGATATAAGAAGGAATAATCATAATCTTCTTCTCAAAAGGATATTTCTTGAATATCTCCTGTAAAGGCTTTATAAATGGGTACATAAAAGTTTCCTGTTAAATTAAAGTTTTAATTTTTCCAGAATGAAGTAATCTTTTGATGGGTATTTGCCAGATCATGATCCGTTCGGGCAAAATGATGCCTGAATAAAGCCAAACCATCATTCTGATAACGGGGAATCAAATGCAGATGAAAATGAAAAACAGTCTGCTTGGCTGCTGAACCATTAGATTGAATGATATTCAGACCAATAGAGTGAAAGATCTTCTGGTAATCCATTGCCAGCTTTTTGCTGACTTTCATAATATGGGCAAGGGTACCTTCCGGAATATCATAAATATTTTCGTAATGTTTTTTAGGAACAACCAGTGTGTGTCCTTCATTAACCGGATAAGCATCCAGAAATGCTGCACATTGCTCATCCTCATAAACAAAATAAGCCTGTTTTTCTTTCTTTATTATCTGACAAAAGGTACATTCCGCTGACATGACAACTCCTTATCCTTTCAGTAAATATATTCAGGGAAGGAAATTCCCCTATAGTATATTTCATCTTCCATTTTTGAGGTATAGGGTTATTGAAATTCCTATGCCCCTAAAATAACAGATCATCTTTTCTCTTATCTAACTGATCCCAGTCAATTTCCCTTCTCTCGGGGAACGACTCACAGGTTCCCTTTTTCTGAACTGCATAAGAAGCAACCAGATTGGCAATTTGTACTGACCTGGGAATTGAATCGGATTGAATCATGCCATAGATAAAAGCGGCATTGAACAAATCACCCGCTCCGGTGGTATCGATGACTGTTTTGGCCGGAAAAGCAGGTACGTTAATCAAATTATCCTGATGTAAAAAACTACATCCCGCGGCACCCTGCTTGACAATCACCTCTCTTGCTCCCCAATGTTTGAGCACATTAGCGCCTTGTAGCATTTTCTCTTCCCCGGTCAAAATTTTTAACTCTTTTCGATTGGGCAAGACATAATCTACCATCGGCCATAAATCCTGTTTTGGTAAGTCGATTAAAGGAGATGGGTCCAGGACAGTTTTTAATCTACATTTTTTGGCCAATTTCAGGGCAAATGCCACTGTATCTGCCGGGTATTCCAGGGAGACGCTAAGCCATTCAGCCAATTCAAAGAGATATTCAAAACGTGTTAAAAAATCAGGTTGAATCATTCGGTTCACAGCAGGAAAACCAATGATAGTATTCTCTCCTCCGGGGCTGACCAAAATAGAACATAAACCGGTTTTTCCGGTATTGCTCTTAAAGATATATTCCGTATTAATTTTATATTTCCTTAAAACAGAAAGAATATAGTCACCGGCGAAGTCATTACCTACTTTTCCCAATAATAAACCGGTAACCTTTAAATGATTCAATGCAACGGCTTGATTGGCCCCCCGTCCCCCGAGACAGCATCTTAACTCTCTGGCACGGAGGTTTTCACCTTCAGCCGGAAAATGAGGAAGAAAAGCCAGGTAATCCAGATTAATTGCCCCGATAACAATAACTGTTGACATCTTATCTCATCCTTATTCCAGAAAATTCATTAATTCTATTATGTTATAAGCTGCCGGTATTGTCAAAGCTTTCGTATCCCTACCTGATATTTTGTATATTTATCCAATATTATCTATTATTATCTATCTTTTTTGAAGGTGGGAAAA
>Ga0068714_10004548_pt1 | contig 15447 bp, 9 predicted proteins | sample MTBNYHSulfiMetaG_FD_62988 | JGI IMG/M metagenome (GOLD analysis project Ga0068714, IMG submission 62988) | Enrichment culture microbial communities from rom New York Harbor, USA that are MTBE-degrading - MTBE-NYH (New York Harbor Sulfidogenic)... | ecosystem: Environmental > Aquatic > Marine >...
GGCGGGTTCACCCTCAACCTGATGACCCTGGGAGGCCTGGCTCTGGGGGTGGGGATGCTGGTGGACAACGCCATCGTGGTCCTGGAGAACATCTACCGCCTCCGGGAGTCCGGCCAGGAGTCCGTCCCGGCCGCGATCCTGGGAAGCCAGGAGGTGGTCGGCGCGGTCATCGCCAGCACCCTGACCACCCTGGTGGTCTTCCTCCCCCTGATCTTCGTCCGGGGCATGACCGGGATCATGTTCAAGCAGCTCTCCTATGTGGTCAGCTTCTCCCTGGCCTGCTCCCTGGCCGTGGCCCTGAGCCTGGTTCCCATGCTGGCCTCCAAGGTCAAGTCCCCGGTGACCGACTCGGATCAGGGGGCCTCGGGCCGGAGGGGCCTGATCTTCCGGGTCACCGGACACTTTTTCACCGCCTTGGAAAGGGGTTACGGCAACCTCCTCCACCTAGCTCTCAACCACCGCCTCCTGGTCCTGGCCGGGGCGGCGGCGGCCCTGGGTGGAAGCCTCCTCCTGATCCCCCTGATCGGGGTCGAGCTGATGCCGGCCACCGACGAGAGCGAGGTCAGGGTCTACGCCGAGATGGCGGTGGGGACGAGGCTCGGGGTGATCGACGAGACCTTCAGAAAGATCGAGAAGGTGGTCCAGGCCGAGGTCCCGGAGATAAAGAACACCGTGGCCTTCGTGGGAGGGTCCACCTGGCAGGCCCGGGGCTCCAACGCCGGCGAGCTGAGGATCGCGTTAAAGCCGCTCAAGGAGCGGACCCGGTCCAGCGAGGAGATCGCCGCCGTCCTCCGGAATAAGCTGGCCTTCCTGCCCGGGGCCAAGGTCCGGACCAGGGCCGGCCAGGGGCTGTTTCTGCTCAGGATGGGGTCCTCCGACGAGGAGCGGGTCCAGGTGGATGTCCTGGGCTACGACCTGGAGGTCTCCGACGCCCTGGCCAAACGAGTCCTAGAGATGGTGGAGAAGGTGGAGGGGGTCACCGACGCCAAGATCAGTCGGGAGACCGGAAGCCCTGAGGAGCTCATCCTGATCGACCGCCAGAAGGCGGCCGACATGAAGCTTTCGGTCTCCAAGATCGCCAAGACCCTCCAGACCGTCCTCTCCGGGACCTCAACCAGCAACTACCGGGAGGGGGGGGACGAGTACCGGATTCTGGTCAAGATCAAGGACTCGGAGAAGAGGGAGCTGAGGGATATCCTGGACCTGCCGGTGACCAACGCCGAGGGGACGCCGGTGGTCCTGCGCAACGTGGTCCGGATCCAGCCCAGCCAGGGCCCGGTCCTGATCGAGCGCAAGTCCCAGGAACGGGTCATCCACGTCACCGCCAACACCAGCGGCCGGGACATGGGCTCCATCCTGGCCGAAGTCAAATCAGGGCTCAGGACTATCCCGGTGCCCAAGGATTTCAGCATCCTTCTGGGGGGGGATTACGAGGAGCAGCAGAAGGCCTTCCGGGAGCTGCTGTTCAGCTTCGCCCTGGCCCTGATCCTGGTCTATATGGTCATGGCCTCCCTCTACGAGTCGCTGCGCTACCCCTTCGTGGTCATGTTCTCCGTTCCCCTGGCCATAATCGGGGTGGTCCTGATGCTCTTTTTGACCGACACCACCTTCAACATCCAGTCCTTTATCGGCTGCATCATGCTGGGCGGGATCGTGGTCAACAACGCCATCCTCCTGGTGGACCACATCAACCTTCTCCGCCGCCGGGACGGAATGCCGGTCCGGGAGGCCATCGAGGAGGCCGGCCGGAGGCGGCTCCGGCCGATCCTGATGACCGCCCTGACCACCATGCTGGCCATGACCCCGCTGGCCATGGGGGTCGGCGAGGGCGGAGAGGCCCAGGCGCCCATGGCCCGGGCCCTCATCGGGGGTCTTTTTAGCTCCAACCTGATAACCCTCCTGGTGGTGCCCACCGTCTACGCCCTTTTTGAACGCCGTCACCTGGTGGCCCGTTCGACCCGCTCCCTGGCCGAAGAGGGGTCGCCGGCCGAGAAGATCATGACCAAGGAGCCGGCCCGATGAACCTCCTCAACCTGCCGAGGCTGCTCAAACCCCTGCTTCCGGGCGCGCTCTGCCTCCTCCTGGCGGCCTGCCTGCCGGCGGCCGCCAACCGGTCGGGGTCCGGAGCCTCTCCCTGGGTCCTCCCGGCCGAGCCCCCCCCGCCCCGGACCGGGATCCGGATGGAGACCCCTCCCCAGGAGACCGCGCCCCGGACCGGGCCCCTCAAGATCAGCCTGGAGGGAGCGGTCCTGCTCTCCCTGGAGAACAACCGGTCCCTGGAGGTGGAACGGCTCAACCCGGAGATCCAGCAGACCCTGGCCCTCCAGGAACGGGGCGCCTTCGATCCGGTGACCGAGGCGGAGCTGTCCTATCAGCGGGCCGACACCCGGCGGCAAACCCAGACCGAGGCGGGAAGCCAAAGGTATGACCTCGACACCTTTCAGGGGGCCATCTCCCTCCGGCAGTTCTTCCCCTCGGGGACCTCGGTGGAGCTGGAGGGGGCCAGCACCACCGCCGACTCCTCCCTCTACTCCGATCCCTTGACTACCACCCGCCTGGGGCTCTCGGTCAGCCAGGCCCTCCTCCGGGGCTACGGTCCCGGGGCCAACCTGGCCCGGCTGCGGCAGACCGAGCTGGAGACCCGCATCTCGGCCTACGAGCTCCGGGGCTTCAGCCAGACCCTGGTGGCCCGGGTGGAGGAGGCCTACTGGGACTACGCCCTGGCCCGGCGCCAGGTGGAGATCGTGGAGGAGTCGCTCAAGGTGGCCAACCAGCAGTTGGTCGAGACCGAGCAGATGATCCAGGTGGGGAGCATGGCCGAGGCCGAGCTGGCGGCCGTCCAGGCCGAGGTGGCCTCCCAGCAGCAGTCTTTGATCAACGCCAGAAGCAGCCTGGCCAATTCCAGGCTCCTCCTCCTCCGCCTCCTCAACCCGCCCGGGGAAGGGCTCTGGGAGCGGGAGGTAGGGCTGGTCCATCAGCCCACCATCCCGGAGGTGAAGCTGGATCCGGTGGCCGACCACGTGGCCGTGGCCCTCAGGATGCGCCCCGAGATCAACCAGACCAAGCTGGAGATCCAGAAGGGGGACCTGGAGATCGTCCGGACCAGGAACGGCCTCCTCCCCAGGCTTGATCTGTTCCTGACCCTGGGCAAGACCGGGTACTCCGACTCCTTCGGCGGTTCCTTGAGCGACCTCACCGGCCATGGCTACGACCTCTCGGTGGGGCTGGGTTTCCAGTACCCCCTCTTCAACCGGGCGGCCAAGGCCGGCCACCAGAGGGCCCTCCTCCAAAGGGAGCAGGCCGAGAAGGCCCTGGCCAACCTGTCCCAGCTGGTGGAGCTTGATGTCCGGACCGCCTATATCGAGGTGGAACGGACCAAGGAGCAGATCACCGCCAGCACCGCCACCCGCAAGTTCCAGGAGGAGAAGCTGCGCATCGAGCAGGAGAAGTTCCGGGTCGGGAGATCCACCAGCTTCCTGGTCTCCCAGGCCCAGCGGGACCTCCTGGCCAGCAGGATCTCCGAGGTCCAGTCGGTGGCCAACTACCTCAAGGCCCTCATCGACCTTTACCGCCTGGACGGCTCTCTTCTGATCCGCCGAAGTATCTCCGCCCCGGGGAGCGAGCCGGTCCAGGAGGCCCCCTAAGGCCGGCCGGGGCCGCCCCCCGGCTTCCTTGGCCGCTCCCGGACCCGCTCCGGCCGGTTCAGGCCTCTTGACCGGCGGGCGGGGGGTATGCCATCTTACCAAGTCAAGGCTTGCCGCCCCGCCGGGGCGGTGCGGGTGCAGGCCGGGAGGTGTTCCGGCTGGTGGACCATGACGAACTGGTGAGCCATCTCCTCGACCCCCGAAGCTACCCTCACCGGGTGGCCAGGGTCGACCACCGTCAAACCCACATCTCCGACGTCTTTCTCACCGGCCGCCTGGCCTACAAGATCAACAAACCGGTCAACCTGGGCTTTCTGGACTTCACCTCCCTGGCCGAGCGGGAGCTGGTCTGCCGGGAGGAGGACCGCCTCAACCACCGCCTGGCCCCCTCGGTCTATCTGGGGGTGGTCCCGGTGACCTTGAGCCCCGGGGGGGTGAAGGTGGACGGCCGGGGGGAGGTGATCGACTGGGCGGTGGTCATGCGCCAGATGGACGAGCGGCTGATGGGCCCGGCCATGATTGAGAGGGGGGAGCTGAAGCCCGGGATGATCGACGGGCTGGTCAAGGCCCTGGTCCCCTTTTACCAGGAGGCCGCCACGGGCCCGGGGATAGACGATCTGGGACGGGTGGAGGCTCTCCGGTTCAACACCGACGAGAACTTCGAGCAGACCGGGGCCTACGTCGGTCTGTGCCTTTCGGCCGACCGGTACCGGGAGATAAAGGAGTTCAACGACCGGTTCCTGGAGGAGAAGGCCGGCCTCTTCCGGCGCCGGGTCAAGGAGGGCCGGATCAGGGAGGGCCACGGCGATCTCCACCTGGGCAACATCTGCTTCGAGGAGCCCCCGATCATCTACGACCGGATCGAGTTCAACCTCCGCTTCCGCTGCTCCGACGTGGCCGCCGACCTGGCCTTTCTGGCCATGGACCTGGACTTCCACGGCCGGCCTGACCTGGGGCGGCGGCTGGTGGAGGTCTTTGTCCGGGACTCAGGCGACCTTCTCCTGCCCCAGCTGATGAGCTTCTACAAGTGCTACCGGGCCTACGTCCGGGCCAAGATCCAGGCCCTGACCTTCGACGATCCGGCCATCAGGGGCCCGGCCAAGGCCGAGGCCCTCCTCCTCTCCAAGCGCTACTTCGCCCTGGCCCACCGCTACGCCGGGGGCTCCTCCAGGCCGGTCCTGGTGATCCTCCACGGGCTCATGGGCTCCGGGAAATCGGCCCTGGGCCGCTGGTTGTGGGGGCGCTTCGGCTGGCCGGTGATCCTCTCCGACGTGGTCCGCAAGAAGCTGGCCGGCCTGCCCGAGACCAGCCGGGTGGAGGACGGTTTCGGGCAGGGGCTCTACTCCCCGGAGGTGACCGAGCGGGTCTACCGGGAGCTCCTGGACCGGGGCCGGGACCTGCTCCTGGCCGGCGAGTCCCTGGTTCTGGACGCCTCCTTCCAGCGCCAGGATCATCGGCGGGCGGCCCAGACCCTGGCCCAAGAGACCGGGGCCGGGCTGATCTTCATCAAGACCCTCTGCGGCCTGGAGGCCCAGCGCCGGCGGCTGGGGGCCAGGGGCCGGAAAAAGGGCCCCTCCGACGGCCGGCTGGAGCTGGTGGAGCGGCAGAGGGAGGTCTTCGAGCCGCCCGGCCCGGCCGAGGCCGGCCGGCTGATCGAGGTCAAGACCGAGGGCCCCAAGCGGGAGACCAGGGCCCGGGTGGAAGCGGAGCTGAAAAAACATGGCCTCATACCCCGGAGCTGACCTGAAAGGGCTCCTGGCCGCGGCCAGGGGCGACGAGCCGGCCGACCTGGTCCTCAACGGAGGACGGGTGGCCGATCTTTTCGGGACCCGTCTGAAGGAGGCCCAGGTGGCCGTCAAGGACGGGCTCATCGTCGGCCTGGCCCCGCCGGAGGAGAGCCCCTACCAGGGCCGGGAGGCCATGGACCTGGCCGGGGGGGTGGTGGCCCCCTCCTTTATCGACGGCCACATCCATCTGGAATCGACCCTTCTCACCCCGGCCGAGCTGACCAAGGTCCTGGTTCCCCTGGGGACCGGGACGGTGGTGGCCGATCCCCACGAGATAGCCAACGTCCTGGGGCTGGCCGGCGTCCGCTGGATCCTGGCCGCCAGCCGGGGGCTGGACCTGGAGGTTCTCCTGACCGCCCCCTCCTGCGTCCCGGCCAGCCCCCTGGAGACCTCCGGGGCCCGGCTCACCGCGGCCGACCTGGCCCCCCTGGTCGCCGAGGAACTGGTCCTGGGCCTGGCCGAGGTGATGAACTACCCCGGGCTGGTGGCCGGGGAGGACGACCTCCTGGCCAAGCTGGAGGCCTTCCGCTCCAAGGTCATCGACGGCCACGCCCCCCTCCTCTCCGGAAAGGCCCTCAACGCCTACCTCCTGGCCGGACCGGGCTCGGATCATGAGTGCTCTTCAGCCGGCGAGGCGGAGGAGAAGCTGGCCCGGGGGATGAGGATCATGATCCGGCACGGCTCCTCGGGCCGGAACCTGCCCGCCCTGGCCCCGGTGGTCACCGCGGCCAACAGCCGGCGGATGATGCTGGTCACCGACGACAACCACCCCGACCGCCTCCTGGGGAAAGGCCATCTCAACCATGTCCTGGCCAAGGCGGTGGAGCAGGGGATTCCGCCCCTGATCGCCCTCCAGATGGTCACCCTCAACCCGGCCGAGTACTTCAAGCTGGGCCGAAAAGGAGCGGTGGCCCCGGGTTACGCGGCCGACCTGGTGGTCCTGGAGGACCTGGAGCGGTTTCGGGCCCTCCTGGTCTTCAAGGGCGGACGGCTGGTGGCCCGGGAGGGGAAGCTGGTGGGCCGCCCCCCCCGCCCCACGGACCCGCCCCCGCCAGCCATGAAGGTCGCCCCCTACCCTCTCCGGCGGCTCTCCATCCCGGTCGGGCCGGGCCGGACGAGGGTCATCTCGGTCGCCCCCGGCCAGCTCCTGACCAAGGAGGTGAGGCTCAAGCCCACCGTCCGGAAGGGGGAGGTGGTGGCCGATCCCCGGCGGGATCTGGCCAAGCTGGTGGTGGTGGAACGGCACCGGGGCAGCGGCAACATCGGTCTGGGCCTGGTCCGGGGGTTCGGCCTCAAGAGGGGCGCCCTGGCCTCCTCGGTGGCCCACGACTCCCACAACCTGGTGGGCCTGGGGGTCGACGATGAGGACCTCTACCTGGCCCTGAAAAGGGTGGAGTCCCTGGGGGGCGGGCTGGCCGTGGCCCTGGAGGGAAAGATCACGGCCGAGCTGCCCCTGCCCCTGGCCGGCCTCATCTCCCTGGCCCCGGCCGAGGAGGTGGTCGCCGGCCTGGAGGAGCTGGAGGCGGCCTGCTCGGCCCTGGGCTGCGGCTTCAACCCCTTCATGACCCTGGCCTTCCTCTCCCTGGCGGTCATCCCCTCCTTGAAGCTGACCGACCTGGGGCTGGTGGACGTGGACCGGTTTGAGCTGGTGGAGCTGTTCACCGGCCACACCGGCCAGCCCGAGGATTCCCCGAAGACCAGCTCCCATAAATCGAAATAAAACCCTATCCCAAATGGTTGCCTTTGACGGGGAGATGGTTTTGGATGGTCATAGTCTGCAACTTTTATCGGGCTAAAATAATCCGGTGGGCTCCCTCCCAAGGTTCCGAACCCGTCTGAACGCTTCTGCCGCGGCGAAGTGACCATTGCTTTTGAATCATGCCGGCTTCCAAGCCCCGCCCCCGGCCTCGGCAACCGAAGTGGGGGGCTCCGGGGATATCCGGGCCCGGGGCCGGGGATCCGGGTCAAGCAAAGGACCGCCGGTGCCGATAGGTTCGGGGGATGGAAAGGAGACGGAGAGGGCCGTGAGGGGGACCGGCTGGGATCAAAAAAGGCGCTCCCCCCTGGCCCGGCCGGCCCTGGCCGGCCCGATCTTGGCGGTCCTTTTCTGGGCCGTCCTTGTCTTGATCGCCCTTTTTTTGGCCGGCTGCGGCGACGGCCGGCCCCGGGAGGAGGCCCAGCTCAGAATCGGTCTCAACCTGGCCCTGAGCGGGGACCTGGCCGGTTACGGGCTTCCGGCCCTCAAGGCGGTCGAGCTGGCCGCCAAGGAGGTGAACCGATCCGGCGGGCTGGCCGTCAACGGCCGGAAGCACAAGATCGTTCTCTTTGTCCAGGACAACCAGGGCCGGCCCGACCAGTCCATCAGCGCCGCCCGGCAGCTCATCCACAACGACCAGGTGGCGGCCATGATCGGCCCCTCCATCAGCGGCAACGCCATCCCCACGGCCAGGGTGGCCGAGCAGGCCGGGGTGGTCCTGCTAAGCCCCATGTCCACCAATCCGGCCACCACCCAGGACAAGAAGTATGTCTTCCGGGCCGTCTTCACCGACCCTTTCCAGGGCCGGGTCATGGCCGAGTTCGCCCTCCAGGAGCTCAAGGCCGGCCGGGCGGCGGTCCTCTTCGACGCGGCCGGGGCTTACAGCCAGGGCATCGCCGCCATATTCAGGCGGATTTTCGAGTCCGGCGGGGGAAAAGTGGTCGCTTTCGAGACCTACACCACCGATGACCGGCGCAGCTTTTCCGTCCAGCTCTCCCGGATCAGGGAGGCCCGGGCCCAGGTCCTCTACCTGCCCAACTACGAGCTCGACGTGGAGCTTCAGGCCGGACAGGCCAGGGAGCTGGGGATCCAGGCCGTACTTTTGGGAAGCGACGCCTGGGACTTTCAAAAATACTCCTCCTGGCCAGAGTTCCAGGGCTCCTACCTGACCGTGGCCTGGTCCGGCCGGAGCAACGGGGGGCGGGCCTTGGAGTTCATCCAGGCCTACGCCAGGGTCCACCGCTCCCCTCCCCCGCCGGTGGCCGCCCTGGCCTACGACTGCCTGGGCCTGGTCACGGCCGCGGCCGCCTTTGCCGGGGGGGTGGAGAGGAAGGCCATCCGGGATGGGCTCTACCTCATGGAGCCCTACCCGGGGGTGACCGGAGCCATCGACTTCATCGATTCCGGGGATCCCCTCAAGACCGTGGAGATCTTAAAGATTGAGAATGGAGAGGCCCGCTTGTATATTCGGGTTCAACCGGACGGGAGGATCGGGGAATGAAACCCGAGGGGTGCCGTCCGGGGCCGGAAGCTGAAGGACCCGGACCAGGGCCGGACCGGGGACCAAGGGAATCGGGGATGGACCGCCGCCAGACCGGGAAGGGGAAGCCGATCTTCAGATCCATGGCCGTCCTCCTGCTGCTGATCAGCGGAGCGGCCCTCCTGGCCGGTCCGGCCGGCTGCCGGGGCCGGAGCGAGGGACGGGCGGAGATCAACATCGGCCTGATCCTGCCCCTGAGCGGGGACCTGGCCGAGAGCGGCCGCTCGGCCCTTCAAGGGGCCGAGCTCCTGGCCGGGTCGGTTAACCGGGGCGGCGGGCTGACCCTGGGCGGAAAGAGGTACACCCTGGCCCTCCTGGCCGAGGACGGCGGGGCCAACCCCCAGGCCGGCGTGGCCGCGGCCCAGAAGCTGATCAACCAGAAGGGGGTGGTGGCCATCATCGGCCCCCTGGTCAGCGCCGCCGCGGTCCCGGTGGGCCGGCTGGCCGAACGGGCCGGGATCCCCATGATCAGCCCCACCTCCACCAACCCCGAGACCACGGCCGGCAAAAGATTTGTCTTCAGGACCGCCTTCACCGACATCTTCCAGGGCCGGGTCATGGCCCGTTTCTGCCGCCAGGAGCTCCGGGCCAGGGAGGCGGCCGTCCTTTTCGACGCGGCCGGCCTCTACAACCAGACCATGGCCAGGTTCTTCCGCCAGGCCTTTGAGGAGGACGGGGGGAAGGTGACCGCCTTCGAGTTCTACACCACCGGGGAGAAGGACTTCAGCCCCCAGATGAGCCGGATCTTCCTGGCCGATCCGGACGTTCTCTTCCTGCCCAACTACCGGGCCGATCTCCTGGACCAGGGCTTTCTGGCCAGGGAGTTGGGCTTGAGGTCGATCATGGTCGGCCCCGACTCCTGGGATACCCTTCTGCCCCGGGACTGGCCGGCCCTGGAGGGGGCCTACTTCTCCACCCTCTGGGCCCCCAACCAGGCCGACAAGAGGGGTTCGAAGTTCGTGGAGGCCTTCCAAAAGGCCTACGACCGGGCGCCCAGCGCCCAGGCGGCCCTGACCTACGATTCCCTGGGCCTCCTGGTCCAGGCCATCAAAAACGCGGGCCGGGCCGAGCCGGAGAGCATCAGGGCCGGCCTGGCCGGGATCGAGAACTACCCTGGGGTGGGCGGCTCGATCACCTTCCGGGAGGGAGGCGATCCGCTCAAGAGCGTGGCCATTCTTAAGATCGACCAGGGGAAAGCCTCTTTCCACAAAGAGGTCGAGCCCGCCGAGGAGAGTTGATCCCCGGGTAGAGGTCCGGGCGCCCTCCCGGCGGCCGGCCTCTCCAGCCTTGGGAGGCCGCCCATTGACCTTCTGGTCAAAAAACCTGATGGCCCGCCTGGTGGCCTACTTTCTCCTCCTTTCCCTGGTCACGGTGGGCCTGGTGGCCGCCTTGGCCTACCTCCTGGCCCGGGAGGCCCTCAAGGATTCGGTCTTCCAGCGGCTCCGGGCGGCGACCATCATCAAGGCCGACCAGATGGACCAGTGGGTCGAGGCCCAGCGGCGGGAGATCGTCCACCTGGCCGACCGGGCGGACATCCAGGCCGAGGCATCCCTGGTGCTCACCCTGGGCCGGAACAGCCCCGACGCCCTGGTGGCCGAAGGCGCCCTCCGGCGGAAGATGGAGCTGGCCGCGGTCCACAAGCCGGACCTGGAGAACATCTTTATCCTGAGCTACAAGGGCGGCCGGGTGATCATCTCCACCGACAGGCACCAGGAGGGCCAGTATCGGGTCGATGCCCTCTACTTCATCTCCGGCCGCTACCAGACCTTTGTCCAACCGGTCTACCCCTCCCCCGTGACCCTCAACCCGACCATGACCGTGGCCACCCCCCTGGTCTCGCTCCGGGGGGAACCCCTGGGGGTCCTGGCCGCCCATCTGGACCTGGGCCGGATGGACCGGATCATCTTCGAGAGGACCGGCCTGGGGCGGACCGGCGAGGTCTACCTGGTGGACAAGTTCAACTTCTTCGTCTCCGCCGAGAGGTTCGGCCGGAGCGGCCTCACCAGGGGGGTCCACTCCCCGGCCATCGACGCCGCCGTCCGGGGGAGGTCCGGGACCGGGCTCTACCGGAACTACGAAGGGGTCTCGGTGATCGGGGCCTACCACTGGCTGGAACGGCTGGAGCTGGCCCTGGTGGCCGAGATCCATCAGCGGGAGGCCTTTGCTCCGGCCAGGAGGCTGGCCTGGACCACCGTCCTGGTGGGTCTGGGCTCGGCCCTCCTCCTGGCCTGCGGGGTCTTCTTCCTGGCCCGGGAGATCGCCAGTCCGGTCAAGGCCGTGGCCCAGGCCGCCTCCCAGGTGGCCGCCGGCGACCTGTCGGCCAGGGCCCCGGTGATGACCAGCGACGAGGTTGGAACCCTGGCCATGGCCTTCAACCAGATGGCCGACCGGCTCAAGGACCTCTACCAGGGCCTGGAGGACAAGGTCGCCCAGCTCAAGGAGGCGGAGGGGGCGCTTAGGCAAAGCGAGGAGTACTACCGGAACTTTTTCGAGGAGGACCTGACCGGAGACTTCGTGGCCGACGGCCGGGGAAGGTTCACCTCCTCCAATCCCGCCTTCCTCAAGATCCTGGGCTTTGACTCAAAGGCCGAGGCCGGGCGGACCAGGCTGGAGGAGCTCTTTTTCAGCCGGGAGGATTACCAGGGGCTCCTGGACCTGCTCCGGGCCAGGAGGCGGCTGGAGTATCACGAGCTCCTCCTCCACCGCCGGGACGGGAAGAAGGTCCACCTGGTGGCCAACCTCTCCGGGGAGTTTGACCAGCAGGACCGCCTGACCGGCCTGAAGGGCTACCTTTTCGACGACACCGGGCGCAAGGAGCTGGAGGAGCAGTTCCGGCAGGCCCAGAAGATGGAGGCCCTGGGCCGGTTGGCCGGCGGAGTGGCCCATGACTTCAACAACCTCATGACCGCGGTCACCGGATACAGCGAGCTGATCCTGGAGTCCCTGGACGGGTCCCACCCCCTCCGCGGCCCGGTCGAGCAGATCGCCATGGCCGGGGAGAGGGCCGCCTCCCTGACCTCTCAGCTTCTGGCCTTCTCCCGGCGTCAGGTTCTCAACCCCCGCACCCTGGACCTCAACCAGGTGGTCCGGGAGACCAAGGGGATGATGGACCGCCTGGTGGGGGAGGACATCGTCTTCGCCACCCGGCTCAGCCCGGACCTGGGCCGGATCCAGGCCGACGCCAGCCAGATCCAGCAGGTCCTCATGAACCTGGTCATCAACGCCCGGGACTCCATGCCGGAAGGGGGCCGGTTGACCATCTCCACGGCCAACCTGGAACCGGGCCAGCCCCTGGCCAGGAGACTGGAGCTTGGGGCGGGGAGATGGGTCGTCCTGACCGTGGCCGATACCGGCCTGGGGATGGACAAGGCCACCCAGGCCCGGATCTTCGAACCTTTCTTCACCACCAAGGCCAAGGACAAGGGCACCGGGCTGGGGCTGTCCACGGTCCACGGGGTGGTCGAGCAGAGCGGAGGAATGATCCGGGTCGAGAGCCGGCCCGGGCGTGGCTCCACCTTCAGGATCATCCTCCCCCGCCTGGAGGAGGAGCCGCGGACCGAGCAACCGCCTCCTCTCAAGGCCGGGGAAAAGTCCGGGACCGAGACCATCCTCCTGGTGGAGGACGAGAAGGCGGTCCGGGAGCTGGCCAGGGAGATCCTGGAGCGGAGGGGCCACCGGGTCCTGGCGGCCGAAAACGGGGTCGAGGCCCTGGACCGGGTCAAGGACGGCCTGGACCAGATCGATCTCCTCCTGACCGACGTCATCATGCCCCGCCTGGGCGGCCGGGACCTGGCCCGGCAGCTGCGCCGGGTCAAGCCCGAGCTGAAGGTTCTCTTCATCTCGGGCTACACCGACCGGAATCTTTCCCCGGCGGACCTGAACCCGGACAACTCCGCCTTTCTCGCCAAGCCCTTCAAGCCCGCCGTCCTGTTCAACGCGGTCAGGGAGCTCCTGGACAAGGGCTAGCCGCCCGCCCCCGACTTTTCCCTTGCCCGCCCAACAAGGCGGAGTATAATGGCCCGTTCAGACGGAATCGAGGCCAAAGCCGATGATCGGCTTTGCGGCCTTATCCCGGCCGGCCGGCCTTCTCCGGCAGGAACCCGGCGGCCGGGGTTTAATAAAGGACACCGGACCGGGTTGCGGCGAAAACCCCGGCTTAGACCCAACCCGGCCTCAGGCTCCCGAGGAGGAGATGGAGATGAAAGAGGGCATCCACCCCAAGTACAACCTTACCAAGGCCATGTGTGCCTGCGGCAACGAGATCGAGACCGGCTCCACCTTGCCGGAGATCAAGGTCGAGATCTGCTCCAAGTGCCACCCCTTCTTCACCGGCAAGCAGAAGCTGGTCGACTCCGCGGGCCGGGTGGAGCGGTTCCGGCGCAAGTACGCCAAGTTCCAGAACAACGAAGAGCAATAGACCAGTCCGCCTTGACCCACCCAAAAATAGACGTCGGCGGCCAGGCGGTCATCGAGGGGGTGATGATGCGCTCCCCCAAGGCCATGGCCATAGCCTGCCGGAAGCCCTCCGGGGAGGTGGTGGTCCGGGAGGAGGTCTGGCGGTCCATCACCGGCCGCCTCAAGTTCCTCCGCTGGCCTTTCTTCCGGGGAACGGTGGTCTTCGTGGAGGCCATGGTCAACGGCATCCAGGCCCTGACCTTCTCCGCCAACCAGGCCCTGGAGGAGGAGGCCGAGGGTCCCCTCTCCCCCTGGGCCATGACCGGGACTATCCTCCTGGCCCTGGGCCTGGCGGTGGGGCTGTTCGTGGTCGCCCCCCACCTCCTCTCCCTTCTCCTGGGCCGGCTCTTCGAGGCCGACCTGGGGGTCCGGTCGGTGGGCTTCCACGTCATCGACGGGGCCATCAAGGTCCTCTTCTTCATCGGCTACATCGCCGCCATCTCCCTCCTCAAGGACGTCCGCCGGCTGTTCATGTACCACGGGGCGGAGCACATGAGCATCCACACCTTCGAGGCCAGGGAGCCGCTGACGGTGGCCTTCGCCAGGCGCCACCCGACCCTCCACCCCCGCTGCGGAACGGCCTTCCTCCTCCTGGTGCTGCTCATCTCCATCGCCTTCTTCGCCGTGGTCTTTCCCTTCCTGCCCAAGCCGGCGGGACCGGGCTGGCTGGCCCAGGCGGCCTTTATCGGGGTCAAGGTCCTCCTCCTCCTGCCCATCGCCGGGTGCGCCTACGAGCTGACCCGCCTGGCCGGGAAAAGGCCCGACCACCCCTTGATCAGGCCCTTGATCTGGCCCGGCCTGATGCTCCAGAAGCTGACCACCCGGAAGCCCACCGACGACCAGATCGAGGTCGCCCTGTGCGCCCTGGAGTCCACCCTCAAGATCGAGGCCGGCCTGGAGTCACGGGAGGCGGCCTGATGATGGGTCAGGGGCTGATGGCCCGGCTTCAGGAGATCGAGACCAGGTTTCAGGACCTGGAGCGGCGGCTGGCCGACCCCGAGGTAATGACCGACCAGAACCGCTACCGGGAGCTGGCCCGGGAGCACGCCTCCCAGGCCGAGCTGGTGGCGACCTTCGGCCGCCTGAAACGGCTCGAGGGCCAGATAGAGGGCAACCGGGAGCTTCTGGCCGACTCGGACCCGGAGATGCGCCAGTTGGCCGCCGACGAGCTGGAGTCCCTCAAGGCGGAGCAGGAGAAGCTGACCGGGAAGATCCAGGTTCTCCTCCTCCCCCGGGACCCCAACGACGACAAGAACGTGATCCTGGAGATCAGGGCCGGAACCGGGGGCCAGGAGGCGGGCCTCTTCGCCGCCGACCTTTTCAGGATGTACGTTCGCTTCGCCGAGTCCAAGGGCTGGGAGGTGGAGGTCTTGAGCCGCCACGAGACCGACTCGGGCGGCTTCAAGGAGATCATCGCCCTCATCGAGGGCAAGGGGGCCTACTCCAAGCTCAAGCACGAGTCCGGGGTCCACCGGGTCCAGCGGGTGCCGGCCACCGAGTCCCAGGGGCGGATCCACACCTCGGCCGCCTCGGTGGCGGTCATGGCCGAGGCCGAGGAGGTGGATGTCGAGATCGACCCCAACGACCTCCGGATCGACACCTACCGCTCCTCCGGGGCGGGAGGGCAGCACGTCAACGTCACCGACTCGGCCATCAGGATCACCCACCTGCCCACCGGTCTGGTGGTCTCCTGCCAGGACGAGCGCTCCCAGCACAAGAACAAGGCCAAGGCCATGAAGGTTCTCATGGCCCGCCTCCTGGACAAGGCCCAGGCCGACCAGGAGGCCGAGATCTCCCAGGCCCGGAAGGCCATGGTCGGCTCCGGAGACCGGTCGGAGAGGATCAGGACCTACAACTTTCCCCAAGGCCGCCTGACCGATCACCGGATCGGCCTGACCCTCTACCGGCTGGAGGAGATCCTGGGCGGGGACATGGAAGAGCTCATCAGCCAGCTCAACGCCGCCGCCCAGGCCAAGGCCCTGGCCGGCTGAGGCCATGTTGCTTCTGATATGCAACATGGTCTGCGCGCCCACGGGGCGCGCAGAGCAGGGCAGAGCTCGTAAGGCCGGCAAAACCACGCTTTTGCCGGCCGTCCGCAAGCTAAGCCATTTGTTGGCTTTGATTGCGGAATCTATTTGAGCAGCCGTGCCGGCCGGGCCCAGCTGGACGGTAGGCCGCCTGATCAGGTGGGCCGCCGAGTACCTGGCCGGGAAGGGGTCGGAGAGCCCCCGCCTTGACGGGGAGCTTCTTCTAGCCCGGGCCCTG
>Ga0068714_10004549_pt1 | contig 15445 bp, 11 predicted proteins | sample MTBNYHSulfiMetaG_FD_62988 | JGI IMG/M metagenome (GOLD analysis project Ga0068714, IMG submission 62988) | Enrichment culture microbial communities from rom New York Harbor, USA that are MTBE-degrading - MTBE-NYH (New York Harbor Sulfidogenic)... | ecosystem: Environmental > Aquatic > Marine >...
ACAATATAGGCCCGCCCGGTATGGAGATAGACGCTCTCCAGTGCCTCAAAAGCATCGGCTAATTCATCCTCAATGCCTCTAATTAATTTAGCTGCGGTTCGAACATCTCCGTCTAAGATTTTATTTAATACCATTGTGACCTCTTACTATTTCCCAAAATCAGTAAGTGATATCTGATATTATTAATGGGACCACTAACATTGGTAAATCATTCATAATCTAATTATATCCCTCTACTGCCTTTATTCCGAGCCGCGTTCATTGTCATCTCAAAAGTGCCATCGACATGATAAGCTAACCCGGGCCCTGCCGCTAAGCCCGATTACCCTCAGGGCTCCGGTCACGGGAGGGGTTGGCAGCCCATTTTTCAGCTGGAGAGCTGGCATCACATCTCCAGCACCCTGGTTTCCCCCGGCAGGACCCGGTAATTAGTTACTTGAACCGTACGGGTTTATATATCTCATATGCTGGTTCAGTACGGTGTCCGCTCAGACTTTTAAAATACCTAACCGTACATTATATGTGCATAAACGTACGTAAATTATAGCTGAAAGCTTTGCCATTGTCAACGACTGTGTCTTTTATCCCTTTTGTGGCCTCGTTCTTATTATTTTTTTACCCTTAATACATCCCAACCTATTACTATTTACTATTTGTGTCAAGAGACACCGCTATTACAACCCCCTCCAAAAAATTGTTATTTATCGGGGAAAAATTGAAAGCGGTTTGTGACTGTGGTAAAATAACACTGATGGTTAAAGCAAATTCATCATTAACATCGTTTTTCAGTGATTTGTTACGACGTAAAAGGCGTTTACCTAGCCAGTTGGCTAAGGACATAGGTGTTAGCCATGCCACGGTCAGTCGCTGGCTTTCCGGTCATGACATTCCCAGCGTTCGTTCTTGTCAAAAGCTCTCTGCTTATAGTGGCGTACCGATAGAGAAGATACTCTCTGCAGTGGGTTACTTGCCAGCCATAAGCGAATCAGAAGTTTCTCAGTGGCCCGAGTTTCGCCAGTACGCTTCGCAAAAATACCCGGCCGAACTAGATGAAGATGTGATTACGATGATTGAAGACCTGATTGAGCGGCGTAGGGCTAGAAGGTTAGTTCAAAGAAAACGTAGATAACCGCAAAACAAGCTAATCCTCTAGGCTGTACGCTTTTAATCAGCTTATCCTGATTAGGCGTTTACTCCCATTTAATTCCGCATTGGCCTAATACACTTTTTCAAAATAGTATATTCGTATGCGAAGTCCCACATTCCTAAATGAACTTTCGGACAATCCCTAACTATACGTAACCCATACATATACCTGTTTGAAAGTAGTAAATATCGAATATAAATAACAGGGATTTCCCGATTGTTTTTCTAGTTTATGCCTGATTAACTATTTTTTAAGTAGTCAGGATATAAGCTAGTTGCTCTTTGCCTACTCCATATGAATTAGACTAATCAAATAATCCTCCCAAACGATGATCCCTGTTCAAATAAAGAGCTGTAAGTATGTGCATAATAGTCAGTTCTGATACACATTTCCCTGTGTGACGAGAGCGTAATTTCGCCTGGAGAAGGGATATGGGAGTGAAGGTTAAGAGAAGAGAATCCCAGCTTTGGCCCTATCTTAGCTATGGCGATGGTAACCACTGTCCTGTATACGGTCATTGCTCAGCTAGAATATACGGCGAGACTTGCGCTGATAAAGAAGGGGATAAAATTCGTCGTTTGATTGAGATTGGTGATGAATTTGATCCTGGTGATCATGATTTTGTTAAACCTCGAAGAGCAACGTTTAACCATGACAATGAGAACCAACCGTGCCAACTCGTAGAAAAGTTGGCCACGAAATACCTGTATCATGGTCAGGTTTTTCGCCCACCGGTACCCTTGGAACTTGTTTCGTTGGCAGACAGAATTCATCCTATCGAAGTGCGTCTGGTATCACTGAAGACTTGCCACGGTGCCTTATGGCGTGTAAGCGAAGGATGGATAATACATCTTAACAAAAATGACACATCTGCCACGAATAGGCTTACTCTATTCCATGAAGCTTTTCACATCTTAGCTCATTGTAAAAGCATACACACCCCAGTGTTCGAAACGGCAAGAAGCGTACAGGGTTCTTTTAATGAACTGCTGGCTGATTTCTTCGCCATCTCTGTCCTAATACCTCAAAAATGGGTAGAGCAGACATGGGCAGAAATCAAAGATTTGAACCGTATGGCAAGCATTTTTGATGTTCCAAAACCAGCTTTATGGTTCAGACTAAGAACACTAGGCCTAACCTGATGTGCTGAAAGCGTAAAAGGTATTACCAATAACCCTTGTTCCGCGTTGACAATTATGAGAAAGTGAATTAAAGTAGAATTCCAACATCACTGGTAACCAAGGTACAAAGTCATCATCGCGCTTTACGAGTGGAGGAGTGGCACAAGACGACAAAGCCATAAACTATGCTAAGATATCTGGCATTTTCCCGTCGTCTGAACAAGACCGGGAAAGGTGTGTAAGATGGGGGTACAGAGGTATGCGCAAAGAACAGTTATTGAGTGAAGTACCGGTGGCTCTGAAGCAAGCAGCTGCCCTTGAAATACCGCAAGAAATTGAGCATAAGCAAGAGGTATTGAGCCAGACTGGTAGAATTCAGCAGCTGATGGAAGAGCCAGCCGAGGAATTAAGTAAAGATGAATATCAACAACTTTACAGTATATATTTGCAGAGCCCGATACCCACCCTTATGCGAAGTAGAGATGGCAACATAATTGACTATAATGCTGCTATGGCTGAACTAACTGGATACACCCCCGAAGAAATACCGGATATGAATGCCTGGATGTTTAAGCTATATCCTGATGAAAAATATCGGAACCAGATTATAGAGATTAGCCAAAAATCTCAAAATAGAGCATCTGAGGTAAACCGTAATACCAGTGTTATTATCAGGAAAGATGGCAGCCGGCGATACGTGCAATTCTCGGCCTATAATATTACTCGTGATGGAAAATCGGCAGATTTTCAGTTTATCCAAGGGGAAGATATTACTGAGCTTAAGGCTACAGAAGAGGCACTACGTTTGTCAGAGGAAAAATTGAGACGAATGTTTGATTCTGTCACCGATGGAATTACCGTCACGGATTTGAATGGCATTATTATTGAAGCCAACATAAAAGCGGTAAAGATTCACGGGTTCCGCTCTAAAAAGGAGCTGCGGGGTAAAAATGCTGCTGAATTAGTTGCTTCGCGCGACCGTGAAAAGGCAAAAATGAACCTGAAAAAAACCTTAGCCAAGGGTACCGTTAAAGGTGTGGAATATCTTCTACTTAGGGCTGACGGTTCTGAATTCCCTGGCGAGATAAGCTCCATTGTGCTTAAGGATACACATCGTAATCCAGTTGGCTTTATCGCCATCACTCGAGACATCACAGAACGAAAGCGTATTGAGGAGGAGTACAAAGAAACTCAAGAGCGTTTTAGCGGTCTCTTTAATTGCTCCAAAGATGCTATGGTGTTTGTTGCTCGTGATGCGATGATACTGGATGTTAATGATGCCTTTTTACGGCTTACGGGGTATACAAAAGATGAATTAAGCGGGCGAAGTACCCTGGATATTACACCGGTGGAATACCATGAGTACCAAGCCAAAATTGGTCAACGGCTTATCCAAACAGGAAAAGCTGTGGAGTATGAGAAGGAATACATAAGAAAAGACGGCTCCCGTGTTCCTATTTCACTGACTACTTTCGTGATAAAAGGCAATGATAATAGGCCTATGGGGTCGGCTGCTATCGTAAAAGATATAACCAAGCAGAAGCAGGCGGAGGCACAGCTATTGGCTTATCAAAAGGCACTACGTTCTTTAGCCTCGCAATTGTCATTGGCTGAAGAACGCGAACGGCGGCGCATTGCTACGGAAGTACATGACCGTATCAGCCAGTCTTTAGCTGTGTGCCGTATGAAATTGGGAGCATTGGAGGAATCGGTATCTTCCACTGCGCTAGTTAAGGACCTTGAAGTAATTCAGGAAATCGTCGCCCACTTGATTGATGAAACACGTTCGTTAACCTTTGAGCTCAGTTCGCCCTTGCTTTACGAGATTGGTTTAGAGGCAGCGCTGGAGTACCTGACCGAGCAAATACAAGAACAGCATGGCATTTTGTTCAAATTCGAGGATGACCAGCAACCAAAACCCTTAGATGATGATATCCGTGTCCTCTTGTTCCAGATGGTGCGCGAGTTGCTTATTAACATTGTGAAGCATGCAAAGGCATATCGTGCGAAGCTATGCTTGAAAAGATACAATAATAAGATACACATCATTGTTCAAGATAATGGGGTCGGTTTTGACACCTCTACGATTAGTTCTGGCAAGAGAAGAAACGGGGGATTTGGCCTTTTCAGCATTCGTGAGCGACTCCATAATATTGGAGGAAATATTAAAGTTGAATCACGGTTTGACCGTGGAACCAAAGTTACCATAACTGCGCCACTAAAACAGATATAGCCACGCTTTAAGGTGAAAGTCATGAGCATACGAGTTATCTTAGCCGATGACCACCGAATTGTCCGTGAGGGCCTCCGCAGTCTACTCGAAAAGGATCCAGAGATAGAGGTTATTGCTGAGGCTGGTGATGGCATTGAAATGCTGAGGTTGGTTCAAGAAATGTCGCCCCAGGTAGTGGTCATGGATGTAGCCATGCCCCACCTCAATGGTATTGAAACTACACACCAGATTCTGGCTAAATATCCAAGTATTAAGGTGCTTGCCCTTTCAATGTATTTGGACAGACGATTCGTAACAGGAATGTTGAGCGCCGGTGCCTCGGGCTACTTACTCAAAGACTGCGCCTTTGAAGAACTAGTTAAGGCGATTCATGCTGTGGCTGCGGACAGGATCTACCTTAGCTCCAAAATAGTTGACATAGTAGTGAAAGATTACTTGAATCGCTTGGTGAAGGTAGACACCTCGGTTTTCTCTATCCTCACCAGTAGAGAACGTGAGGTGCTTCAACTTCTTGCTGAAGGTAAAACGACGAGAGAAATTGCTAATCACCTGTGTTTGAGCATGAAAACTGTTGAGATGCACCGTCAGCGAATCATGAGTAAGCTGAACACTCACAGTCTTGCCGAACTCACCAAATATGCTATCCGCGAGGGATTGACTTCTTTGGAAATTTGATTAGGCTACTAAGATCTGTGTCTTCTAGCCGTATTCATGAGATAATATACCTAACAGGCACATATTATCCGCACTAATAGTGATGACGTTTGACCTTCTACTAACTCCTCCAGCGCATTCTAAATTAGTAAATATCGAAGTCAAATTACAGGGATTTCCTAATTGTTATATCCCTGTTCAATGGTTACACTGAAACTGGATCAAAATTCGTAAGCGACCGCATACTGAGCGTGTGGTTTGCCAAGCCGTACAAGTACAGCGAAGTGGTAGTTCGCATTTACGTAGGCTGAAGAAAAGTAATGCCAGAGCAAGGGGTATAACAGTGGGCCCTGCCGGGGGAAACCAGGGTAATGCTGGAACAGGGTGCTGGTTCCAGAAGTGTGGTGTTGGCTTCTCCCCTCCCGTGTGCGGAACCCTGGGTGTAATCGGGCTTAGCGGCAGGGCCCATTATATAGGAAATTGCGGCCAGAGCCGGTTTATTTGCTCAGACCAGAAATAGAAAGGAGAAAAGGAGATGACGAAGAAGAAAATCATATGGTTGGTAGTGAGTTGCGTTATGGTACTATCCTTGGTGCTGGCATCCTGTGCTCCGTCAGCACTGCCAGCCGAGGAAAAACCATCACCGCCAGCCGAGGAAAAACAAACATCACCGAAGGAAGAGAGACCGGCAGTAGAGAAGCCGGCAACACCTCCAGCCACTGAGAAGGAAATGACAACTGATTCATTGGGTAGATTAGTGGAAAAGCCCAGATATGGGGGGATCTTTATCCAGGGGTCACCTATTGAGCCACAATCATTCGACGATGGGTTGGGCCATGTGTACTTTGCCTGGACGCTCCAGCTAACAAATGAAGACTTGTTTCACGTAGACTGGTCGAAAGGGCCAACGGGGACCGGACAAACCACACTCCTTTACATTATCTTTCCTACCCAGGATGTTCAGGTTGGCGCTCTGGCAGAAAGCTGGGAACTGGCAGACCCTGAAACTCTAGTTTTTCATATCCGTAAAGGAGTTAGCTGGCATAACAAGCCGCCGGTAAACGGGAGAGAGCTAGTCGCTGATGATGTGGTCTTTTCACTGACGCGCTGTTTAACACTCCCTACTGCATACACTGCGGGAGCCTATCCATGGAAGACCCACGTGGAATCGATAACGGCTCCAGATAAATGGACGGTGGTTATCAAGTGTCTTCCCGGGAAGACAGGAATGATGTTCGAGACATGTGGGGAACATATCAAGATATTACCACCAGAGATGATAGAGAAGTACGGTAGTATGAAGGACTGGCGCAATAGCTGCGGCACGGGGGCATACATCCTGGTGGACTTTGTTCCCGGGAGTTCTTGTACATTCGTGAGAAACCCCAACTACTGGGGCAAGGACCCCCTGCATCCAGAGAATCAGATACCTTACCTTGACGGTGTTAAGCACCTCACCATACCTGACACTTCGACTCGATATGCGGCGTTGAGAACAGCCAAGGTTGACTGGCTGGGTGGTTATAATGGGTCAATTGGCTGGGAAGACGCTGAGCAGCTAATAAGGACCTCCCCCCAATTGAAGTATGTAAAGTATATCCCGAGCGCGACATCGATACTGTACTGGAGACTGGACACGCCACCTTTCACTGACAAGAGGGTACGCCGGGCACTTTGCATGTCGATAGACCGCGAAGAAATGATTAGTACCATCTACGGTGGTGAGGCTGAAATTTTAACTTGGCCAGTACTCAATGTCCCAGAGTTAGCCGATATGTACTGGTCACTAGACAAACTTCCCGAGTCAACAAGGGAGATCTACGAGTACCACCCCGATAAGGCAAAGCAACTTCTGGCTGAAGCCGGTTACCCTAACGGTTTCCAGACCAGTGTCATGTGTACAACAAGCCATGTGGATTTGCTTTCCATAGTTAAAGCATACTGGGAAAAAATTGGTGTTGATCTTAAGTTAGATGTTAAGGAATATGCCGTCTATGCTTCACAGGGGCAGTCCAGAACATACGACCAGATGTACATGTACGGTGCCAATAACACGATACCTTTCAGATTCGCCGTTACCCGGCCGGGTAGTCTGCTCAACAAGAGCTTTGTTGACGACCCGGTGATTAACGAGGCAGAGGCAGCGGTTAACGCCGTCTATTTCGATCCATTGGAGAGACGACGGTTGATGAGGGATGTCATACCGCATATGCTCGACCAGGCCTATGATCTGCAGTTCCCCGTGGCAAATGTGTATACCTTCTGGTGGCCCTGGGTCAAGAATTACAATGGGGAAGCATTGGTAGGTTACATGAATGCCGACGATTTCTCAAAGTATATCTGGCTGGACCAAGACTTGAAGGAGGAAATGACTGGCAGAAAATAGAATAGCACTTTTAACTTTCAGGCTCTGAAAGATACGCAAAAATACACGCATTCGATTCTCGGAGCATACGGTTTCTCCAGAGAGGAAAGGAGTCTAACACATGCCCCGAAACAAATGTATGTCCGCTGAGGAGGCGATAAGTCAGTTTGTAAGTGATGGTGATATCACATACATCGGCTATAATAATCTGCCTCAGGCACTCTGTCATGAGATAATCAGACAGCAGAAGAAGAACCTGACGCTCGTCGGCGCTTCCGTTCAAGAATTGGCCGCCCCGCTCTATATAACGGGCTGTGCTACGCGAACATTGACTGGCTACATTGGAGGTGCAGTGGGAGGTACACTTGTAACCGAACTCATGGATACTGGCCAGCTGCAATTCGAAGACTATTCCAATCAGGCTCTAACTATGATGTTTCTAGCCGGCGCATTAGGTATACCATTCATACCGACGCTTGTATTTCTGGGTACAGATTTCCTAAGTGAAAAATGTATCAACCATCCCGGTGGTTGGCTTAAGGAGCAAAAGTACAAAGTGTCCCAATGTCCCTTCACCGGCGAGCAAGTGGTGTTATTACCCGCACTAAAGCCAGACGTAGCCCTTATGGCTGCCCAGCGCGCCGACGAAGAGGGTAATATACAGGTATGGGGCCCCCTGGGAGACTCAAAATGGGCACTCTGGGCAGCTAAGAAAGTGATTGTCTCTGTTGAAGAAATCGTGCCTACCGAGGTGATAAGAAGTGACCCGAATCGGACTATCGTTCCGTCGTTCAAGGTGAGTGCTGTAATTCATGAGCCGTTCGGAGCCCATCCTTGGCCAATGACGGGATACTATGACATTGATCTCGGCTTCAGGGCAGGGGCTGTTAACCTATATAGTGATATAGAAGCTTTTAGAAAATTTATCGATGAGTGGGTCTACGGAGTCAAGAATCGCAGAGAGTACTTGGAACACTATGTCGATAGATTTGGATATGGTGCACTGCAAGCTATAATGGCTAAGCCGCCGATTCAACCAACAGGTACAATCAGCTACGGATACGTACCTCATCTATCAGTATAGGAGGAACAGAGTTGGTATCTAAGAGTTACGCTGATGACTACACACTTGCGGAGCTAATGTGTATCGCGGCTGCTAGAGAGTTAAGAGATGGAGAGAACATATTCATGGGTCTGGGTCTGCCATGTTTGGCAGCACCCATTGCGAAAATGTTATACGTACCGAATGCACAGCTATTTACCGAGGTTGGTGTCTTCGACTGGGTACCCACAGACCCGACTGTTATGGGTCGAGGCCCTATGCATATTTTCGATTTGCCTTTGAATGTAGGCTCAGCCATGCTGGGTGATATGCTGGACCAGCTGGGAGCTATGATGATGGGAGGACATGTTGACACCGCTTTCTTGGGCGGAGCACAGATTGACAAATTCGGCAATCTGAACACGATTTGCCTTGGTGACTACCACCATCCGACAAGAAGGCTAGGCGGTGTTGGCGGAAATACCGATGCTGCGTGTCTAGCGAAGAAAGTGATTATCATACTACCTCATGAAAGACGAAGATTCGTTGAAAGAGTGGACTTCGTTACCAGTCCTGGCTACATCGATGGACCGGGGAGCAGACGTCGGCACGGTTTGCAGCCACAAGGGCCGAATGTGGTCATCTCCACGCTAGGAGTATTACGCTTCGATACACAAGACGGTGATTCAGGTACTTGCGAGATGTACTTGGATGCTACTTTTCCCAATGTTTCAGCCGCTACTGTGAAGGAAATGACAAGCTGGGACTTGCAGGTCTCAAATGCGCTTAAACAGGTAGAACCACCTTCCGTAGAAGAGGTAATCTTACTCCGAAGTCTCGACCCGCTAATGTTCCATCTGCGCGAAGGGCGCTACTGACAGATTGTTAATTTAGATTTGTTGCTATCGAGAGTAGAAACAACTTATAAAACAATTTTGAGTTTGTCGGCTGTAATAAGGCTTATCGGCAGGACCTACCGAGGAGGTGATGTATGTAAAGTAGCACTATTGAATAGTCAAGCTGATAGGGAAAGATGGCTGACATCAAGTGGGACAGCAACCAAGACACAAGTCCAAAATTCAAAAGGGAGCACTAAATGAAAAAGAACATTTTATGGCTGATAGTGATTTTCCTTATGACATTGTCACTGGTACTGGCATCATGCGCTCCGGCAACACCGTCAACTGAGGAAAAGCCAGCACCACCATCCACAGAAAAGCCGGCACCACCAACCACAGAAAAACCAACTGGAGAGAAGCCGGCTGCACCAGAGCAAAAGGTGGAGATGGTGACCATAAGACTGACCAAGAACGATGGTACCACGGTACAAAAGCAGGTGGAAAAGCCGAGATACGGCGATGTCTTTACGCAGGGCTGGCCGGCCGCACCAACCTACTTTGACGAGTCTTTTGGCTACTCCTGGCTTGCTCCAACCATACGTCTAACCAACGAGCCTGTGTACGCCGGAGATTGGGCAAAGGGACCGGCCGGCACCGGTGAAGCTAGCTGGCTTTATGTTATGTATCCTGCTCAAAACGTGGAACGGGGCTGCTTAGCTGAGAGTTGGGAAGTACCCGATGACGAAACCATTATCTACCATATTCGTAAGGGGATTCACTTCCATAACAAACCTCCAACTAACGGGAGGGAACTCACCGCCGATGATGTTGCCTTTTCCATGGAACGCAACTGGACTACTCCCACCTGTTACACCGCTTCTGCCTTCGGTCCCTATTTGAAATCGGCAACAGCGACCGATAAATGGACAGTCGTTTTAAAGGTTGACCCGCTAAAGACACCCGTGATATTTCGCATGGCCAGCATGCACACCGAAATTGTGCCGCGCGATGCGGTGGAAACATACGGGGACCTGAGCGATTGGAAAAATAGCTGTGGCACCGGGGCGTTTACGCTGACAGACTATGTTACCGGCAGTTCGGCCACTTTTGAAAAGAACCCCAACTACTGGATGAAGAATCCAGTACACCCCGATGATTCCCTACCTTATGTTGATAAGGTCAAGTATCTTTTCATACCTGATATTTCAACCCAGCTGGCAGCGCTGAGGACTGCCAAGATTGACTGGCTGGGCCCTATTGGCTGGGAGGACGCGGGAAGCGTAATCAGGACCAGTCCAGAAATTAAGTGGATGTCTTACCCCAGTGGCGCAGCACCTGCAATATCGATGCGTGTTGACCGTACACCTCTCGATAATATTAAAGTACGGCAAGCGCTGGCTTTGGCGGTGGACAACCAGGCAATTGCCAAGAACTACTACGGCGGTGAGGCTGAGATACTCACCTGGCCGATTATGCCCATTCCCGAATTTTCTGATATGTACATCCCGCTTGACGAGTTGCCTGCTTCAACTAGGGAACTTTACGAGTACCACCAGGACAAGGCAAAACAACTCCTAGGTGAGGCCGGTTATCCCAACGGCTTTAAGACAAGCGTACTCTGTCAAGCAACCGACGTTGACCTTTTGTCCATCGTTAAAGACTACTGGGCCCAGATTGGTGTCCAATTGGAACTCGACGTGAGAGAACTGGGTGCCTACACTTCCGCGGGCCGTTATAAAAAGTACGAGCAGATGCATATGGGTGGTTTGACCTCTACCCTACCTGATTTTGGTTTCACCTTTATGCAGCGGGAGAACTACCTCAATTACTCCATGATTGATGACCCGGTAATCGAGAAAGCCTATAAGGATATAGTCCCGACCTACTTCAAGGCACCGGCCAAGGGACGCCAGCTTTTTAAGGAAATGATACCACATCTACTTAGTCAGTGCTACTGGATACAATTACCAGCACAAAACAGCTACCATCTCTGGCAGCCGTGGGTGAAAGAGTACGCTGGTGAAATCGCGGTAGGTTACGCCAGTAGTTATGCTGACTTCGCCAAGTACGTCTGGATTGACCAGGACCTGAAAGCGGAGATGATGACGAGATAGGCTGGTTCTCAAGAAGGTGATGCGCACCTGGAACCATTGCTGTGTAGACATGCGTTAATACACAGTTTACACATCTGAAGCGAAGGGCTCAGTACAAACTGGGCCCCCAGCTAGTATTCTTTTAGTTAAGAGCCCTGTGTTGCATATTCGGAAAGTGGACAAAGATAGGGCTTTGTCCGTACAGAATTTCTAACAGACTGAGAAGGGAGACAGTAAATGAAACTGGAGAATAAGGTAGCTATCATTACTGGGGCAGCCAGCGGTCTCGGTGAAGGTATAGCATGCTGTTTTGCCGAGGAGGGAGCTGATTTAGTGATTGCCGATATGGATATGGATAATGCCAATCGGGTCGCTGAGAAGGTAAAGGCTTATAGACGCAGAGCGCTTGTTGTGGAAGCAGATGTTACGCAGCCGCAAATGGTCAAGCAACTGGTTGAAAACACTGTAGATACCTTTGGTAAAATCGATATACTGGTTAACAACGTTGGCGGCGGCCGCCCCAGGCCTGCCCAAGCAGAGGCCGCTAGTACTTCTGGAAGTCGTCCGGGTATCGTTAACCTCTCTGAGGAGGACTGGGATGATGCTTATGAGGTTAATCTCAAATCCCAGGTTCTTATGTGTAAGGTTGTTGTACCATATATGAGGGCGCAGAAAAGCGGCAAGATCATTAACATATCTTCCATAGCAGGTAAGGTCGGTGACTCAAATAGAATGCCCTATTCTACATTGAAAGGTGGTGTAGTAATATTTACCCGGGCACTGGCACGTGAGTTAGCCAGAGATAACATCAATGTCAACTGTATTTGTCCAGGGCAGATTTATACTCCAAGCTGGCAGCGCAGTGCAGAATACCTTTGGCGAACTGTCCCGATCTATCGCGAACTGAAGGAGCCCAAGGATGTTTTTATGCGCTATATTGATAGACTTACACTGTTGAAGAGGGAGCAAACCCCGGAGGACATTGGCCGTGCGGCTGTGTTTTTAGCTTCAGAAGATTCCAGAAATATCACCGCGCAGAGTCTAAACGTTGATGGGGGTCAAGTTGTAGATTAGAAATAAGAGACAGAGGTTAAAGATTTATTTAATTCTAGTTGGGGGGATTTGAAAGGAGGGGTAAAGATGAAGGCGGCTGTTTTCTATGGACCCCATGATATAAGAGTAGAGAACGTTAATGACCCTGAATTGGAACCTGATGGTATCATAATAAAAGTAAAAACATGCGGGATATGTGGTTCTGATTTGCATCTTTACAGGAATGGAGAGAGGATGCCGGAAGGATTGATTCTAGGTCACGAATTTAGCGGCGATGTATTCGAAGTTGGAGCCAACGTCCATTCCGCCGATATCAGAAAGGGAGACAGGGTTACAGCTACTCAGCAGCGACCTTGCGGACGATGCTACTGGTGCATAAGGGGGCGCCCCTACCGATGCTCTAGGATGCAGATTCTTGTCTACAGGTTTCCTGGTGCATTTGCTGAGTATGTTAGTATACCCATGGCGATAATAGACAGAACCGTGTTTCCACTGCCAGATGAAATGTCTTATGAAGAGGGTGCTACTGTAGAACCACTATCTGTGGGAGAGCATGCGGCAAGAATGGCTGAACCGAGAGCGAGAGACACGGTGGCTATCCTGGGAGCTGGTATGATGGGACAATGTGCTCTCCAGGGCTTCAAAGCTGCCGGGGTATCCAAAATCATAGTTAGCGAAATCGGCAAAAAACGTTTGGAGGTGGCCAAAACCGCCGGCGCTGACTTCGTAATAGACGCGAGCCAGGAGAATCCTGTTGAGCGTATTCTTGAGATTACCTCAGGTAGAGGTTCTGACATAGTCATCGAGTGTGCTGGAGTACCGACCACATTTCACCAGGCTATCGAAGCCGTACGGGCTGGCGGCAAAATAGTAATGGTAGGGGTATATCAGGAAGCACTTCAGTGGCAACCGGCCAGCGTTATTAACAGGGGTATAAGACTGATTGGCTGTTTTGCCGGAAGTTTCAGCCGTTCTTTGGCGTTACTGCAATCCGGGAAAGCCAATACCAGGCCGCTGCTGACACATGAGTTTACTTTAGACAACGCCCGTGAGGCATTTGAGGCACAGTTGAAAGCCGATGAGACAGTTAAGGTCCTGATAAAGCCGTGACCAATTCCTCTACTGGACCGCGTGTGTAAAAAAAATATTGTGTGATTCATAGATATCATTTCAACTAGAATGGTGCTTATGAATCACACGATTTATAGTTGAGCAAGTCACAATGGCTTGTTTTGTTGTGTGATACGAGCACAAAAAAGCTCTCCCTTAGGGAGTCAGTCCCATCGGGAGAGCCTTTAACTTATAGCGTGAGGCGCTCTAGAATCAAATTCTAGGCGGTTTTGCGGGGTAGTGGAGCACTTTCGTTATCTTCCTTCTTCAGGGATGCCAGGGCAAGAGGGTGGTGTTGGGGAAAAACGGCAGTCAGGTTGCCCCGACTGTCCCTGAAAAACGAAGCAAAAAAAGCGCAGTATCCCTATATCGGACACTGCGCCGTGAAAAAGGTAAGACTAACCCTATATCAATTGGAGCATTTTATCATGTTTAACTAAGTGCCCCGCATCGTAAATAGGTTAGATTTCCCCTATATCAAACTCAGCTTTTTAAGGCTTTTGGTCAACCCCATCAGGTTTTAACCTGATAGCCCGCAACCCGCTGGCACTATCAAACGCCGAGGACTAGCCCTGCCCGCCAAAGCTGGCGATTGCCTTCGCCTTATTGAGTTTTCAGCAGTATTATCAACCCGCAACTCGCTGGCATTGATAGATACTACCCAAGAGGTTTCAGTCCTCTCACTATGTATATCGGTAAATCACCCCGTTTTGTCTCACCTAGACCAAACCTTTTTGCGCCTTTTTCAGTTCTCTATAAAAGTAATTCCTCTCACTATTAGTAAAAGGATAGCCAGCATACTTTTTATAGGCTAACTGGACAAAGCGTTTAGGATAGGCTTCAACGATAAGTTTAGTTTCCAGTCTGGGTATGAAGTCAGCATTATCATCGGCAAGTAGCTGGTATAACTCTGTTTGATTGCCCTCACTATCTTCTACCAGCTTATCAAGGCTTTCAAGCTCTATTGCCTTCGGGCACTTATTACCATAAGAGTTATTAGCTTCACACTTCTGCCTTTGCTTTTTAGAGCACCGCCCGCAGTCAGTGTTTTGATTACGGTGATACCACTTGCGCCAGTAGTCGGCTACTTCGTATTGAGCTATCCTTACCAGTCCACCAGTGGTCAATTCCTTACCTTTAGCTTCATAGCTTACCTGGACTCTGGCAAAGGCTAAAAACAAGTCGTGTAAAAAGTCTTGTTTATCCTCTGGCTTGACCTTATGAGTGAAGCGTTTGCCTACCTCATAATAGGTAAGCCAGTCGCCCTCTAACTTGTGATAACCGTTACGATGATGGCCATTACCTTGATAACCGTCGCCGTCGATGATATATTCAGCATAGTCTAGCATTGTGCTTCACCGCCTTTGTTAGATTTGCCCTGGCTAGGTGCAATCTAGTTCAGGGCATTTTATTATCAAGGCCAGGCTATGCCAGCTCTGGTTTTGCCATATTCAATTGTTAAGGTGCTTTTGAACTTACATTCCTATCATCCAACAAAAGGAACGATTGTTCATTAACAAAATGAACCTACATTTACGTGACTACCTGGTTTACAGGTGGAATTACGAGTAAACAGTCTTGAGGCTAATTGAACAATCAGTAGTGGTGCTTATCAGGGTAAAGAGTCTATACAAAGACTACAGTTTCTCTCAAGAGGTAAGGCACTGTACTTTTTGTTATCGGGCAGGGTAATTGTGCAAAGGTAAGCGGGGCTGATTAATTATATTCGTTAAGGCGGGAAGAGCACTAGAATTGTGTTCTGGGGCCTGAGGTACTGGTCAGCGAGTG
>Ga0068714_10004553_pt1 | contig 15435 bp, 9 predicted proteins | sample MTBNYHSulfiMetaG_FD_62988 | JGI IMG/M metagenome (GOLD analysis project Ga0068714, IMG submission 62988) | Enrichment culture microbial communities from rom New York Harbor, USA that are MTBE-degrading - MTBE-NYH (New York Harbor Sulfidogenic)... | ecosystem: Environmental > Aquatic > Marine >...
GCTCGTGCTCAAGCACCATCCGAACCGCCCGCTCTCGTACCTCGGGGGAGTACCTTCCTGTTCTTGTCATGACTCCATCCTCCCTACAAAAACAGTCTCCGGCAATCCCGGGGCGGTTCAGTGTACGAGCGAGGGTTGTCCGGTGGGGGTGGACGTGTTCTCCGGGGACACCGCCGACAGCATGACGCTGAGCGCACAGATCGCCAAGCTGCGCAAGCGGTGGGGCCTGGAGCGGGTGGTTCTGGTGGGCGATCGGGGTCTTCTGACGACCGCGCGGATCGAGGAGGAGATGAAACCGGCGGGGCTTGACTGGATCACGGCGCTGCGCGCGCCAGCGATCCGGAAGCTGGCGGACGACGGAGCGGTTCAGCCGTCGCTGTTTGACGAGCGGGATCTTGCGGAGGTGTACTCGCCGGACTACCCGGGGGAGCGGCTGATCGCCTGCCGGAACCCGCTGCTTGCTGAAGACCGGGCCCGGACACGGGAGGAGCTGTTGCAGGCAACGGAGCGGGAGCTGGAGAAGATCGTCCTGCGGACCCAGCGCCCGAAGCGTCCGTTACGGGGCAAGGACAAGATCGGCGTGGCGGTGGGGAAGGTGGTCAACCGCTACAAGATGGGCAAGCACTTCCTGCTCGAGATCACGGAGGCAGGGTTCACCTACCGGCGGGATGAGGCGCGGATCCGCAAGGAGGCAGCGCTCGACGGGCTGTACGTGATCCGGACCTCGGTGGGGGAGGGGGAGTTTGCGCCCGAGGGGGCGGTGCGGGCGTACAAGGACTTGGCGCATGTCGAGCGAGCATTCCGTTGCTTGAAGGGCGTAGACCTGCGGGTACGGCCGGTGGGGCACCGGCGCGAGCGGCGGGTACGGGCGCACGTACTCCTGTGTATGCTCGCCTACTACGTGGAGTGGCACATGCGCCGGGCGCTGGCCCCGCTGCTCTTCGCCGAGGAGCAGAAGGAGGTCGCCGAAGCACTACGGACTTCCGTGGTGGCGCCGGCCGAGCGTTCCCCGGCCGCACAGCGCAAGGCCAGCCGCAAGAGGGCGGACGAGGGCTACCCGTTGCACAGCTTCCGTGGTCTGCTTCAGAACCTCGGCACCCTCGTCCAAAACACGATGCGCACAACGTCCCCCTCCGGGCACGTCGCCGAGTTCCCCCTGGTCACCGAGCCCACCCCGCTGCAGCAGGAAGCCCTCCGTCTCCTCGGGGTACGCCTCGCCCCGTAGCCAGAAACTCGACATCGCCTTCCACAGCCTGAACCGCTACCCATCAAACGATCCGCCACTTCCGCACCAGGGAACTTTGGTTGAATGGTCTCCCGATCTTCACCGCGGAGCTGAAGAACCCGCTCACGGGGCAGAACGTCGAGAGCGCGATGCGGCAGTACAAGACCGATCGCGATCCGCGGGAGCCTTTGTTCGGCTACGGGCGATGCTTGGCGCACTTCGCGGTCGACCCGAACTTGGTCTACGTCACGACCCATCTGCGCGGGGAGAAGACGTCCTTCCTCCCGTTCAACCGTGGCTTGGACCGGGGCGCGGGGAACCCGCCGGTGCCCCCGACGCAGTCCGGCTACGCGACGGGCTACCTGTGGGAGACGATCAGGTCGCGCGACAGCATGCTGGACCTGATACGCCGGTTCATCCACGAGGTCGAGGAGTTCGATGAGGATGGGAACAAGACCGGACGGCGGTTCATTCTGTTCCCCCGCTACCACCAGCTCGACGCGGTGCGAAGGCTCGTCGCCGACGCGCGGATGCGCGGGACGGGGCAACACTATCTGGTGCAGCACTCCGCGGGAAGCGGGAAGAGCTTCACAATCGCGTGGCTCGCCCATCAGCTGTCGACGCTGCACGATGTCGAGAATCGGCGGGTGTTCGACTCGATCATCGTGATCACGGACCGGCGAGTACTCGATCGGCAGCTGCAGCGGACGGTCCTTCAGTTCGAGCAGACGCGCGGTGTGGTGGAGAACATCGACAAGACGTCGCGTCAGCTGAAGGAGGCCCTCGAGGGGCAGAAGACGATCGTCGTCACGACGCTCCAGAAGTTCCCGGTCATCGTCGGCGAGATCGGAAGGCTCCCCGGAAGTCGGTTCACCGTGATCGTGGACGAAGCGCACTCCTCGCAGTCCGGCGAGAGTTCCAAGGACCTGAAGGCCGTGCTGACGAGTGGCTCGCTCGAGGAGGCGGAGCGAGAGGAATCGGCGGCGGAGACGCCGGAGGAGGAACTGGAAAGCCGCATCCTCAAGGAGATGGAGACGCGGGGGCGGCTTCCGAATCTGTCGATGTTCGCGTTCACGGCCACGCCGAAGCCAAAGACGCTCGAGATCTTCGGTCAGAAGCGGCCGGATGGCACGTTCGAGGCGTTCAGCCTGTACAGCATGCGGCAGGCGATCGAAGAGGGATTCATCCTTGACGTATTGGAGAACTGCACGACCTATCAAGCGTACTGGCGGCTGCTGAAGACGATTGAGGAGGACCCGCGCTACGACCGACAGAAGGCAACGTACCTGATGAAGCGATTCGTCGAACTGCACCCGCACGCGATTGACGAGAAGATCGGCATCATCGTGGGGCACTTCGCGGCCCAGGTTCAGGACGCGATCGGCGGCAAGGCGAAGGCGATGATCGTCACGCGCTCGCGCCTTCATGCGGTGCGCTACAAGCTCGCGCTTGATCGATACCTCGAAGAGCAAGGCCATCCGTGGAAGGCGCTGGTCGCCTTCTCCGGGACGGTCAACGATGGAGGAAAGGCGTACACCGAAGCCGGGATGAACTCGGCGAGTTCCGGCAAGCGAATCGGGGAGAAGCAAACGGCAAAGGAGTTCCGCCGGCCGGAGAATCGGTTCTTGGTCGTCGCAAACAAGTTTCAGACGGGATTCGACGAGCCACTTCTTCACACAATGTACGTCGACAAGAAGCTCGGCGGCGTCAACGCGGTGCAGACGTTGTCGCGGCTCAACCGGACGTATCCGGGGAAGGAGGGCACATGCGTCCTCGACTTTGCGAATGACGCCGAGACGATCCGGAAGGGATTCGAACCGTTCTATGAGAAGACCATCCTCTCCGAAGCGACCGACCCGAACCTCCTGTACGAGCTGGAGCAACGGCTGAGTCAGTACGGCGTCTACACGTCGGCCGATCTCGATGCCTTCGCCCGGCTGTACTTCACTCCGGGGGTGACGCAGGATCGCCTGTACGCGCAGCTCGGCAGTGTCGTCGCTCGCTGTGGGGAACTGGCAGACGACGAGCGGCGGGACTTCCGCAGTCAGTTGACCGACTACACGCGTTTGTATGCGTTCCTGTCGCAGGTCCTGCCATTTACCGACGCCGATCTCGAGAAGCTGTACATTTTCGCGCGCAACCTGCGGCGGCTCATCGAATCGCCCCCCGAATCGCTTCCGCGAGAAGTTCAGCAGAACATCGACATCGACTCCTATCGGATTCAGAGGACAGGGAGTGGAAGAATCGATCTGGAAACCCGAAACGGGCGCCTCCACCCGATGCGCTCGAAGCGGATCGCCGGGACGGAGGAGGAGGATCTCGAGCCGCTGTCAGCGCTGATTAAGGAGCTGAACGAGCGGTTCGGACTGAACCTCGGGCCGGAGCACAAGGTGACACTGGAGCAGATAATCGACCGACTCGATCAGGATAAGGCGCTCGATGCAAGCGCGCGTGTCAATACGCGGGAGAACGTTCGCCTGACGTTCGATCACAAGGTTGACGATGTGATTCAGCAGATCGTCGATACGAACTTCGAGCTCTACAAACGAATCACGGATAACAAGTCGTTCGGCGAGGCGCTCAAGAACTACTTGTTTGACCAATACCTTCGGACGCACCGGCAGGCCGACGAACTGCTCAAGCAGCGCGAATCGAAGACACTCGAGTTCAAGTCGACCTTGCGCTGGAACCGAAGAGAAGACCGGAAGGATCCGGAACGGGTCACGCACGCTGTCCTCAAGACGATCGCCGCGTTCCTCAATACGGATGGGGGTGACCTCCTGGTCGGCGTGGCGGACGACAGATCGATCGTTGGAATCGAGGCCGATCGGTTCGACAGCGAGGACAAGTTCTTGCTGCACCTGAGCCACGTGATCGGCGCGGCGCTCGGAGATCGTGCCGGAACGTGCGTGGACGCGAAGATGGAGACCGTCCAGGGGAAGACCGTCTGCCTCGTGAGCTGCCAGCGAAGCCCGGAACCCATCTTCTTGAAGTGGCGTGACCTTGAGGAGTACGAGGAAGGCGACTTCTACGTGCGGACCGGCGCGCAAACGGTGAAGCTCGCACCCCGGAGCGCTCAGAGGTACATCGACACGCGATACAGGAGGGAATAGGAGGCCGGGGTGCCAAGCTCAGGACTCCCGCGTGGTGTTCTTCTGCGAGGATATGGTCAAGAATAGAACAGGAAACCGGTTGTCAGGATCCGACGATCCACGCGCCGAGGATGTGGTTCGTGTCACCGCAGTCTGAGGGGTGAAAGCAGTGGCCGCGGCCCCGCCTCACCGATCCCAGCCTGCCTCGACGCCGGCCGCTCGCTGAGGTACAGTCATCGTATGCTGCTTCAACGTTCGGATCTGCCGGCGTATGCCGCGCACCTCGCATCTCGCGATGGCGGCAGCGCCGCTGCCGTGCTGAAACGTCTCGAGCGTGAGCTCGCCGACGGCGCGCTCTGCCTGCTCGACGTCTTCGTCACCCTCGACCCGCTCGACCGACGGGTGACCGGCGCAGTCCGGCTCGTCTCCGTCGCAGAGCGGGTCGCGATCCTCACCGAGTGGCGCGGCGATGAGGGAAGCGGGACCTACGAAGAGCTCTTCGCCCTCTTCTCGGAGGCGACCGCCCGGGCGATCGATCGGGCGATCGAAGAGGTCATCACGCGGATCGAGGACCGGGCGATAACCCCCGACTACGAACGCGCGCTGCGCTGCGCGGGCTTTCGGCTGACAGGCCGCCGGATCGAGTACAAGACCCCGGTCTGCCGACTGCCGTGCGCACCCCCGTCGCGACTGACCTGGCGGACGATGGCCGATGCGGGAGACGAACTCGTGCTCAACGTGCTTCGCGAGGCGAGCGTCGAGACGCCCGACGGAGTCGACGTCGAGGCCGGACCCGGCGCGATCGGACAGCTTCTCGGCAGGGCGTATACGACGCTCGACCCGCGGACGGCACAGATCGGTTCCCTCGACGGGGACCCGATCGCCGTCGTTCTTGTGCGGGTCGATCGCCACTCCGGCTGGTCGACGCTCCCGTTCATGGGGATCGTCCCCGAAGGCCGCGGCCTGGGCCTCGGCCGGCAGGTGCACCTGCGCGGGCTGGAGACGATCCGCGCCCTCGGCGGAACGCTGTATCACGACGGCACCGACGAATCGAACGTCGCCATGGTCCGTCTGTTCGAGCGACACGACTGCGTCAAGCACAGCCGGATGGGAGCATGGCGCTGGCCGGCGTAGCGCCCGGTTGCAGGATTCCCCATTGCGCGCCTGGAAACGAGGGACATACTTGGATGATCAGATCCTCGGCTGACCCAGCCGACGCTGTAGGACTTCGTGAGCTTATCGCTGTGCTCGAGACCCGCGGACGCCGCGCACTGCGGTTCGCAGGGCGTCCACTTCCGGAGGCTGCGCAAGCCGAGCCGTTGTCGCTCTTCGTTCCTCGGCGGTGCTCTCCGCACGGCGCAGGAGGTGCGCTTTCATGACACCACATGCGCCAGATCGCCGCGCGAAATGCGGTATGTGTCCCCGCTTTCCACCACATGCGCCAGATCGCCGCGCGAAATGCGGTATGTGTCCCCGCTTTCCGACGGGCGAGCCGCGCGCAGGCACAGGGGGATCGATGCGTGCTTGCAAGACTTGACCCCTCGCGTCTACAGCTCGTCCCCCTCGATGCGGATCGAGCCGCTGCTCGTCCGTAGGTCAAACGTGACATCCGCCGGCGGATTGAGCACCGCATTCCACTCGCTGCCCTGCATGACGCCGACGAGAGGCAGCGTCGAGCGGATTTGACCGCCGCTCGTGGTCGCGCGGAACGCGATTGAAGCATCGGGCGGCACCCGGACCGTGAGACTTCCATTGCTCGTCCGCAGCCGGCTCGCGGCCATCGGGGCTCCGCTGTAGCGCACGCTTCCGTTGCTCGTCTCGGCAACGATCGCCCCAACGACCCGATCGAGCCACAGCTCGCCGTTTGACGTGCCCAGCTGCGCGTTGCCGGTGAATCGGACGACCTCGATCCGCCCGTTGCTTGTGTCGGCGGAGAGCGATCCTGCGGCATCGTACACCTCGATCGCGCCGTTCGACGTGCCGAGCCGGATCGTACCCACAATGCGTTCCACGCCGATCATGCCGTTTGATGTGTCGACCTCGATGCGGATCTCGGTCGGCACCAACACGTCGAATCCAACGCTGCTGTGGCGGCGGACGTCCTCGTCCTGCTCGCTCGGCAGATACCGCAGGTTGATCCGGTCGCCGACCGCCTCGGCGCGGTAGATGATCCGATCGACTCGATCCTGCGCCTCGGCGAGCGTCGGGCCGTTGCTACGCAACGTGGCTGTTACGGAGACGGTCTGGATTCCCGCCACGCCGTGGACCGTCACGCTCCCGTTCGACGTCTCGACGCAGAGCGTCATCGCTGTCCTGGCTGACAGCTCGGCCGTCTCCACCTTCATCGCTGCCACGTTTGCGCGTGCCGCGCCGAAGAACGCGCCGACATCCTTCTCCTCGCAACCGCCAAGCAGGAAGGCACCACCGACCAGAACGACCGACCCGCACCCGAGAAGCCATCTTCGCCTCATGCTACCTACCCGTCTTCGCATCCGGTCCCTCCTACAGCGTCCCGCCAACAATCTGCCAGACGAGCGCCGCCGAGAAGAGCATCCCCACGCCACGAGAGGTCCAGCTTCTCGTGCCGGTCCAAAGGCGGTATGCCCACCAGCCGACGAGCGCGACCAACAGCACGCGGACGACGATCAAGAACGCCTGGGTCATGCCTCCACCTCCTGCCAGATCCGCCCCGCGATCGCGAGCAGCACGGCCGTCAGCACGAGCAAAATGAGCATCGGCTCGAGCGGCAAGCCGTTGTAGACGACTTCGTCGAACTGGAGCATCGTCTCCGGATCAGACCGCCCGAACCGCTCGATCATCGCCGCCGGCGCGCGGGTGAACAGCCTCCACCCGGGGAGGCTGTACGAGATGCTGAACAGGCCGCGCGCGAGCCACCGGAACGCAAACGGTGTCGCGAGGATCATCACCGTCCCCGGGACCCAGCCGGGCCCGGAGATTCGGTAGGCGCTGATGAACACCATCAGCAGCATCGTCCATGCTAGCAGCGGCAGTAGAGTGACGCTCATCCCGTAGAACGGCGCCGCGAGGATCAGTTCGATCAGCGTTCGCCCATCGAGCCGGATCCCCGCCAGCGCCGCGATCCACCAGAAGAGGAACGCAATCGTCACGTAGTATGCGAAGGCCACGCCGGTCGCATACAAGTAGCGGGCGCCGATGTGCGCGTATCCGGAGGGCGGCGTCAGGAGGAGCAGCTCGTACTGGCCGTGCCGCGTCTCGGAGCGGATCCGCCCGATCATTAGGCACAGCACCACGGCGCCGATTGCTGCGGCGAGGCCGAGGAGCCCGGCGCGGATCCCAAACCGCTGGACCACGTCCATGACGCGGACCTGCTTGACCCCCCACGCCCAGAACGAGAGCGACCCGAGGAGCGAGACCGCCCAGACCCAGCTTCGTCGGTGCTCGAGCCAGAGAAGGGTTCGGAACCGCTTCATGCGAGCACCTCCTTGAACGTCTGGACGACGCTCTTGCCCCGCTCTCGCAGTGCCTCCGCCCCCGCGTCGAGCGCCAACCGACCCTCGCGTAGGTAGATCGCGCGGTCGAACAGCCCCTCTGCCTCCGCGACCTGATGCGTGGACAGGAGGATCGTCTCGTCGGTGTGCCACTCGCGAACGAGCGAGGTCATGATCTTCTCGCGTGAGATCAGGTCGATCCCCGCGAGCGGCTCGTCGAGCAAGTAGAGCTTGACGCTCCGCGCTAGCGACATCGCAAGGCGGAGCCGCCCTCGTTCGCCCTTCGACATCGCCTTCGTCTTGCGCCGCGGCACCTCGAGCACGTCGAGCAGCTTATGGAACCGCGCGACGTCGAAATCCGGGTACAGCCCCTCCATGAACCGGGACGCGTCGGACGGCATCATCCACGGCCACAGCGTGTCAGTTTCCCCGAGAAAGACAGTGCGCGCCCGGTTGCCGCGCGCCGAGCCGCCGAACACAGCGACGGTCCCCGCCGTCGGAAGGAGGAGCCCGGCGAGGAGCTTCAGCATCGTCGACTTTCCGCTCCCGTTCAGGCCGAGCACCCCCACGATCTCGCCGACGGGAAATCCGAGCGAGAGGTCCCGTACACCGTCGGTCGTTCGATAGCGCTTGGTCACGTTCTCCAAGCTAGCGAGCATCCCACGCCCCCTTCCACGCGGCCGCCGCCTCCTCGCCCTCGACGCCGAGCCGCCTCGCCTCGTCTGCAAACGTCTTCGCACTCTGCTTGAGCATGTCCTTCCTCATTGTCTTCACCGGCGCGTCCTCCCGCACGAACGTGCCCAGCCCGCGCCGCTTCTCCAGGATCCCCTGTGCTTCGAGCTCCGCGTACGCGTGGACGATCGTGTTCGGATTGACGCTCAGCTGTCCCGCCAGGTCGCGCGCCGACGGCAGCCTGTCGCCGGGCCGCAGCTCGCCGCGTGCCAACTGCTCACGGACGTTCCTGCCGATCTGCTCGAAGATCGGCCCCGCGTCCATATCCAGCGCCCACGCATACTTGATCGCCATGGTGCGCTAGTGTACTAGTACACAACGACTTGTCAAGGTGCCACGCTCTCAGCGCGCCTTCTGAGCGTGACAAGCAAAAAGGCGGCACGGCTTGACTGCAGCCCCGTGGGGTCCGCCGTCTCACTGGAAGGCAAAGGGCCGTCCGTTCAGGATGCGTCCAGCGGAGCCATCGGTCGCTGGCTCGGTGTAGCATGGTATCCGTCCTATCATGCGAACGGGATCCAGTCGTTCTCGCGCGAAAGCACCGCGGGTACGTTCGACGGGGAACCCAGGGACACAGAAACCCAGGGACACAAACCGCATTTCCGCAGAGTGCGGTCCGTGTCCCCGGATTTCTCTGTGCTGACTCGTCCTGAGCTGCGGCATCGGCGCGTTTCGGAGGTGAGTGGGCCCGTGCGGGCTGCAGTGGATCAACCGAGTCTTCGGCACGGTCATCGCGCGGTTCGGCGTCGCAGCCCTCGCAGGCGGAATCGGCTCGATGTAGGAGCCACCGGCGATTCGGGGGAGAGAGACCGTGTGTCTTCGATGCGAAATGCGGTTTGTGTCCCCGCATTGCCCCGCATTTCAGGGAGGGGAACTCGGCGTTCGAGAGGGCATATCCTCCGGGAAGCCAGGGACACAAATCGCGATGGCTCGCGGGAATGGACGATCGTGGTGAACGGCTACTGCCAGACTATTGATATGTCACGATCGTTGTCATGCACTAACCCGCCATGAGGGCTTCGAATCAGCAGTCCGCCTCCAAGGTCGGGGGACGGATTGAGGACCCCTACTTCATCGACCGGCGAGACACGCAGAACGTCCTCCTTCGGGACGCTCGGACCCTCTCGCAGAGCCACGTCATCATCGCCCCGCGTCGCTTCGGGAAGACCGCCCTCCTCCAAAGGCTCTGCTCCGGGCTTTCCGGAGAGATGCTGGCGTCGTATGTGAACTGCCTCCCGCTGCATCGGCCCGACGTCTTCCACGATCGGATCGTCGAGTCGATCCTCGACGCGTTCGAGCGCCGGCACGGCCGGGCTCGTCGGCTGCTTGCAACGTGGAAGGAGGTCCTCAGGCGCCCGATCATCGACGCGTGGGAGCGCCTCGAGGAGATCGGCGGGAGCGTGCAATCGGTCGGCAGCATCCGACTCAAGTTCCGCACTCAGGAGGCCGACGCCGACGAGCTCCTGCGCGCTGCGCTCGAGTTCCCCGAGCGGTTCTCCGAGGAGCAAGGCGAGTCGGTCCTGCTCGCCCTGGACGAGCTGCAGGCGCTGGCTCCGCTGGGAGACGGCCTCTTCTCGCTCTTCGAAGGCGCGATGGACTCCCAACGGCGCGTCGTCTACCTGTTCAGCGGGAGCGGCCTCACGCTGCTCAGCGACGTCTTCGCCCGGGAAGGGGAGAGCCCTCTCTATCAGATGGTCGGTCGCACCTTCCTCGGAGAGCTGGACCCCGCTTCAGTTTCTGATTTCGTGAAGCGCCGACTCCGGGAGGTGCACGGCGTCGAGATGACGGACGGCGCCGCGATGCGGTTTCTAGAGCGGGTCGGCGGGATTCCCTACTACGTCCAGAAGCTCGGGGTCCTTCTCGAACACCGCCTTGCGCTTCGCAGCGGGGACATCCTGCAGGAAGCCGACGTGGAGGGTGCATTCGGCGCCCTGCTCGACGAGATCGACCTCGATTTCCAAGAGCGATGGACGACCCGGTTCAGCGATCAACAACGCGCGATCCTGCTCGCGCTCTCCCGGGGCGCCGCCTCGTCCGGCGAGATTGCCAGCGTGCCTCCACCGCGCCGGAGAACCTGACGTACAACCTGAAGAAGCTCCTCGGAGCGATGATCCTCCGCAAAGCGGACAGGCACTATCACATCACCGATCGCGTCTTCGCCGCATGGCTTGCCCGCCTGTAGCCTCGGTCCCGTACCCGCGCCGTTCGCTCAATCGGGGGACACAAACCTCATTTCCGCGCTGCGAGAATGTGGTGTGTCCCCGGGGTGGCGTGGATTCTAAGACCGCGTGTCGCATCTCCGGAAGTAATGAGCGGCAGAGACAGGCCTTGCCACAGAGAGGATGCTCGCGGCTACATGTAGAGGCCAGTATGCGAAGGAGAAGGAGATGGTCATACCAGTGGACGAGCGCCTTTAGATTGTGCTGTCGATGTATGAGGCCCAGCACTCACTTGGTCAGTCGTTCATCCAGATCTACCTTATGGCCGAAGCGTTCTTGCTTACCGCTACCCTGTTTCTCCTTGGATCCTCCTTATCCAGTCCCACCCCAAAGTATACACTCATCGTATGGGGCATGGTGCTTTGCCTGGTCTGGTCATGGGAGTGCTGTCAACGCGGGCGAACGTGGAGGTGCTTTCGGGGGCTGATGCGGGAGCATGAAGAGACCGGGGAACCTCCTCCACGACGTCCTTGCTGAGTACGAGGACGGGTTCCGAGGGGCGGAATACTACCGGCAGCGCACCATCTCGGAGGATCTTGGATGCAAGCGACGCTGCTGCCCGCTCAGGTGGAGCCCCGCGCTCGTAGTTGACATGGTGGTTCCGTTGTTCGGGTTTTCGGGAGTGTGGATTGCCTTCCTCGTTCTCGTCATGACCGGCCGAATCTGGGTGTAATCGGAAGGGAGGACTCCTTTGAGGCGGCAAGGCAGACGGCATCCCCGATATCGCACTCGGCATGGTGCTGAAGCGCCCCTTCACTGAATCGGCGTGCAGATCGCACTTCGCGACGTGGGAATATGGTTTGTGTCCCCGGATTCTCCGTGTCCCCGGATTCTCCGAGGAAACGATCCCGTGCCGAGTGCTTTCTTGCTGAGTCAATTCTGGGATTTGGCTCGAAGCATGGGTTAGGTTAGACTCACGTCAATTCGGCTGAAGAGTGTGGAGTAAGCAGAGGCGTCTGTGCACCTGTTCCGGCCGATTGACTGGCGATCAATGACTTGCAGTGCGTGGGACGGGCGACGGCTGCTTCCGAAGAACCTTCTTTTGGAAGCCAGCAATGAAGATACTCATACACATGATGCCGAGCAAGGCCAAGTTGGGCTTGATGAGACCTGAACTGCGCAAGCCAGTCTGCGGCTTCATCAAGACGGGAGTTCCGCTGGACGGCCCGATAAGCTGTCTCCTCCTGCTTCACAGGATGTGCTCTCGTTGCTCATCAAGGGGGTTGCCGGAGGCTGCTGGCCAACGCGAGGCTTTGCTCGGAGGGTAGCTCCGCCCCCGCTACGGGGATTCAGAGATGGGTTAGGGGACGCCTTGATCGAACCACAAGGGGCGCAGAGATCACAGAAACGCAGAGTGTATTGGAGAAGGACCGACTATGAGACTCATTCACACGGCCGATTGGCAGATAGGGAAACCGTTTGCGGGGGTTGCCGACCCCTACAAGCGATCCCTCGTCCAGAAAGCCCGCGTTGAGGTCATAGCGCGTATAGCGGTCACTGCCAAGGATGAGGGTGCAGACTTCGTCGTGGTGACTGGGGACCTATTCGATTCGCCGAGTGCCGACAAGGCCACCGTTGCGGAGGCGTGCAGTGCTATCGGGCAGATAGAAGTGCCGGTGTTCGTGATCCCCGGCAACCATGACCACGGCGGACCGGGGAGCGTATGGGAGCAGGAGTTCCTCAAGCGTGAGAGCAGCGCCCTTGCTCCGAACCTGAAGGTGTTGCTGGATACGGAGCCTTTGGAACTCGATGGAGCCGTCCTTTTCCCTTGTCCCTTACTTCGCAGGCTGGAGCCCAGTGACGGTACGGCGTGGCTGCGCAACCCGGATGTACTGCAGAGCGTTTCCCCGACCAAACCACGAATTGTGCTCGCTCACGGCAGTACGCAGGACTTCTCTGGGGCGCAGGATGATGAAGAGCTGGGCAGCATGACGGCCAACCGGATCGATCTGTCGAGGCTTCCGATGGACGAGATCGACTATATCGCGCTCGGAGACTGGCACGGAACGAAGCAGGTAACGCCGAAGGCTTGGTATTCGGGCACACCGGAGAATGACCGATTCCAGAAGGGTGAAAGCCAACAGCCCGGGAACATCCTCGTTGTGGACCCTCGGCGGGGGGAACTGCCGCAGGTCCGAATGGTTGCCACAGCACGTCTCCGGTGGTCTGAGATGTCTTTCGACTTCGCGGACGACGCAGGGGTTGATCTCTTTTCTTCACGCGTCGCTACAAGCCTCGGACAACGTGCGAACGAGGACCTGCTTCGACTATCGCTCAGCGGATCTCTCGGCATCGAGGCGTCCAACCGGCTGGAGCAACTCCTTGATTCCCTCGCAGCGCGGCTGCTGCGCCTGAAGGTCGAGAATCACACGTCCATCGCCCCGACAGATGAAGAAGTGAAGGCGCTGACCCAGCAGACAACCGACCCGCTCATAGCCACCGTTGCCCAGCAATTGGTCGAGATGACCAGCGTCAGCGGGGACGAGGAGGCGGAAAGAGCAGCCATTGCGCTCCGCGAGTTGCATGCCGCCTATCGGCAGGAGGCCCGGGCATGAAACTGCAGTCTGCCACGGTACGCAACTACCGTATTCTTCGCGAGACTACGGTGGACTTCGATGAGGCCCGATCTCTCATCGGCGGGCCGAATGAATCGGGCAAGAGCACCTTCGTCGAAGCCGTCCATCGAGGGCTGTTTCTCAAATCGAGAGTCACCGGCGATGTGCAAAGAAGCATGGTTTCAACGCTTCACCCCGGCTATCCGGAAGTGGAGATCTCTTTCACCGTCGAAGGCAGGCGCTACAAGTTGGCCAAGCGGTTCAGCGGGACCCATGGCACCACGCAGCTGGCGGAAATCGGCGGCCGCACGTGGCAAGGAGATGAGGCGGAGGCCCAGCTCAATGCGCTGCTCCGAGTAGAGGATGTTGGCGGCGGCCGCAACATCGCCGACCGGATACTCCGACAATGGGCTCACCTGTGGGTGTGGCAAGGTAAGAGCGTAAGCGATCCCTCTGCCGATGCCGCAGCGGAGCAGACGGCCCTCTTGCAGCGCCTCCAGGATGAGGGGGGCGCTGTTGCCATGCAGTCCTCACGCGATGCCCAAATCGCGGCCTACTTCGCCCAGCTCTGCGGGAGCCTTTTCACCCAGGCTGGCAAGGCCAAGGCAGGGTCTGACTTGGAGCAGGCGCAATCCGACCTGACTGCTGGGCAATCCGCCCGACAGGCCGCCGCCACGCGGTTGGGTCGTCTGGTCCAGGCCATCACGGATTTCGAGGAGGCCCAGGAAACCATCAACCGATGCACGGCTGACCTCAGATCGTTGACGCAACAGCGCGATGAAGTCGCCGAGAAACTCGACGAAGCCACCAGACTGAAGGCTCAGGAGAAACAGCAGACTGCGGATGCCTCCCGTGCCGAAGAGAAACACTCCGGCCTGAAGAACGTGAATGAGCAGATCGAATCCCTCCGGACAGCCATCAGCGAGTTGGAAGAAGCGATGGCTCCGAAGCTGGAGCAGTGCGAACAGGCTAACGCGAAGCGTCAGGCACTTCACGAACGCGCTCAGGAAGCGGCAAAGGCCCATGAAGCGGCCGCAGAGACGACCCGAGGCATCCGGCATCGGAGAGAGCTTGCACGTGCCTGGGTAGAACGCTTCGATTGTGAGGCCGAATGCGACGGCCTGTCGAAACGAGCAGAGGATGTGCGGACGATTCGGGAGGCCATCAAGTCTTTGCGGGGGGCCCTGGCCCAATTGCCGGAGATTGACGCGGATGCCCTGGAGGGATTTCGAGAGATCAAGGCCCGCGGAGATCGGGCAAAGGCAGCCTTGGATGCAATGGCATCCGGCATAGAAGTGCTCGCCGCGGATGAGGCGGTCCGCATCGGGGACCAGGAGGCGCCGCCCGGAAGCATCCATACAGTTACGGAAGCCGCCGATGTCTTTGTCGGGGACGGCGTTCATCTTCGTATCCAACCCGGCGGCGGTGGCAGTCTCGCTGAAGCGCGGGAAGAACTCCGCGAAGCGAGAAACGACCTCTCTCAGGCGCTGGACGATCTCGGGCTGGAATCGCTCGAACAGGCAGTCGCAACCCTGGCGCAGCGCCAGGAAACGGAGTCGAGACTCAAGCGGGAGGAGTCCCGCGTTGAGGGTCTGGATGACGGGAGCGTCGAAGACGACCTGACGAGCGCGCAGGAAGCACTCATCACGGCCAAGGGCGAGGTGGAACGCCGGTCGAAGTGGGTCCCCAATGCGCAAGACCCCGTAAACCACGATGAAGCGATTGCCTGGCGCGCTCGGGAGGATGAAGCACTGGAAAGGGCCGAGGAAGAGGAGACCGAGGAAAGGGCCGCGGATCAGGCGGCGAAGACCGCAATCGAAGCCGCTGAGAGCGACTTGCGGATGATCAACACTGAGATCGAGCAGCAACGCGGTGATATCAATGACAAACAGGCCCAGTTGCGGTTGCTCATCGGAAACCATGGCGATGACGAATCGAGGCTCCGGGCCTTGAACGAGGCCTCCGAAGCGAAAGAGGAAGCCGAGAGAGCAGTCGAGGAAACCCGTCGCTTGCTGGCCGATCTGCAGCCGGACCGACTGGAACAGGATCGCGAGCGGCTCGAACGCGCAGTCCGGGCCAAGGAAGGTGAGAAGCAGACCGCGATAGAGAAACGGGCGACCAGCCGGGCCGCGTTGTCCCTCGACG
>Ga0068714_10004554_pt1 | contig 15428 bp, 12 predicted proteins | sample MTBNYHSulfiMetaG_FD_62988 | JGI IMG/M metagenome (GOLD analysis project Ga0068714, IMG submission 62988) | Enrichment culture microbial communities from rom New York Harbor, USA that are MTBE-degrading - MTBE-NYH (New York Harbor Sulfidogenic)... | ecosystem: Environmental > Aquatic > Marine >...
CTGGATGCGGACCCGGCCCGACGATCCGGAGAGCACCGAGGAGTACGGCATGGGGCTCAGCCGCGGCCAGCGTTGCGGATACACCTACGTCGGACACGACGGCGCCCTGCCGGGGGCCGCCTCGGTGATGAAGTACATGGAGGACCTGGGCGTGTACGTCGGGGCCGTGACCAACACGGACAAGACGCCCGCCCCCGGCGCGCGGGAGCTGGACTGTCTGATCCGCGACGCGCTGCTCGACGAGTGAGGAGAATGGGGAGCCGGGTCCAGACGGACGAAGGATGAGCGGAACGATGCAGGTGGCGCTGTTTGAACGGCCTGCTAAGGGCCGGGGTGGACCACGAGGTCCAGGCCCGGTATGTCCTGGAAGTCCTTCCGGTTCATCGTCAGCAGCTTCAAACCCCTCTGGATCGCCTGGCTTGCCAGCCACACGTCCTGCACGCGGTAGCGATGCCCCTTGCCCTCCCGCCGGAGGTGCGCGGCGATCCGGCCGAACAGGAGCCCGGTGTTCTCATCGATGGCGATGAACGGCTTCTTCCGAAGTCGATCCAGGGAAGCCAGCCGTTTCTGGCGGATGTTCTCCGTCTTGGCGATTTCGGCGCCGAAGGACAGCTCCGCCAAGGTCACGGGCGAGATGAACACAGGCGCGTCGCCGGTGTAGTCGGCCACATCCGCCGGTCCCATGGCACCTCTCTCCACCTCGATCCAGATGCACGTGTCGATCAGGAAGCCCATGGGTCTTCCATTTCTTCAGCGAGCTTTTCGGGCATGCGGCTTTCTTCCAGCCAACCCGTTGCAGCATCCTCAGGCAGCGTACGGTACAGGTCCGCCATAGCCTCGAGAGCCGTCATGTTCGCGGGCCCGGGCAACAGGCGGGCGATCTTCTGGTTGTTGCGAACGACCAGGATCTCTTCTCCTCCGAATTCCACCCGGTCCAGTGCCTTCTTGAGGTTTCTTGCAAGCTCGGTTGCCGTCATGATCGCCATGGGCTCCCCCGCAATACGCATAATCATATTGAATCATATTTTACGCATTTTGTCCAGGGGAGCGGACCCCCGGCTTTCAGGAACGCAGGGTGGCGGTCATCCGCAGCGGGTTCCGGAAGAGGTCCAGGGCGGCCAGGATGTCGGTGCACACGATGTCCGCCGCGTCCAGGGACTCCCGCGCCGCACCCTCCCCCAGGATCACCGCAATCCCCAGCACCGCCTCCCGGAGCATCATGCGGTCGTTGCGGCCGTTGCCGATGGTGGCGGTCCTGTCCGCCCCCAGGCTCCGGACGTACACGAGCTTGCCGCAGTCCTGGTTTTCCTTGGGGAGCACGGTCAGGCGGCAGGGCACGCCGGCCAGGCGCTGGCGCACCACCCCGAAGGTGTCGGCCGTAAGCACGTGCAGCTCCAGGTCCTTGGCCAGTAGGGTGAGGGCGGCCGTCACGCCCGGAAGCGGTTCCCCGTCCACGGCCAGGGTGCCGTTGTAGTCCATCACCAGGTGTTCGATCTTCAAGCGCTTGTAGCCGGGAACGTCGATCTCGATCATGTCCGCATCCTCCGTCATTTGCCCGGCGGGCCGGTCCGCCGGCCGCCGTCGTTTCGCGGGTCTGCCGTCCTTTCGACACCCGGGCAAGGGGAGGTTATGCTGGGAAGGTTACGCGGCTCCGTGCCCGGGAAGATCCACGAGGTATTCTGCCAGCCCGGGGTGCGAACGACAACGGTGACCGAACCGAGGGCGCGGGCATTGAGGTTTTGTGTCTCACCGGAATCTCCCATCGGCCGCGAGTCGCCGCAACGGCATGAGGCACACGTCCGAGACGGTGCTTCATTCAGGGAAGAGAACCCCTCCATCCAGGCAGACCCTTCATCCGAGGATTGAATGGCCGTCATGCCGGAGCTGATCCGGCATCCAGAAAAAGAAGGAAAACCCTGCTTGTGCGGCAGGGACTGCACACAAGACAGGTGTGATGTAGGCAACTCCACACCGGGGCGACCCAACCCATGAAGATCGGCTTCATCCTGTTTCTGGCCTGTTTTCTGTCGCTGTACGGGGCCCTGCACGTCTACCTGTACGTGAAGCTGCGCCGCGCGCTGGATCTGCGGGGGCTCAAGCGGCGGGGCGTTCAACTGCTGCTCCTGGTCATGACGGGCTCGCCGGTGTTCGTCCACTGGGTCGCATTCGTCGAGATCCCCCGGTTGACCTCGGCCGTGGCCTGCGCCGCGTATCTGTGGATGGGGGGGCTCTTTCTGTTCTTCTCCGTTCATCTTGTCCTGGACGTGGGTTCGTGGCTCTTCGTCCTTGTGAACATACACCGGGGCCGGGCGCTGCCGAGGTGGCCCGAGGTCAATCGACCGATGTTCCCCGCGGCCCTGCTGTTGGCGGGTGTCGCTGTTCTGTACGGCTGGTTCGAGGCCAAGGACGTGCGGGTCGAACGGCTCACCGTGGTCACCCACACGCTTCCCGACGGCGTGGAACGCCTGCGCGTGGCCCAGGTGAGCGATCTCCACTTCGGGATCCTGGACCGCATGGAGGTTGCCCACCACGTCCGCGACCTCCTCGATCAGGGAAGGCCGGACATCCTGGTCTGCACTGGCGATTTCGTGGACCGGGGGCTCCACCCCGGCAACCCGGTCATCCACGTCTTCCAGGAGATGAACCCGCCGGGTGGGAAATACGCCGTTCCCGGCAACCACGAGTTTTACGCGGGCGTGGACGAGGCCACGAGGATCCTGGAGGAAGCGGGGTTCGTGTTTCTGCGGAACCAGGTCGTCACGACCCCTCAGGGCGTTCGCATCGCGGGCGTGGACGACCCGGCGGCGCGGCGAATGGGGATGGAAACGCTCGTCCCCGAAAAGGACGTGCTGGGCGGGCTTGACGACACCGTCCTCACGCTCCTGCTCAAGCACCAACCGCAGGTGAACCCGGAGAGCGTGGATCGGTTCGACCTCCAGTTGTCCGGGCACACCCACCAGGGCCAGGTCTTCCCCTTCGGCCTGATCACGCGCCTGGTCTATCCTCACATCGCCGGGCTCTACACCGTGGGGGAGCGGTCCCGGCTCTACGTCAGCCGGGGGACCGGAACCTGGGGACCGCCGATCCGCGTTCTGGCCCCGCCGGAGATCACGCTCATCGATTTCGTAAACGCGGACGGGTAGCTCCGGGAGAAACGGCATGGGTACCGCCGCGTTTTGGTGGTGAAGAAGGAGTCCTGCCATGAAATGGGCATACCCGTACGCTGCTCCGGAGGCCTGTACACTGCTTGTCTTCCTGATCCTGGCGTCGTGCGGCGGCGGCCGTCCGGTGCCCCAGGCCGAGGGGCCACAAGATCACCGCACGGTGTGTGACGTGCCGGTGTGCTTTCAGCGGTTGGAAGACTCCGTCCGTGAGGGCCCCGACTCCGGATCCACGGACAGGTATCTGAGCGCAAACAACGACCCGTCTTTGATCCCCTGGCCCCGGTATTCGATGTTGGGAGATCTGAAGGAGCACGTCCAAGGGGTTCAGCGGTACAGAAACTACCTGGTGCTGTCAGCGGGAATCGGGGAAGGAGCGGACAAGGCCTCTCAATTGATTGTCCTGCACATGGGGAGCCGGACAGAAGACGGTGCCTGGTCGGAGCCTTACGGGAATCCGGAATTCGATTACGAGAACCCTTCCCCGCTGGACCGGGTCGTCGGTGTGGTCGATGTCGACAGGAACAAATGGCACGCCGGTGGCATTCAGATGGCCGGCCCCATTCTTGCCGTTCCGATCTATGGGGACGGGGACCGTGCGCACGTTCGCTTCTTTGACTTCTCGGTTCCTGAAACCCCGACCGCGCTGGAAGAAATCACCCTGATCAGTCCCGAGAACTCGCCTTCCCGCGCCGTCGGCCTGGTCCGGATTCCGAATCGACACTATCTGCTCCTGGTCTGGGACGATCACAACCTCTATTTCTATCCGTCCAGAACCACCGACATCTTCGACGGCTTCGACGCCTCAACCTATTCCGTCGTTTCCCCGGAGGAGGTGAGGGGCGGGTTTCAGACCGAAGGCTCCGGGCCTTTCGGGTTCAGCACCTACCAGAATCTGACCTTTGTGACCGACCGCAGCGGCGGGGTCTACTTCGTGGCAACCCGCAATACCCAGGTGGGTTCGCCGGTCCTCGCCGGCAGGAATTTCGCCACCCTGTACAAGGTTTCCTGGCCCGGCGGCGATGTTGAACGCCGCCCGGAGATCGACCACCAGGAGAGCAAGGAGATCCACGGCTACAACAGCCAATGCGATTTCGCAGCCGGGGCCGGCGTGCACGTGGACGCCCATGGGGAACTGTTTCTGTACGCTGTCCCCCACTACCTGCAGGATTTCAATCGCCGAATCCATTTCAACGAGTACGCCTGCCCGTGAGGCTCCTGACGCGGCCCCGCTCTTGTTGCCCGGCGTGACGGCTCGCCTCTCCGGCGCAATCGGGCAAGCCGCGCGAGAGGTGCCGGATGCGGCGCAGGCGCGAAGCCCCGAGGAGGCACGCAGATCTCCGGAGCGTACGCTGACGGACGAGGGACGGGCGGAACGCAGCGGGCGGCATTTCTTTGTCGGCAAGAAGAGAGGGGAACAGGATGCGTGGAACCTCCTACGACTCGAAGACCGTGGTGATCACCGGTTCGGGCTCCGGGATCGGCCGCGCGCTTGCCCAGGAGTACGGACGGCTCGGGGCCGCGGTGGTGGTGACCGATGTGAACGACGGGAACGCCCGCTCGGTTGCCCACGGTATTGTGGCCGCCGGGGGCAAGGCGGAGGCCTCGGTGCTCGACGTGACGGACGCGGACGCCGTCCGAAGGCTCCTGGAGGACGTGGCCGAACGTCACCGGAGGATCGACTACCTTTACAACAACGCCGGGGTCGGTCTCATCGGCGAGGCCAAGGACACGACGCTCGCCGACTGGCGGCGACTCGTGGAGATCAATCTCATGGGGGTGGTCAACGGCGTCCTGGCCGCCTATCCCATGATGATCCGGCAGGGCTCCGGCCACATCGTGAACACCGCGTCCATCAACGGCCTGGCGCCCTTCCCGCTCTCCATCGCGTACAATGCCACGAAGTACGCGGTCGTGGGCCTTACGACCTCGCTCTGCACCGAGGCGGCAGGTTACGGTGTCCGGGTGAGCGTCGTCTGTCCCGGATTCATCGACACCCCCATGAAGGACAACAACCGCTACCTCGGCATCGACAAAGCCAAGGCCCTGGCCCGTCTGCCCTTCAAGCTCCACCCGGTCGACGGGTGCGCGCGGTACATCATCGCACAGGTCGCCAGGGGCAGGCCGATCATCGTGGTCACGCCGCAGGCAAAGTGGATGGCGCTCCTCTACCGGTGCTTCCCCGGCCTCTTCCTCCGGGTGAACACCCTGGCGGCAGCCAGAAGCCGCAAGGTCCTCCGGGAGTGAGAAGGCAGGGACCGCAACGCGGTTCATGAGGACCGGCGGGAGAGAGTCTTCGGGTGTTTTCGGATGCCGGGGGGGAAATACGCCGGGGGGCGGTTCTGACCTCATGGACTTCCCCGCATTCGGCAGATGTATCCCGGTCAATTCTGCGGGCTTCGGCTCCAAACCAAAGCTCCAGTCCACTCCCGGTATGGGCGCGGACCCCTCGGAGTCCCGGGGGCTATGTGAAATCGGCCTGTGAGCGAATCCAATCGGCCAGTTCACCCCCGCGTTTGAGGTCAGGCGCTCTCACTTCCACAACGCGCCACCCCAGCGCGCACCCCCGCAGACGTTCCCGTATGGCACGGTCCCGACGAAGCCTTGCGCCTTTGTGGAAGGCTGAGCCGTCCACGTAGATGAGAACCCTCGTTCCGGCCACTCGGAAGTCTGCCTGACTGATTGCCCCACTTGTTGAATCAACCGAAACCGGGACTTGCTTCTCCACCGCAAGACCGTGTTGCTCGAACAGGCGCAGAAACCTGAGTTCAAGGGGAGACCCGACACCGGCATCCAGCGCAGCCTCCAGGGCCTCCCGCAGCCGGGAGTCCCGGGCCTGTAACTCGGTGGACAGGTAGCTCCGATATTCCTCCAGGACGTGGTCCACAACGGTAATGGGGTTGAGCGTCATGGTTTCCTCGCGATTGGGACGAAACAGTCAGCTTCCCATGGTCGACGGAGAATCCAACCGTGTATCGGCCACGGAAAGAGACCTGTCCGACAAAAAACATAGTGATTTTTCAGTGGGTTGCGTAGGTCCAGGGGGCAACGATCCGCCATTGTCGTCCTCTTGGCCGTCCATCCCGCGCCGCGGTCTCCAGAACATCTTCCGGTCGGACGTGGAGTTCTTCCGCCCCCTGCGCGGGCCGGGCGCGGTCCCCCAGATCGTGCGCCATGAACACCCGTTCGTCCTGGGGATCCAGCACCCCGTTGCCGTCCGGGGGGTTGGCCTCCGGCCCGCCGGCATCTCAATGATCTTTCGTCCTTTCGACACGCAGGGAACCGGGGGTATGCTGTTCCGCGCCCTGGAAATCCCACGAGGGGTATTTCTTCTTTCTGAAGCACCCGATCATCCACGGGGGTGAACCGCCCTTGCTTCAAAGAGACCCTTGGTTGACATGACAATCCTGAGTTGGGTATCCTATTTGTGTGTTTAAATATACAAACGTTTGTTCGATGGGGCCGGAACGAATTTCGATTGAGTCGCCTTAGCCCGCGTTTTTTCCCTGCACGTGCGTGGCAGGACCCGAAGGTGAGGATCGTTTTGACCTGAGGAAGAAGCGTCCAGGCTCGAGGACCACATTTCATCGGCGACTGGAGGGGAGAAACAGTGAAACGGTATCGTTTGCGGGTCCTGATGTCTGGTCTGATGGCATTGCTCGCAATGGATGGCGCGGCGGTCCAGGCAGCCACCGGCGAAAACGTCGAGTTCGTAGGTCAAATCGGCGGCATCACGTATGCCGTTGCGGTACAGGGGAGTCGTGCCTACGTCGGCAACGGGCCGCGGCTTGCCGTGCTGGATGTGTCGAACCCTGCGTCCCCCCGTGTCATGGGGAGGACGGACCCTCTCCCGGGCCTCGTCGCCGGAATCGCCGTGTCGGGGGATCATGCATACACGGTTACGTCTGAGGACGGCCTCCGGGTCTTCGACGTGGCCGACACTGTGCACCCCGCGGAGATCGGTTTCTGCGATACCGGCAACGCCTATGCCGTGGCTGTCTCAGGCGGTTTTGCCTACGTGGCGGTGGGGCCGCACCTGTCCGTCATCGACGTGTCGGCCCCCTCGAACCCCACGGAGGTGGGCGTCTATGATACGCCCGGCTATACCTGGGGCGTCGCCGTCTCCGGGAACCATGCCTACGTGGCCGACGGGACCGCCGGCCTCCGGATCATCGATGTGACCGATCCCTCGAATCCGGTCGAGGCGGGGTTCCTCGATACACCGGGTACGGCCCAGGGGGTGACCATCTCGGGGAGCTACGCCTACGTGGCGGATCGCAGCTGGGGCTTGAGGATCATCGATGTATCCGATCCGGCCAATCCCGTCGAGGCGGGCTCTTTCGACACGGCAAACGCCTACGGTGTCGCCGTCTCAGGAGGGTATGCCTACGTGGCGGACGCGTCCGACGGCCTTCTGATCATGGACGTGGCCGACCCCGCAACTCCCGCGCTGGCAGGACATTGCTATACAGAGGGGCCTGACCGGGCCGTCGTCCTGTCCGAGGGCCATGCCTACGTAGCCGCCGAACAGGGCGGTTTGCGTATCATCGACGTTACCGACCCCACGGGACCTCGGGAGATCGGCAGTTCGGCGAGCGACTATGCTGCAACAGGTCTGGCCTTGTCCGGAGGCTACGCCTACGTGTCCGAGGCGTACGAAGACCTGTATCACCATACGTACGGACGGCTCCGTATCGTCGATGTGTCCGACCCCGCGAACCCCTCAGAGGTATGCCGGCATAGCATGTCCTATACCTCGGGTATCGCCGTGTCAGGTCGCTATGCCTACGTATGCGCTCTATCCGGCCGACTGACCATCCTTGATGTGACAAACCCCGCAAGCCCGACGGAAGTGGGCCTTTTCGATACATCGGGCTTCTTGGGGGGCGTCGCCCTGTCAGGGGACCATGCCTACCTTGGCAAGGTTGGCACGGCTCCCGGCATCATAATCCTGGACGTATCCGATCCGGAACACCCCGCGGCGTTGGGCGCGTTCGATACCTGGGGGTACCCCTCCGGATTTGCATTTTCGGGGAATCATGCGTTCGTCAGCGAGTTCTCTGGCTCGGACTCTTACGGCCGACTGACCATCGTAGATGTGACAGACCCCGCAAACCCCGCAGAGGCCGGTCATCTGGATGTGCCGAGCCGGGCGAGGGGGGTCGCCGTTTCAGGGAGCCATGTGTACCTGGCGTGCACGTCCGGCCTTTACATCATCGATGTGAACAACCCTGCAGACCCCGTGGAGGCCGGCTACTTCGATATCGTGCAGAACGTCTATGGTGTCGCCGTCTCCGGAGGGCGCGCATACGTGACGGGGAACGGGGTTACGGTCCTTGACGTGTCCGACCCCACAAGCCCGACCGAGATGGGGCATTGGTATTCGAGTACGACCAACGGAGATGTCATTGTCTTGGGCGCGCATGCCTATGTGACGGCCGGCGACAGGCTGCGGATTGTGGACGTGACAGACCCGGATAGCCCTCCCGAGGCAGGGTCCTACGAGGCCGCCGATTCGGCCTCCGGCGTCGCGGTCTCAGGTGAGTACGCGTACGCGGCCGGAACCGGGCTGTGGATTGCGGACATAGGCGATCCCGCAAACCCCGTAAAGGTGGGTTCGTACAGCGGAATTCAGGCCTCGGGGGTCTCCGTCTCGGGCGATCATGCGTACGTGGCGGGGAATGACCTCACGATCATCGATGTCACGAACCCCACGAACCCCGCGGTGGTGGGCTTTTCCGATGAACCGTTTTTTGGCCAGGAAGTGGTCGTCTCCGGCGGCTATGCATACGTGGCCGACCAGAGGGATCTCCTCATCTTCGATATGGCGGATCCTGCAAGCCCGACCGTGGTCGGCTCCTACGACACGGGGAACGCTTACGGTGTCGCCGTCTCAGGAGACCATGCCTACGTGGCGGATGATCATCACGGTCTTAGAATCATCGATATCACGGATCCGGAAAGACCTGCGGAGTTGGGATCCTTCGAGACGCCTGATGGCGCACGCGACGTTGCCCTGTGGGGCGGCTACGCGTTCGTGACCGATTGGTATGACCGCAGTCTTTGGATCCTCGATGTGACGGATCCCGCGGACCCGGTCGAGGTAGCATCTTACGATACGCAGGGATACGCCTTAGCCGTGACCGTTTCAGAGGGGTATGCATACGTGGCGGCCTCGTATTCCGGCCTGCGGATCATCGATGTGACCGATCCTGCCGATCCGTTCGAGGCAGGGTACTACGACACCCCGGGGTCTGCGGAAGACGTGGCCGTTGCGGACGGGTTTGTGTACGTGGCGAATGGGCAAGAGGGAATGTTCCTCCTTCGATTCACTCCGGATTCGGACGGTGACGGGTACCCCCCGCCCGAGGATTGCGACGACGATCCACGGGACGACCTGCCCGAGTGCAGTGCCTGCCATTGCGGAGAGATGCCCTGTGCACCCTGCGCCCGCTGCATCCACCCGGGAGCTCAGGAGTTTCCAAACGACGGGATCGACAGCGATTGCAGCCCCGCGACACCGAGCTGGGGACCCACCGCGTCCGTTTCCTCCATCGCCGGCGCGAGTGTGTCAGGGCCGGTGGCTCTGAACTACGTCCTGATCCTCCTGCCTCCCTGCGCATCCATCCTGTTCTTGAAGAGATACCGGAAGAGGCGATGAACACGCGCAGGTAGACTTGTTCCTTCCGGCCGGCCGTCGTGTGAAACGGCGTTCGGCCATGGCAGACAGGAACCCTCTTCAATCGACACCCCGATGAAGGACAACAACCGGTACCTCCATATCGAAGAATCCAAGGCACTCGCCCGCCTCCCCTTCGAGATCCGTCCGGTCGACGGGTGCACACGTGCTCAAGATGGACATCCGGACGTTCTTTCCCCCGATCGATCACGAGATCCTGAAGGGAAGGATCCGCCGAACCGTGAAGGACCCGGAGGTTCTCCGGCTCTCAGACCTCATCATCGACGGTTCGAACGAGCAGGAGCAGGTGTCCAGCCGCACCGGAGATGAGGACCACGGGGTTGAAGGTGGAGATTGATTGACACCCCGTCGCGGTCTTGGATAGCCTGATCGCGGGAGTGGGAAATCCTGTGTATATCCTTTGCTTCCATGGTGACTCGGTCTCCCCGACGCTTGCGTCTACGATACGTCATCCAAGGCGAGGTGCCCCGTGAAAGACGAGGTATTGACAAGTGGGGCACGACAATGAGGAATCGCCGCATGACGCAAAACAACAGGCCCCGGGTCCTCCTTACATCCACCTTCCGCCCGTGGGGCGTGGATGACCTGTACAACACGACGGAGATGAACTTCGACGGTCTCGCGGCCAATTTCATCAGGCTCCAGGAGCCGTTCGTCCCGCACGGGCTGAATTCGCTACCCGCCACGCACTTCATCGCCGCCAACCTCGACATCCCGACCGTTGTCCTCGACCATCCGTCGATCGAAGAATTCGAGCGGGAGGTCGCCGGGGGCGGGTACGAATACATCGGGATCTCGTTCATGACCTGCGAATTCCTGAAGGCGCGCAAAATGGTGGAGGTCGCGAAGCGCGCGGCGCCGGGTACAAAGGTGGTCCTCGGCGGTTACGGCGTGGCAACGCCGGGCGTGGAGGCATTCGGGGCAGACGAGATTTGCAGGGGTGAAGGGGTGGCATTTTTCAGAAAGGTCCTCGGGCTGGACCCCGGTGCCCCGCTCCGCAACCCGGTGATCCAGGCCATGCCGAAGAGCCGGTATTTCGACCTGGTCCCGATCCACATGCTCACCGGGTTTTACTGGTACACCACAGGGCTCGGCTGCCGCATGGGTTGCGAGTTCTGCGTGACATCGAACTACTGGGGAAAGAAGTACATCCCGCTCATCCGCGACGGGAAACAGATATTCGAGGAGATGACATCGACGGCGGAGGCCGGCGCCGGCAGGGCCCTTTTCGCCGTGAACCAGGACGATTTCCTGATGGAGAAGAAGCGAAACCTGGAGCTCTGGGAGACGGCGAGATCGAGCGACAGGAAGCCGTACGGCTTCATGTGCTTCACCAGCGCGAACGCGGCCTCGATGTTCACACCCCGCCAGCTCATCGAGATGGGCCTCGATGTCATATTCCTCGGGGTCGAGACGACGAGGCCGAAGAGCGAGTACGGGGAGGTTTTCAACCCGAAGAAACACCTGCCCGCCGGCGGAAAGGACCCGGTGGATTTCCGAGCGGTGTTCAAGAATCTCAAGATGCACGGGATAAAGACCGTTGCCGCATGCATAACGGCAGTCCCGGGTCACACGCTGAAGAGCCAGCACGCAGATATAAGGCGGGCGCTCGACCTGGAGGCGACCCTGTACCAGTTTTCATCGTACACCCCGTTTCCCGGCACGCCCCTCTGGAACAGGTTCCGTGAGAAGGGCCTGTTCATCAACGATTGTGCAAGGCGCGATTTCGACCCGCGGCTGTGGAAGAACTACGACGGGATATCCCTGGTCTTCCGGCACCCGCACCTGAGCTCGAAGCAGGCGAAGGAGCTCCCGGACTTCGCGTGGCGGGAGGAATACAGGAAGTTAGGCCCCTCCATACTCAGGATGCTCGAGTGCGACCTCACGGCATGGGAAATGTTCCAGGCGCGGCCGGAAACAATCAGGATGAAGAGGATCCTCGAGGACAAGGTTGCCAATCTCAAGGGCGGGAAGATCATGATCGGGACGATGCTCGCGAGGGACCTCGGCCTTTCGAAGGAAGGAAAGGCAAGGGCGGAGGAGCTCCTTGGGAGGATAGAGAAGAAATTCGGCCGGATGGGCAGGTTCGAGCGCGCCCTCGCCGGTGGACTGGCGGACGCGGCGGCAAGCTATTACTCGAAGGTAAAAAAAGGCGAGACGCCGGTCATGCAGGAAATGAGCAGGACCGCCTACCCGGCGGTGCCGTCTGGCATCTTGAGAACGACCATTAGATCCGCCGCCCTACGCGCGGCATCCTCGTCGGCTTCCCTGTACGGCGGGGCGGCCCGGGCCCTCGACTCTCTCCCGGAGTCCTTAACCCGGGTTGCGCTCAAGGGAGCCTTTTCCGGGCTCCGTGGGGCGGCGAGGCTGCCCGGAAATCCCCTCGGCCTCTGAAACCGAGCCTTTGTAGCCCAATGCATCCGCCATGAAAATGGCAAATACCTCGGTACCCACCACGTGCGTGAAAGCGAAATAGGACGTGAGCTCGCCACCCCTGTACTCATGATTGCCGTGGGCGCATCGGTGCCGGGGAGCGGCCCTACTCATAGGAGGAGATCACGGTCTCGACAACATCGCCGTAGAGGACCAGTACATCCGCGGAACCGGTCCGGTTGTTGTGAACGATGATCGAGATCCTGCTTTCGTCGAACCCGAGCCACTCGATCCGTTCGTCCCCGGCATGCACGGCGTCGATGAGCTTCTCGACGTCCCTTGCCGAACGGAGGCGGGGACCGACGAGGTCGAGGATCGGGTTCCGGAACCACCCGCCGAGCTTGGCTTCGTCGACCCCGACCTCTAGGAAAGTCAGACCGTTTTCGGAGTCCTGGAGGTTGATCGGGGTCTCCAGCTGAGCCAGGATCCATTCCACGTGCGGCCCGGTCAGCGTGAGCCGGTCGGTGGCGCCTCCGTCCTCCAGCGCGAGCGTGTAGGCATCGAGCGAAACATCGGACAGCTCGACACCGTCGATCCCCGGCACCTCCTCGTTGTCCAGATTGGCGCCGGTCACTCCCCGCAGGATCTCGGACAGCAGCTGGTAGGCGTCGCTGTCGTCGTGATCGCCGTCCACACAGCCGAGCGTGATGCTGCTCAATTCGCCGTTGCCGACATTCTCCGGGCTGCCGATGTTCAGGATGTACTCCGCGGTGGGAAGAAAGACGGTGGCTTCGTCCGACCGCCCGTTGTCCACGTCGAACGCCGGGGGGAGATGGATCGGGTCGACGTCCGCCAGGAGATCGTCGCCAAGCTGCTCGATCAGCCGGTCAAAGGAATCCTGGACCAGGCCTTCGATGAACGGCCCGAACTTTTCCCCGACCTCGTCGATCATGTCGGAAAGGGGATTGGGATAGATCCCGACGGCCGAACGCTCCACGCCCACGCCGATCACCCTCATCGCCCGGCCGAAATCCACCGGGTAACTGTCGGCAGTCGTGTAAACGGCGAACAGCCAGATGATGTAGTCTGTGATAGGGAAGTCCGGAATCGCCTGAATGCCGAAGGCCGTCTGCATCGGCTCGACGGCCGCGTGCCCGCTGTCTTCCAGACCGTTCCCGAACGCTGCTGACGCCGTCCCTGCCAATAGGACAAGCAGAACGAATCCGAATCCAAACGGTCCCCTGCTCATCTGTTCTTCCTCCCGATCATGCTTTGGGTACTGCGATTCCTCCAGAACACCATGTTTTCAAATATCCCAGTGGGTGCCATGGTCCACCCTGTGAGCCCTCAGGCCATCCTCCACTATCCTTCGTGCCGTGGATCCCATCGCTCAATATACCAAAAAAAATCAGAGGTCTTCCAGGTTTACCCGCAGGGTCAAGGTAGTCGCCAGCGATCGAGACATCGCCATTCCTCGATATTGGAAAGCGAAATCGTAACGTGAAGTGCCTGAAAATGCAGAGGAACTCTATCCTGCGGCGGAGAATCCACGGCCTTCATGTTGGATCCGGATATCGCAAACATCAAGCGCTGTTTGCTCAGTGCATCGGCACGTCACCCCGCTCGACCCAGTCTCTACATCCATTTCGATCGCGGATCCCCATCTCTCCCTCCGCTCAGTCCGTTCACCGCAGACTGGCACATCATTCGGCTGCCTACCGGTAGTCGATAAAATATAAACCGCATGGGCTGATTGACCATGCCATGCTGTTCGAGACGTTCGACGGCGACCGGCATGTGGTGCTGCACGCCCCGCACCGTATTGCCGAACGTCCCGTCATCGCCCCGGTGGCCGAGGCGGGTGGCACTATGGTCATTACGGATTGAGCGGCAGGGGCCGGCCGTCAGCGGCACAGCACCAGTCCGTGATCGATCATCGGCGGGGCATCCTCCGGATTGAAAAAGGAGACCCGGCACGCTGCATCCGTCCCCCCCATCCAGTTGCGCGTGAAAATCATGTCGAGCCGTAGGGGAATCAACTGATTCGTGCATTCCGTCTCCCCAAGGAGCACCAGTCCCTGCTCCGCCTGCATCTCCGCCAGGGAATCGGCCGCCGGGATGGGCAGCCTGAGATCCAGGTTGAAGTCCCCTCCCACGATGACAACCGTATCATCCGACAGGCGGTCCAGGGCATCGCTCAGTACCTGCACCTGCTCCGCCTGGCAAGCCAGGTCTTCCCCGGACAGGCCCAAGAACAGGTGGACGTTGATCAGTACAGCGGGACCGGTCTTCGTCAGTCCCCGAAGCATGACGATTTTGCCCCACTGCGAATCGCATTCCGGCTCCAGAATCTCCACTAGGCCGGAACAATCACGATTCGTGCACCCCGGTTCCGCTCCCTGCGGCCCCTGCGGGATGAAGACCGTACGCTTGAAGGCGATGCAACTCAGGGCATCTCTGCTGACGGGCGTGTCCGCACCGCAACCAAAATCGTACTCTCCGGGAAGGACCCGGATCAGCTGGTGAGTGGCCCCCGCGCTGCAGGCAAACGGAGGTTCAAGCACTTCGTCCGGCCTCGCCGAATCGCTGCACAACGTCTGGTCCCAGATTTCCTGAAGGAGGATGATATCCGGCATCTCGAACGCTAGGGCGCCCGCGGCCAGGTTCTCGGCACCTGTGGTACAGAGGTCGTTGCCGTACCAGACGTCACAGATGTCTCTGACGGGAGACGGTTCCATCAGGTCCAGCAGGGGATGCGTACCCACGTTGAACGCGGCTATGCTCTCCACCGGGGAAAGGGACGGGGAAGGGGACTGAGGGGGGTCGCCGGCGCAGGCCAGGATACAGGCCGCAAAGACACCGAAGCCCGACATCCACTGCCTTTGCAAATTCCTCATGATCTACCTTTTTCCGGGCGCGTCCTCCAGCCCGAGGTTTCCTCTCTGGAAGAACCTGCGCGTTCCTTGTCAAGCGTAAACAGGGTACGACAGAACGAAGCGGCGGGGCAAGACGGAAAGCACCGGTAGTCCGCCTGCCTCCAGCGTTATTGATCGCCGCATCACTGATGCAACATTCAAGGCAAAGAAAGGGGAAGGTCGGATTGCCGGATGCACCCGCGCAGGAGAGGTTGGGAACTGCCGAGACGGCAGATTTCGTCGGCGAGCACATCCATCAGTTCCGTTTGGGTGTCGGGT
>Ga0068714_10004555_pt1 | contig 15423 bp, 12 predicted proteins | sample MTBNYHSulfiMetaG_FD_62988 | JGI IMG/M metagenome (GOLD analysis project Ga0068714, IMG submission 62988) | Enrichment culture microbial communities from rom New York Harbor, USA that are MTBE-degrading - MTBE-NYH (New York Harbor Sulfidogenic)... | ecosystem: Environmental > Aquatic > Marine >...
CGAGTCCACGATCAGCACGCGCGCGACGCCAGTATTCAAGTAGTGCAGCAGATCGAGTAGACTTCCGCCCAGCTCGATCACCTGGAATCCGTGATCGAGTCCCGACTCGGCGATGGTTTCGGCCACCCGGAGGCCAATCGAGTCGTCAGAGCGAGTGTATGTGCCGATGCCGATCAAGTAGCGCATGCCACTCCTCAAGAAGCTCGCCGCACCCACCCGCTCGCAAGGGCGAACGAGCCCGCGCAAAACCGTTCGCAGAGGACCTAGCGGACGAATGTCACATCCACATTGTGAGTAGAACAGGAAATGCACGGATCGTAGGCACGGACGAGCATCTCAAGTGCGAGTTCGATCTCTTCCTCGGTCATATCCGCTTGCAGTAGGTGGGGTAGCAGAGTGTCGAAGTCACTTTGGATATTCGCATGGTTCTGGTTCGTCGGGATGATGCAGTTGGCAGCTGTGCAGCTGCCGTCCTTCGCGTATGTGTAGTCATGGAAGAGGACGCCTCTTGGCACCTCGACAGCCGAGGCTCCGGTGCCGTGCTTAGTGGGCAGCGCAAGCCCCTCGTCGGCGATGCCGTCTGTGATGAACTCGTCCAGCAGGCGAATGCCCTCGTAGACGGAGTGGACAACCTCCACCATCTGCGCGACCGAATTCATGTAGGGGTTCGTGCACAGGGGGCTGATGCCGAGAGAGCCGGCCGCCTTCTTGGCCTCCGGGTGAAGCTGGTCGTAGTTGACATTGAAGCGAGCGAGCGCGCCCACCGCATAGCTCGTCAGCCGGTTGCGGGTGAACTTCGCCGTTGAGCGAGGCACGAGATACTCGTTCGTGATGCTTCGATAGTCGCCAACTTCGTAGCGCGCGCGATCTCCATCGGGAAGGACTGTCTGGATGAAGCCGTCGTAGAGGCCGTACTCGGCATCTGAGGAAACCGCCATGTACTCGGTCGGCCGGTCAAACGCCGGGATCTTCGGCGTGAGCGCCTGAATCGTCTCAAGCGTCGCCTTGAGATCGGGCACCGCTTCGATGAGTCGGCCGCGCATGTCCTTTAGTTCACGGGCGGCGGGAAGCTTGGTGAACCCGCCCGGCACAACGGTTGTGGGGTGCGTCGTCCTGCCCGCGATCAGCGAGCCCCACTCGTGCCCGAGCCGCTTCAAGCGGAGCGCGCGCGCGACAACCTCGCCGTGCGTGGGCAGAAGCGCGAAGGCCGAGGGCGCGCCCAGGAGATCCGGCGCGACGAGCATGTAGAGGTGAAGCACGTGCGAGTCGAAGTTCTCGGCATGTTTGAGGATTGTCCGGAGCTTCACCGTCTGCGGAGTGACGGGAATCCCAAGCGCAGACTCGGTCGCTTTCACCGACGCAAGCGTATGGCCCACGGAACAGATGCCGCAGATGCGGCTCACGATACGCGCTACTTCGGTGTAGTGGCGTCCGCGGACCATCGCCTCGAAGAAGCGCGGCGCTTCAGGAACCTGCCATTCGCACTTTTCGATCACGCCGTCAGCTACATTGACGACGATGTTTCCGTGGCCCTCGACCCGGGTCAGGTGATGAACGTTTACTTGGATGTTCTTCTGCATTCCTCTGATCAGCCCCCAAGGTTCGCGGTGAACATACGCGCAAGCCCGACCGCTCGCTTCTGAGGAAGTCCCGCCCGTTCAACCAAGACTCTCTCAAGCGACCGCAGGTTGGGTTCATCGACGAAGCCCCGGCATGCCTCGCAGGGAATTCCATCTGCGGGGCATGGCGCGCCGCAACCGGCGCGGGCGACGCTGCCCATGCAGTAGCTGCCCTCGTCGTAGCGGCATATTGTCTCGCACCTCTTGCACTCTACACAGACGGGGTAGGCAAGCACGACCGGTTCCTTGCCGTGGAGGAGCGAGGAGACAATGTCGAGCAGCTCGTACTTGCTCACCGGGCAGCCCTTCACTTCGTAGTCCACTTTGATGACGCTCGAGATGGGCAAGGCGGGACCCGAGAGCACGTGAGAATCGCACGCGTGAACCCCATACACGGCCTCGTGGAAGTCGTCTTGGTGGTTCTTGAGCGCGTTGATGCCACCCGTTGCGGCGCATGCACCATAGGCGATGACCGTGCGCGCGCGGCGCCGGATCTCCTCCAAGCGCGCCCGGTCGCCCTCGCGCGTGAAGCTTCCCTCGACAAGCGCGATGTCGATCCTCCCTGAAGCGGTCTCGCTCATCGCCTCGCGGAACTCGACGATCTCCACGTGCTTCAGGAGTTCGAGTGTCGCCTCATCACCGAAGTTCGTGAACTCGATTTGGCAGCCTTCGCAGCTCGCGAAGTCGAAGAATGCGATTGTTGGCTTCGCCATGTTCAGATCGCCTCCGCAAGTGTCTGGATCTGCGCGAACGTGAAGACAGGTCCATCGGTGCAGCAGTATGTGTCGTTGATCTGGCAGTGCCCGCACTTCCCGACACCGCACTTCATCCTTCGCTCGAGGTCCACGTAGATGTGCTCATGCGGTATGCTCAGCGCATCAAGCTCTGCGATCACGTACTTGAACATCACAGGCGGTCCGCAGATCACGACGCGGGTCTCCAGCGTGAGCTGGACTCGTCTGAAGAGCGTGGGAATGACACCCACGTTGCCAGCCCAGGTGGAATCCGCCTTGTCCACGGTCTCGTGATACTCAACCGCGTGCGAGACGCGCCACCCCGCGCGATCCTCTGAGAACAGCAGCTGCTGTGGGTCACGCGCGCCATAGAAGAGCGTGAAGCACCCGAACTCACCCCGCCGGTCCAAGATGTACTGGATTAGGCTACGGGTCGGGCAGAGACCGAGGCCGCCAGCCACAATCAAGACGTCGTGACCGCGCAGAGCATCCAGGTCGAACCCGTGGCCCAGCGGGCCACGGATCATGAGCGAGTCGCCCACCCCCTTGGAGTCGATCGCGGTTGAGACCCTCCCGACTCTTCGCACCACAATGTCAAAACCCCCGGTTCGGGTGGGGGAACTCGCGAACCCGGTCGGAACCTCGCCAAAGCCCATCACTCCCACTTCGAGGAACTGACCAGGCTCAAAGTCCATCTCTCCACCATCGACGAGCTTCAAGCTGAAGTGGCGCTCGTTCTCCGTCGGCTGCGAGACACGGATGATCGTGGCCTCCCGGGGAAAGAACAGGCTTTCGCGGGAGCCGTTTCCTGAATCTGCACACGAGCGGCTCATGCCCGCACCTCCATGACCGTGTTGATGATCCTCACTGGGTCGGCAATGTCTGCTGGGCACGCGCTCGCGCAGCGGCCGCATCCTGTGCAAGCAGGTCCGCCGAGCATCTCGTTTAGATAGGCGGTCTTGCGCATGAGGCGATGACGGAAGCGCGCGCACTTCTGCTCGCGAAAGTTCTCGCTCCCCCCACCGGCCAGAGTGATTGCGGCGAACTCCCGCGTGAGGCATGCGTCCCAATAGCGAGTGCGGCAGCCGGAGGACTGATCCAGGTTCCAGTGGTCCTGCACGTCGAAGCAGCAACAGGTGGGACAGACGATGTTGCACGCGCCGCAGGAGAAACAGCGTTCAGCGAGTCTCTGCCACAGATGTTCGTCGCCAAAGGCCTCCTGCATCTTCTTGGCGATCTCTACACTCGGGTGCTCCAGGCGCCGTGCGCACGTTCCCATAACCGCGGCGTTCACCTTCCGGGCGGCTTCAATCTCGGACGCCGCCGCCTCGCGGAAGACGCCATGGGCGGTGAGCGCCTCGCCCTTCTCTGTGCGCGTCTCGAAGACGTAGCCGCCCTCGATCTTCGTCAGGAATACGTCGTGGCCTTCCGGCTTGACCTCGGTTCCGACCGAGTCCCAGAACGCCTTCGGTGAGACGGACTGAATGTTCGATGCCACGATGGTCGTGGCTTCCCGCTGCGCGAGGTAGTCCCAATCCGCTTTGGATTCTCGGAAGAGCACGTCTGTCATGTCGATGCCTTTGACGTCGTAGAAATGGACGCCAAAGAGCACCGTCTCGACTGGGTCGATGCAGTGTTCCACTGTGCCCCCGTCGAAGCGCAGGAGGTCCTGCGCGGTCGGAATGAAGACCTTCTTCGGTGGCAGAATCGTCACGTCGAAGTCGAGCCTGAGATCGCCCGCAGATCCCACTTCCTCGTATGTGAACTCCCCGCGCTTCGCAACTGGGCCGACGACCCGCCTCGCGGCGATCATCGCTTCCACGAACGGCACGAGGTCGTCATACTCGATGAAGAGCACCCTCACGGTCTCCCACCGCCTCTCAAGCCAGGCAAGCATGGTTTGCCTGATGAGCCCAATACGTCAAGAGACATGCCTAATCCTCCCCGACCGACCGGTGTTCACCACGGCTCGCGCGCTCCCGGACCACGCCAACTTCGGCGTTTGAGGCGCCAGCTGCCGTCCCGAGCCCAAGAACCTCGGGACGCGCAGCCCTTGCACCGCGCCCAGCCTATCCGGGAAGATACACCGCCCACATCCCGGATAGGTCTACTTCACTCGCGCCGCACCCGACCGCAGGCGCTGCCAGGAACCGAAAACCCAGAACGCCCTTCTCGCCGTCAGTCCTCATGATGAATTGAGATGATCTGCCATAGATGATCCAACCGTTGACCTCAGAACCCTGCAAGTCAATACCGTCCTCCTATACTAGATATTCAAGCCAGCATCGAACCCTTCGCGGATTGCCTGAAGGGCTTTGCGTGGCGATATTGCATCTCCGACTGCTACGACCTTTGCTGCGAGGCCATCCAGTTGAGAAAGCAACTTATCATCCTTCTCTGAACCAAGAGCTATGACTATCGTATCAGCTGTTCGCACTTCCAATACTCCGCGCCTTTCCAGAAGAACTCCCTCTTCGCATATCTCGGCAACCTTGGCACTGGTGATCTGCTCTACCCTGTATTCATCGAGCAACTGGAGCAGATAGTCAGTGCATGTAGGATCGAGATCAGCAGCAATCTCCGGAAGCATATCGACAACACACACCTTCTTGGCCTGCAAAGCAAGATGTGCTGCCGTCTCAGCGCCAACCATACCGCCTCCTGCTATGACGATGTTGTTGCCAGTCTCAACGTTCCCGAGCAGCACATCTTGCGCGTTGAACACATTAGCCCTGTCTATGCCCGGAATATGCGGCATGATCGGTGAGGCACCAGTGGCGACTATGACCGCGTCGGGTTTCTCGGCGCCAACCATCGCCGCCGTCAACTCGGTATTCAAATGGCTCTTGACACCGAGTCTGTCCAGTTCCCTTATCTGCCAGGAAGTGAACCCCGCGAGCTCGCCTTTGTGCGGGGAGTAGGCCGCCGATCGGAACTGCCCGCCTAGTTGGGCTCTCTTCTCATACAGCGAGACTGTGTGCCCCTTCAGTGCAGCCGCACGCGCTGCAGACATGCCGCCTGGGCCGCCGCCGGCAACAAAGACTCTCCTTGCAACCGGTGCCTCGCTGTAGTCGATCTCCAGCTCACGGCCTACGGCCGGATTGACCAGGCACCCGATAGTCCCCCCTGCGACGACCGAACCCTGACATCCTTGTAGGCAGCCTATGCAGTACAGAATCGACTCAAGATCCCCTCCTCTTGCCTTGCGCGGCAGATCTGGGTCGGCGAGAGAACCGCGCCCCATACCCACGAAGTCCGCCCTTCCGTGTTTGATGATGTCCTCAGCCATGAGCGGATCATTGATCCTATTGGCAACAATGACTGGAATACTGACGAGCTTCTTAATCTCCTCCGCATGCTTTACGATAATCCCGTGTGGTATCTGCATAGTGCCTATGCTTACGAAATTATGATGGGAATAGACTCCTACCGTGACGTCAATGCCATCAACGCCCCACTCTTCAAGAAGCTGCACTACAATGCGTGTCTCTTCCATATTCCGTCCACCAGGAATGGCTTCGTCACCAGATAGCCTCACTATGACAGGGAAGTCATTGCCAACCTTTGAGCGTACATCTTCTACTACTTCCTTTACTATGCGGAGTCTGTTCTGCAGAGATCCACCATACTCGTCGGTACGTTTGTTCGAGTACGGTGACATGAATTCTGCAAGCAGATATCCGTGTGCCATATGCACTTCCACACCATCAAATCCAGCCTCCTTGACGCGCCGCGCGGTATCGCCGTGGTCTTTGACTATCTGTTTTATCTCGTCTACTGTCAGCTCACGAGGCATCTCACGACACAGCGGACACGGTATCGATGATGGTGCGACAGGTTGGCTTCCGCAGAAGACGGACAGACTCTGACGTCCCGCATGGTAGATCTGACAGAATATCTTCGTATCGTAGTTGTGTATTCTGTCGGTGAGGGCTTTGTGGCTCTCTATCTGGCTATCCATAAAGAGTCGGCTTGTTCTCGGCTCACCCATAGCATGTTCATTTACGGCACATGCTTCAGTTATGATTAACCCCCAGCCACCTTTCGCTTTAGCTTCATGGTATGCTATGAATTCTTCTGTTACAGTCCCATCTTCGTTGCACAGGCTCGCGAGCATAGGACAGACCACGAGTCTGTTTGGTATCTCACAGTTACCTATCTTCTTAGGCGTAAATAGATTCTCAAACACTTGGGTACCTCCTTTGAGGTCATCACGAATCCCGAGGGCTGCCGTCGCACAGTATCAACTCTCGTCCGACTCCAGAGTCAATGGCCGAATCGTGAATCCCGAACATCCTCGTTCAGCCCGCGGCGACCCCGCCCACGGGACAGTCGGCGTGCTCGATGGTCCACGAAGTTGACAGCCTCCCGCGGTGAGCTGAGGTGTGCGGGGAGCACCAGATAGGAAGGGGTCCCCGCCTCACCGGTAACGCACCTCTTCAGCGGCGAAATCGCGTCCTGGCCAACCCGACCCTTCGCCAGGTGGAACATGAATTGAGCGGACACTCGAGGACCCCTGAGCGACTGAACAGGGGGTCCTCGAGTGTGCTTTCCGCGCGAGATGTCCGTTCAGGACAAGCCGCCTCTTGCTCGACGAATCAGGTCGGGTCGGCTAGTCGGTGCGGGTTGGAGGAGCGCAATCGCTGGGACTTCGCGACAGCTTGCCAACAAGTGGGTTGCCGGCTGACGGGTGCTCGGCCTAGTCGGGCTAGTGTGCACTGATTCGGAGATGTGCCGACACATTCTGTCTGCTACCTCCATATCTTAGCGACACCGAGCACTGATGCGGGCGTCTTGCCTTTGGTGAGACGCCCGTTGTGCGTCCGCTCGAAGTTGCAGTACTCCAGATATCGTTCCAGCTCACGTCGGATGCCCATATTCTTCGGGACCAGATAGCGCGGGAACGCCGGTTTCCAGCACTCCTCGAGCACGGTGCGCTGGACGCGCTCCGCGAAGCCATTAGACTGCGGGCGCCCGGCGTGGATGAACGTATGCGCCGCGCCGTTTCCGGTGAGCGCGCCCTCGAACTCCTCACCCCCGGAATTCCCGGCCATTGAGTTCCTAGCTGGAGTCAAGTGTTGAACGCGCTCCTCTTGCGCATCATGCTGGCATCGGGACGGGTGTGGGCTTGGAGCGCTTGGCGACTCCTGTTGTGTCCACTCCGTCCCCTTTCTTGATGATCTTGAGCCTCGGAGTCGTGCATCGCGCCGAACGTACTTCAGCGGGTGCCGCATAGCGTTCCGCGCAGATCGCACGTCCCTCCTGAACCGAGATAGGGCGACCGTCGGTGTCGCGGAGTTCGTAGGCGGTACCGGTGCGCAGGCATGCGGCGACTCTCGTCAGAAAGACGGCGGCAACCGAGCAGAGGGCAGACGTGTGGTGCTTGCCCGCGTCGACCATGAGTCTGTGGTACCGGGCCGCAAGCTGCGGGTCGATCTTCCGCGCGTGGTCGGCGGCTTGGAAGAGCGCCTCGCGAAGGCAGGCGTCTCCCGTCTTCGTCAGACCGCCTGTGCTTCCTCCCACCCCCGACAGGCGCTGCCTTGGAACCAGCCCCGCGAAGGACCTCACGCTGGAGAGTGAGGAGAAGCGGCCGCAGTCGCCAAGGCGGCCAAGGATCTGGGCCGCAAGCGTCGTGCCCACGCCCGGCGCGGACAGAACGATGCCTTGAGGATCCAGTTCGCGATACATGACCGCGATCCGCTCAGTGATCTCTTGATCTCGTCCGTGAGCTGCAACGCCAGCCGCGCTTCGATCGCGATGTCCTCCGACAAGGCCACGAAGTCCAGACCGTCTTCGTTCCACAGCGCGATCGTCGCCTCGGCCGCCTTCAGCAGACCCTCGGCCTCCCGCTTGTCCCAGTGTCCGCGGCTGTGCCGGTGCAGAAACCTCGTCAGCCTTGCGCGACCGAGCCTTTTCACCTCGAATGGGTCGGCGTAGTGGGACAAGAAGAGCAGAGCGATCTTGTTCATACTGGTAGACAGCGCCTCGACCCATGCGGGACTCATGATCTCGAGAAGCGCGTCAAGCCGGTGCATTGCAGTGGTGCGGCGCATCACGAGGTTGGAGCGACGCTTGACCGCCCGCTTCAGCGCGTCCCCTGGCCCCAGCCCTTCCTCCCTGTGCAGTCCCTCGGGGGTGGAGCAGGGGAACACGGGCAAGGAGTTGTGAGTCGAGCCGGTCCGTCCTGGCGTGCTTGCTGTAGTAGGCACGAAGATCAGCTGACTGCTCCGAAGGTATTCCGACGACGGATGCCCCCTTTCGCCTGAACCATGCCGCGAGCGCGACCCAGGCGTTCCTCGTGGGCTCCATCACGACGACGATCTCCTCGGCGGCTTGCGGGATCTTGGCCCACAGCCTCTCCAAGTCAGACGCCCGGTCCTGAAGCAGTGTCCGGACCACAGCATGATCCCCGTGTCGTCGGCACATGATGCCTGGTGCGCTGCTCTGCACGTGATATCGATACCGATACTCACACACATGCCCACCCTCCCGTCGCTGGTTCCTTCAGGCCGGCGATGCCACTTCGGCGGACGAACGCGCTCCAGACATTCACTACGAGAGATCCCGCCCAAACGACGTCAGGACGAGTCGCCGAGTTCCCAGCAGGGCCGCATCGTCGCTCCGGTGGCCTCGTCCAGCTCGCGGCCAACAGGCAAGGAGTCGTCTTAAATGCGTATTCCGCTCCAAGCCGATCACGGTTCCGCCCGAAGGCGATCAGCATTCCGCTCCAAGCCGATCACGATTCCGCCGCAAGCCGATCACCCTCTGGCTTGAAACGGAACCGCTAGTCACGTCAGTGAAGCGGCGCATGGACGCCACTGCCACACTCGTCCCGTCAGCACGGCCCGACGAGGAGGGTGGCAGGTGGCATACAGGAGAATGTCCATGCGCAAGACAAGAGAGATACTCCGCCTCAAACACGAGGCGGGCTTGTCGCACCGGGTGATCGGCCAGTCACTCGGCATCGCGAACTCGACCGTCTCAGACGCCTGCGCGCGCCTGAAGTTCGCCGGGCTCACCTGGGAGGAGGCCGCGGCGCTTTCTGACGCCGCCCTGGAAGACCGCCTCTACCGCAACCCGTTCGAGCCTGTCATCGATCCCCGGGAGCCGGACTGGGCGCGCGTGCGCGAGGAGCTGGGAAGCCACCGCCACGTGACGCTCCAGCTGCTCTGGCGCGAGTACAGAGACGAGCATCCTGACGGCTACGGCTACAGCTGGTTTTGCGAGCGCTACCGCGCGTGGCTCAAGCGCGTTGACGTGGTCATGCGGCAGGAGCACAAACCCGGCGAGAAGCTCTTCGTCGACTGGGCGGGAGACACGATGCCGGTCATCGACCCTGAGACGGGCGGGATAAGGCCCGCCTATCTCTTCGTCGCGGTCCTGGGCGCGAGCAGCTACCTTTACGCGGAGGCCGCGCTCTCACAAGACACCGCCGCCTTTCTTGCCGCCCACTGCCGCGCGTTCGAGTCTCTCGGCGGCGTTCCCGCCCTCATCGTCTGCGACAACCTCAAGACCGGCGTTAAGCGCCCGGACCGCTATGAGCCGGACATCCACGAGCCTTACGCCGATCTCGCGGCCCACTACGGCACGGCGATACTGCCCGCGAGAGTGAGAAAGCCCCGCGACAAGGCGAAAGTCGAGGCGGGCGTTCTCATGGCGTGCCGCCAGATCATGGCGCCGCTCCGCCACAAGACGTTCTTCTCGCTATCCGATCTCAACAGCGCTGTCGCCGCGCTCACGGCGAAGATCAACGCCCGTCCCTTCAAGAAGCTGCCCGGATCCCGGGAGAGCGTGTTTCTCGAACGCGAGCGGGGGTGCTTGCGCCCGCTTCCAGCCGAGCCTTACCTCTACCGCACGCGCAAGACGGCCACGGTCAGCATCGATTACCACGTCGAGCTTTCAGGCCATCTCTATTCGGTGCCGTGGCACCTCGCGCGCCAGAGAGTCGAGCTTGTCTTTGACGGGAGCACGGTTGAGATTCTCCACAGAGGAGAGCGGGTGGCCTTGCATCCGCGCTCGATGGCCAAGGGCCGGACGAGCACGCGCCCGGAGCACATGCCGGAGAAGCACCGGAGCTTCGCCGAGTGGACGCCGGAGCGGATCAGCGCCTGGGCGGCCAAGACAGGCCCGGCCACATCCGCGCTCGCTTCCGCCATCATGGCCTCGCGCCCGCACCCCGAGCTCGGATTCAGAAGCTGCCTGGGGATTCTGCGCCTCGGCGACAAGTACGGCGCCGCGCGGCTTGAGGCCGCCTGCGGAAGAGCGCTCGCCTGCGGCGCGCGGTCATACCGCTCGGTGCGCTCCATTCTCGAGCGGGGATTAGACGCCGCGCCATTGCCCGCCCCCGCCCCCGCCGCTCCCGTCCCCGCGCACACCAATGTGCGCGGACCCGCTTACTACCTCTGACAGGAAGAGAGGATCGTCCCATGAACACAGCGCGCACTATCGAGCGCCTCTATGACCTGCGGCTCGGCCCGATGGCCGAGGCATTCTCATCAGAACTCGCGAGAACGGGAGACCCGGCGCTCTCCTTCGCCGAGAGATTCTCCCTCATCGTCGAGCACCAGTGGCGTGTGAGAGAGGAAGGGCGCCTCGACCGGCGGCTGAAAAGCGCGCAGCTCAAGTGCCCGGCTTCTGTCGAAGACGTGGACTTCCGGGCCTCTCGCGGGCTCGACAAGGAGGTCTTCCTCGATCTCGCTGAACTTGCCTTCTTAGACCGGGCCGGCAACGTGATCCTGACCGGCGCGACAGGGCTCGGCAAGACATATCTGGCCTGCGCGCTCGCCGACCGCGCCTGCAGAAGGGGGCGCACCGCGCTTTACCGGCGCGTGCCGAAGCTCATGTTCGAACTCTCGCTCGCGCGCGCGGACGGCACGTACCTGAAGGCGCTCGAGAAGCTCGCCAAGGTCGATCTCCTCATCTTGGACGACTGGGGGCTTGTCGCGGTTGAAGGGCAGAGCGCGAACGATCTCATGGACGTGATCGACGACCGCGCCGGGACACGCTCGACCATCGTGGGAAGCCAGCTCCCGGTCTCAGAGTGGCACCACCTTGTCTCAGATCCCTCAATCGCCGACGCGCTGCTCGACCGGCTTGTGCACCGCTCCGTCAGAATCGAGCTGAAAGGAGGATCGATGCGCAAAGAAGCGTCAGGGACTCACCGCGATTTGACCTAGCGCTGGCCCTTTGTCAGAGTGCACCACAAGACCGCGTCGCTTCGCTCCGAAGTGATCGTCTTGAAGCGGAATCATGATCGGCTTGCGGTGGAATGGGTGATCGGCTTCACCGGAATGCGCATCTTAAACGCTCCGATCGGATGTCAGTGAGCCGGACGAGGGCCGATGACCTCACAACCGCACTTCCACGGCCGCGAAAGTGCGACGTGGCGTCGTACTCAGATTGAGTATCCGTGCTCACGCGCTCGAACTCCCAGCCAGCATCCCACAGATCGCGCGCGACCCGGTGCGCGAGCACAGACGCGAAGTGCGCCGAGGGGTTCTTCGGCGTGACGTGGAGCTCTGCCCACGTGAAGCTTGAGGCCGCGTCGATCGCCGTGTACTGCCAGACCACGCCCCTGGTCCCCGCGAGCCTTCCCACGCAGAAGCAGTCCATCTGCACGAGCTCTCCGGGATGGTCCACCTCGATGTGGCGCTCGGGTTCGGGGTCTCGTGCCGGTTCCGGCGGCGCCGCGTATCCGGCGAGAAGGCCGTTTCTCAGCGATCTCGTGTGCAGCCCGTGGCGCTTCAAGACCCGGTACGCGCCTGAGGCTGAGACCACGATGCCGCCGTTGCGCTCCTGGGCGAGCTCTGAGGCGATCATCGCGGGACCCTGGCCAGGGTTGGCCGAGCGCCCAGGCGATGACGCGGTGCTCAATCATGACAGGGATCGAGTTCGGCATCTGCGGGTGCCGACGCTCTCTCGGCCGCAGGATCTCAAGGCCAAAGCGGTCGCTCGCGTTCTTCCAGCGGTAGAAGGTCGAGCGGTGGATGCCATGAAGACGGCAGGCCACGGCTACTCCGAGTTCTTTTGCCGCGGCAAGAACGCGTAGACGGTAGGCGTAGAGGACATCATCATTGGTCATAGGGCGGCGCTCCTTCTGTTCGAGATTGGACCCTCAAACAGACAGGATGCGCCGCCCCGCTTCAGTGCAGCAATGCCCCGGGTGTCGCGACTACTCTGGAACAGGACAGCCTAGTGGGTCGCGGCATTCGCCCGCGCCGCCTCAAGGCCGCTGCGCCGTAGCGAAGGGTTCGCCGGATCGCGAACGTCCCACTGCGTCTCAACTCCGGTCTTGATTGGCTCTCTTGGGACCTCGTGTTGCCCAGACCGACGTCTATGTCCTGCTAGCGCTCACGACTGAACCTGAGGTGCACGACGCAGGCCACTGCACCGGCGGCCTCGTCCGCCTGGTCGGTGTGGGGCCGATCCATCCGCGCATATCGTGGACTATCGGGGAAAGCGCCGCCGTGGCGTCACATGGAAAGGAACCAGCCGTGGAACAGCCTGCGTGCGCCGGGCTCGGCCTGGACAAGGAGACTATCGCGGTAGCCACACTGCGGCCTCGGGGGCGGCAGAGCTCGCGAAGAAGGCGCTTGCCGCCGCTCGGGCGCAGACGGCCGTCCTGCCTGACAAGGATACCACCGCCGCGCTCATCTCCCGCACGCCTGCCGAGATCCTGGAAACCGACGCGCGCCTTGCGAAGGCGACACGGGGACTTGAGGCGTGTTCCTTCCCGCATCCTCAGGCACGAATTACCTGGGTCTTCCAGGCAAGGGGGGTGTCTGGAGGCTGAGCCTCTCGCCGCGGCCGATGACATCTCGCGGCTCAGAGACCCGGGGCACCCCGCCAATGCAGGACTCGCACCGGTTTCGCGCGATTCCGGAAAGACCCCGGGCCGTCTCGTGCGCGCCCTCGCTGGGAACCACTCGCTCAAGTGCGTGTTCCTCCAAGCCGCCTTCGCGAGTCGCCACGATCAGGGCGGCCGCACATACTACAACCGAAAGCACGCGGACGGCAAGCGGCGTACTGCTCGCACTCGCGCACTCACGCACTCGCGCGGCGCAAGATCGACGTGCTCTGGGCAATACTCCGTGACGGCACCCCCTACCAGCCTCAGGCGGCCGAAGCCGCGTGATTCACCCCTTGCGGAGCTCACAGGGATGCCCCGAGCACTCGAGCACTGCGTCCGAGCTCCAGGACTCGATCTAGACCGGCAACCAGCACATCAGGCGGATTCTTGTGGAAGTCGGCTGGGCGTGCCTGCGCACGCCGGCCGCGCGCGCGGAGCTGAATCCGTCTGGGGGAACCGCCGCATGGGGTCGTGGCGCACTCGTGGCCTGCGCAATGCCCACTGTATGCCACCAATCTCAAGCTCACGGCGCGACCGAGCGACAACAAGACCGTCGTCGCGGTGGGCCGCGATAGCTGGGACACAACATTGGCTACTAGACACTACGGCGGTTCCTGCATGTCATCTAACCTTGCCACCTCGCCTCATTCACGGCGTCCCCTAGGCGTACCCAAAGGGTTCGCCAGCTCCCGCCAGAGAGTATAGACCTGCCCGTAGGACTCAGAAACGCTGCACGCGGATTCGTGCGGAGACTGACACAGGATCGAGGGAGCGCCCAGGCCTCAAGATGCCGAGAGGTAGTCCTGCAGCCATGAGCGCACCCACTCCAGCGCAGCTGCCGTCCTCCAGCTTCAGCTCGGACTCCGGGACGATATGACATCCACACTATCCAAGGTTGTGATCAAAGTTGCGAGAATTCGACCGTTCAGAGCGGGAGTATCATGGTCTCGCCGACTCATTCTATCGGCACCCATACTTCTATGTAGCGGACATACTGTCCACCTTCGTGCACCCTAGCGATGATCGAACCAACGGCATCCCCGCAAGCTTTGTACCCGTGCTCATCAATATACGCAATGACGTGGCTGAACAGTCGCGGCTTGTTCGCATCAGTGGCGCCAGCGGCGATAATCGTATACACGCTGCGCCGAGGAGGTACGCGTATGAATGCCGAATTGCCATCAATGCAAGAGGCATGGGCGTCTTCAATATTGAGGGAAAAACCCCATAGGCAGTCATCAATTGTTGTGTCTTCGGCTATAGTCGAGCAAGGTATTGCGAAAGAGAATCTCACAAGTGGGTATAGCTCCAGCAGTCTCTTATTCAGTGTCCGCAATTCACTATCTCTCACATATACGCCTCTGAATCTATATGCACATAGCAGTAGATCAGGGCTCTCTTCTTCAATGCATTTCCATAAGTACTCATCTACTCTATCACACGCGGATATGGTTCGAGCCGCCGCTTCAACAAGATGTCCATAGTGATGAACGGCCTGCCTAAGTTCTGATTCCCGTTGCGTGAATGTATCTCGCAGCTCACTTAGTGAGGCCTCATTTATTATCCTTGTAATCTCTCTCAAAGAGAATTCAAAACTCCGTAACCAGCTGCACTCTGACAGGAAATTCATATCCCAGTCATCATAGTACCGATAACCGCTCTCATCATCCTTGTAAGGGTTAACGACATTCTTTGTCTCGTAGAAACGTATCGTATCAACAGATATACCTAGTATATTCGCAACTTCGCCGATCTTGTACATCGGCATCACCACCTAACAGTCGTGGCCACATCGGTGTTTCAGAAGAACAGAAGCTATGCCGACCGCGCGTATGGCTGCTGCAGGGAAACGGGGCGGGGCGTTTGGTCTCGTGACTGTTCCAGCACCCCGGCTCCTTCTGCCATGTGCGACGGCCAAGCACACGTCACAATGGCCTGCTTATTGCCCTTCTCGAAACGCCCACCATTTCTGCGCCTTCGCCGACGATCGTGTTGGAGGCCCGCTGAATGCTCACAACCGCTCCTGGTGCCACTGCCGCTGTCCTGCGACAGGGCTGCGTGCCGCAAGGACATAAGGAGTGACCAGCGAGCCGATGTAGAGATACCTCAGGTCGTTTCCGCCCCACGCTACCGAAGTGGGAGCGATCATGCGTTTCCGCTCTGGATCGTCGAGCACGGTGACGACCTCTCCGCCTGGAGTGAACGCGACGATCTTGTTCGC
>Ga0068714_10004558_pt1 | contig 15413 bp, 10 predicted proteins | sample MTBNYHSulfiMetaG_FD_62988 | JGI IMG/M metagenome (GOLD analysis project Ga0068714, IMG submission 62988) | Enrichment culture microbial communities from rom New York Harbor, USA that are MTBE-degrading - MTBE-NYH (New York Harbor Sulfidogenic)... | ecosystem: Environmental > Aquatic > Marine >...
TATCAGAAGTATAGTCTTCAAGTCCGATGGCCACTCCAATAATATTCGGCGATGCTGAAGCTATTTCAAATGCTGATTCAATTCCAAGTGCGCTTTCAATAATGGGGATCAGTAAAACCTGGTTTTCAATTGAATGAAGAGCTCTGATCCCGGCTATCTCATTTTCCAGGCGAGTAATTTGATCCTTATTCTCGCATTTGGGAATCAATAAAACATGCACATTATGCGGGATTATATATCTCAGATCCTGAAGCCCTTCAGGTATCTGGTTGATACGTACCATTCGTTCAACTCCAAAAAAATTCACCTGTCGGAGAGCATTTCTGACAAGTAAGCGGGCTTCCTCTTTTTTTTCCAGGACAACGGAATCCTCCAGATCAAGTATTATTCCATCCGGTTTGTGAATACCTGCATTAATCATATAAACAGGAACATTTCCAGGGAGATAGAGCCTGGATAACCTGTTTCTTTCTTTACAGGTTTGATAGTTGTTCTCATCAATAAATGGTAACAGGAATTCCTGTTCAGTTTTGATCAGCTGTCTTATTGCAGCTTCCAGCCTTGCAGTCAGAACGAAGGGAAGAGCACCCGAATCTTCGATCTTGATCTTTGCATTCTTTATCTCATAAAAGGATAGAACCTCATTGCAGGTATTAAGGATATCCTTTCCATACAAGACTTCTACTTTGCTTTTTAGTTCTATCTTTTTACCCACGGATCCGTTAAGTTCAAGTTCAATATGGCAATCAGAACGTGTTTTTTCTCCCCTGTTTCCCGCAAATGCAATATTTGACTTTTTCATTATCGTAAGTAAGAATAACAAAGGTAATAATTACTACGTATGCAGATAAGATGGTAACTGTATGTTTTAGAATATATTGAAAGTTAATTTGGATTCGGATCCTAGTTCCCCTGTAATAATAGTTTTCTCCATGATAAAAGTATGTGTTTTACTTATTTTGTACCGCAAAATTCAGTCAACACCCCCAAAGTATATTTAGGATGTAAGAATCCGATCTGTAAACCTTCAGCTCCCGTACGGGAGTGTTTGTCAATAAGTTGAACCCCTTTATTTTCCGCATTGCTCAAAGCACGGGCAACGTCAGGTACTGCAAATGCGATATGATGTATGCCTGGACCTCTTTTTTCAATAAATTTTCCGACAGGACCCTCAGGATCTGTCGTTTCAAGTAATTCAATTTTAATCTCCCCGACTTTAAAGAAAGCTGTCCTGACCTTTTGATCTGGAATTTCTTCTATACCATAACATTCGAGCCCAATCACGTCTGAATAGAACCGGATGGCTTCATCCAGATTGATTACTGCAATTCCTATATGTTCAATATGTGTGGGTTTCATGATGTAATACCTGGCTTAAAAAATTTTAGTTTATGTAAAGATAATTGAGTTCTACTTTAAATCAACGGTAATACATGGATTTAGTTCTTAAGAAGTATCAGGATACACATATAACATTCTCTTTAGCTCTTATTTAAAAGCCTGATAATCTTAAAAGTTAATAAGGAATTGAGAACTTTCAACTGACGATAGATTTAAACCCGCATTTCATCTTGCTAATCCTCCAGTTTTATAGTATTAGTAGTCCTGATAATTAAATACTTTTTGTTAATTTCGGATCCTGTATCAGTTAATTCAACTCCCGGAGATTAATTCATTAATGGGTCATGAAGAAATTCTTTACACTGGATCTTATAACAAAAACACCGTTATTATTTTTGGATAAAGTAAATAAAGGGAATGGAAAAATATTTGCAAAGCTTGAATATATGCAACCCGGGGGAAGTATAAAAGACAGGGCTGCAATACAGATTATCGCTGATGCTTATTCTTCAGGAAGATTAAAATCAGGACAAGCTGTGGTTGAAATGACAAGTGGTAATATGGGATCAGGGCTGGCCGTGGTTTGCAGGCAATTCGACAATCCTTTCACAGCGGTAATACCGAAAGGTAATAGTCCTGAAAGATTAAAAATCCTGAAAGCTCTCGGGGCTGAAATTATCCTTACTGATCAGGTGGATGGCCGACCCGGAATGGTGACAGGTAAAGATATTGAATTTGCTTCTGCTACTGCCAGGAAAGTCGCATTCAGCAAAAACGGATTTTATGTTGATCAGTTCAACAATCCTTCCAGTGTCAGGGCTCATTTTGAAACTACAGGACCTGAAATATTGCATGACTTTAAAGAAATAAATGTATTTATTGCCGCAGTTGGCAGCGGTGGTTCATTTATCGGTACATCAAAATATTTAAAAAGTAAGAAAAAGAGAATCAAATGTATTGCAGTTGAGCCGGAAAATGCCTGTATTCTAAAGACGGGTAAGGTCATAAATCCCAAACATATCATTCAGGGAATCGGGTACGGCCTCGTTCCTCCTCACTGGGACCCTGATTTTGCAGATGATATCATTACTGTCTCGGATAGTGAAGTAAAGGAAATGACCGGAAGATTGGCCATGGAACAAGGTCTTTATGTTGGCTACTCGTCCGGGGCAAATGTCATGGCAGCTTTAAAATACCTTGAAATGTCAAAATTAAAACTTAACATTGTAACAATACTTTGTGATACTGCTTATAAATATTCAGATTTATGAGACCATATATTCTATCGGAATGTAACTGGGAGTATGTCAGGAAAAATAATTATGATTTAGCCATATTACCCTGGGGCGCTTCGGAGGCGCATAATTTCCATCTGCCCTATGGAACAGATAACTATGAAGTGGAGAGAATAACTGCTGAATCAGCAAAAAAAGCCTGGGAAAAAGGAGCAAAGATAATTATCCTCCCACTTATACCTTTTGGAGTCAATACAGGACAGAAAGACATTAAACTTACAATGAATCTTTATCCTTCAACCCAGATGAAAATACTGAGGGATATCATTGAAAACTTGAATCTTCATGGGATATATAAATTACTGATAATGAATGGACACGGAGGTAATGATTTCAGGCAGATAATTCGTGAGATCAATAGCTCTTTTCCTGAAATGTTTATTTGCAATTGTAACTGGTACCAGGCAATCGATAAGGCTGATTTCTTTGAGAATGAAGGTGATCATGCGGATGAGATGGAAACCAGCTTAATGATGTATCTTGAACCCGGATTGGTCCTTCCATTAAATAAAGCAGGAGAGGGTAGGTCTAAAAAATTCAGAGTGCAGGCATTGAATGAAAAGTGGGTATGGACAGAACGTAAATGGAAATATCTGACAACTGATACCGGTGTTGGTAATCCAATAAAAGCATCCCCTGAAAAAGGAGAGAGATACTTTATTACCCTTACCGATAAATTGAGTCAGTTTTTCATTGAACTCTCAAACACCCGGATAAAGGACATGTATGTTTAATAAGCTTTTTTCAAGTATTAATTCATATACTTTTACAGGTAGGCAGATATATAATGAGCTCAATTTAAACACATGAATTTTAAAAAACATACTTCATCGATAATCTTAGCATTCTTTATTTATTTAAATTCTTTCGGGACTGAATATTATTGCAATCCTTCCACGGGGAATATGTTAAATAATGGAACACTGTCTGAACCCTGGAGTACACTGGAGGCAGTATTCAAGGCAGGGAAGGTTTTTTTGCCGGGAGATATAATATACCTGATGACAGGTCATCATGGTTATCCGACAATTACAGGGAATAATCCTGATTATGTTACGGTCAGACCATGGACCAACGAGAAACCAACACTCAGGGCGATAAATCTTTCATTTGCTAAAAAATGGAAATTATATGGATTGACTGTCAGCCCTGAGACAGCTCCCCTTTTCAGCAAACAAACCTTAATATCTGTCAGTAGCAATTCCTCTTATAATATTATCGACAGTTGTTTTATTTATTCAGTTATGAATATAACTGCCTGGACTGAAAGCGACTGGCTTGATAAAGCCTGTAACGGGATCTCTGTAAGCGGAATTAAGAATATAATACGGAAAAACCGGATGCAGAATGTGAATTTCGCCTTACAGGTGTCCGGGGATTCCTGTCTGGCCGAAGATAATATAATTGAAAATTTTATGAGCGACGGGATTAGAGGTTTGGGTGATTATTGCACCTATCAGTACAACCAGGTGAAGAATTGCTTTAAGATAAACGACAATCACGATGATGGATTCCAGTCCTGGAGTGTCGGGCCGGATGGAGTAGGGACCGGGACAGTTTATGGAGTGATCCTCAGAGGAAATATTTTTATTAGTTACACTGACCCCGGACAACCCTATAAGGCGACATTTCAGGGGATTGGATGCTTTGACGGGATGTTTGAAGACTGGATAGTGGAAAATAATGTTGTCATCACGGATATGTGGCATGGATTGAGTCTATATGGTGCTGTCAATTGTAAGATTGTTAATAATACCGTTGTAAAAAATCCAATTAATGCTTTTACCATGACTCCTTGGATTGGTATTTACAATCATAAGAATGGCACAGCCAGTACAGAGAATATAATAAGAAACAACATAGCATCCAGCTATAATAACATGTACGGGAGCACAGTCGATCATAATGCTACTACAACGGATTATGCTGCTTATTTTACAGATTATAGTAGCTTCGATTTACATCTTAAACAGGGTAGTCCTGCTATTGATGCCGGTAGCCCGGAAGATGCTCCTGGTCTGGATCTTGAAAAGAATCCCAGACCTTCGGGAAATGGATTCGATCTGGGTGCTTATGAATTTATGAACGGAACTATCTCCGGTTTTTCAGAACAGGAAGATTTCATGGTGAATGAGATCAAAAGGCTGGAAATCTATCCGGTTCCTTTTTTTTCTACGACAAGGATTAATTTTTTACTTACAGAAACCAGCCAGGTAAACCTTTCTCTTTATAGTATTTCAGGATCTTTGGTGAAACAAATTATTTCCGGAAAATATCTTCCCGGTATTTATTCTTTAGATTGGAATTCATCTGAACTCCAGGCTGGTATTTATTTTTGCTGTTTTGAATCTGATTATCACAGAACCAATGTAAAAATCATAAAATTAAATGAGTAAGAATACGAACAAATAAATCGAATTCATTATGAGAAACAGATTATTCAAATCAAGGAGAAAGTTTATAAAAAAAACAACATTGGCAGGCGCGGCTCTGACTATACCGAATATTGTTTTTAATGAAATATTTGGAGATGAGACTAAACTTCATTTTCAACCGGATAATTCCAATTTGACTAAGACATTAAAATTAAGCAACATACTTTTACCCTTTGAAATTGATACGAACTTTGAAAATGGAAACCTTGGTAATTACAGGATTATAGGGCCGGATATGATATATGTAGGTCCTGTTAGCCATCATAAAGACACCTGGTTTTCATTCAGAATTAAAGGAGTAAAAAACAAAAGAATCATCATAGTTTTTGAGTGGATCAATTCGCGACCACTTCCGAAAAATTATAATGGGGCAGTCAATAATACTGGTATGATCACTTATGATGGTAAAGGTTTTGAAATAATCAATGATCCGATTTATGAATTTAAGGATCCGTCCAATAATTCAGGGAATTATACTGAAACTCTGGTTCATACTTTCCGTGAAAATGAAGCAATGGTATGCTATTGTGCTCCTTGGTCAAATACAAGAATGGCAGAACTTTCAGAAAAATTGAGATTTGATCCCCGTGTAAAGATTGATAATATCGGTTTGTCAAAATTTAAAAAATTACCTCTGACATATTTCATGATTACTGACAGGAGTATTCCCGATACGCATAAAATAAAGTTCTTTCTCATTGCCAGGGAAGATTCATATGAGGCTGGTGGTTCCTGGGCTGTTGAAGGCCTGATAAAATATATTCTTTCGAATGATCCTGTAGCCAGGGAAATGCTTAAGAAAATGGCATTTATCATTTTCCCGATCTTTTCAGTTGATGGGGTAGCCATTGGCAGTACCAATTTTCCACTTGATCAGGAAAATTCCGAATTTGTTTATGTTACTGCATACTGGAACAGAGATCCTGCATATTATGAAGTTCAGCTCATGAAAGATTTCTGGAATAAACTTAAAAGTGAAGGCTTTAATCCTGAAATATGTTTTAAGTTCCACGCAACATGTTATTGGGAATGTCATTTCAGACCAGAAGATTGTGCTGAACATAATCTTGCTAAAAGAGATGAGTTATTTCGTATCCTAAAAAACAAACTTCCGTGGAGGATTAAAGCAAGTCCACATAAAAATCCTAAACCATACCTTGGATATAATTTCTTACAGGTATTTCCTGAATCAATTACATACAGTTCTCATAATGATTTTGTCTTAACCGGGCGTTACCTGCGAACTGAGAAACCCGTATACAGGCGTCATGAAGATGTAATGCAGGACGGAGAACTTATTGCAAGGTCATTTGCTGAATTCTATGGTATACCTGCAGCAGATGTTGCCCCATTTTTAATGGCTGGTAATGTTAATAAAAATTGCGGAAAGAAAGGTGAGCTTATAACCTATTCAGTTTATTATTATGATGTAAACCGCCTTCCCCCTGAAAAAGTAGAGGTTTTTATAAATAACAAATCATATAAAATGAAAAGTACCGGAAATGCAGACTTCAGCAAACCGGTATTATTTACATATGATTTGATTCTTAAAAAACCTGTTAATGATTATTATTTTAAAACCTCCAATGGAAGGAAAGAAAGAAAAATTCCTGAGGAGGATTATTTTTTACCAGGTCCATTTATTTTGAAATAAGATTTCACTACATACGCTCTTTAAACCAAATGCTCCCGAACATTGCACATTGTTATATTAGCACATTAGCACATTAGCACAACTTGTCCCGCTCCAGCGGGATTGGCACATTGTATTTTGTGTCAGAAGGGATGTAGTAATTATTTAATGGATTGGTAAATGATATCCTGTATCTGTGTACGGATATTCATATCAATTAATTTCGTATTAAATTGATCCGGATGGATCCGATTGGACAGGAAGATATAAATAAGCTGGTACTGAGGATCAATCCATACAAAACTACCGGTGAACCCTGAATGGCCGAAACTAAGGGGAGAGGCTGATTTACTGGCAGGACTGATTTTATCAGGATCCGGTTCGGGTTTGTCAAATCCAAGCCCACGCCTGTTTCCGTTATTCAGGAAAGCAGCAGAGGTATACTTCTGGATGATAGTATCACTAAGAAATATTCTGCCTCCGTATGTCCCACCATTGAGTATCATTTGCATCATTTTAGCAAGATCATTGGCAGAACTGAATAATCCTGCATGTCCGGCTATTCCTCCCATCATGGCCGCTCCTGGATCATGGACGTATCCTTTTAATATCTGCCTTCTGAAAAAAATATCGTTCTCAGTGGGTATGATCCGCTCTTCAGGAAATCTTTCCAAAGGAAGGTACCCAAGGGTTGTTGCTCCCAGTTTGGAATAAAAGTTCTCTTGAACATAAGTATAAAGATTTATTCCTGATATTTTTTCGACGATTTTCTGAATTAAATAATATCCCAGATCACTATATAAGTATCGTTTTTTAACCAGTAAGGGAGAGTCAATAATGCTTTGATAGACAGTGTCCAGGTAATCTTTTCGGAGATATAAGTTCTTGGCAATACAAATTGGATAACTACCGGAAAATTTATCAGAATAAACACCATCCGCATATTTAATATTCCGGTTTACAAAAACATTATGCCCTAATTTATTGGGATACTTTTCTGACATTTTTGTGTCGAGGAGTGTCTCATCCGGATCCAGCGGCTCAAGTGTTTTATAATAAAAAGGGATCCATGGCTGAAGGCCGGCCTGATGAGCAAGAATTTCATCCATCCTCAGTGATCCTTTCCCGGTTGTTTCCAGTTCAGGCAAATAGTAAGATAGTGATTTGGTGACATCAAATTTCTTTTCATCATTTAATTTCATTACAACAGGCATTGTGGCTGCAATTTTTGTAACTGAAGCCAGATCATATAAGTCGTAAGTTCTTACTTTTAGCTTATTCCTGTAAGTATGATATCCGAAAGCCTTGTTATACAATACTTTACTGTTTCTTGCAATCAGTACCTGGCATCCTGGTGTGGCTTTTTGCTTAATCGCCATAGAAACAACAGAATCAATCCCTGATAGTATTCTTGAACTGAGTCCTTCTTCTTCAGGTATGCCATATGACAAGCGGTTAATAGTTTCAATGTTAATTCCGGAACCTGAGGGGAAGAAAGGTTTAATGCTAACTGGTAATTTACCTTTAGCCGGAATGGCACCGAAAATAAGCTGTGCAGTGATTTCCCTGGTATCTTCTTCATTGTCATAGGCTACGATTATGGCATCGATATGATCCAAGTGATTAAAATAACTCAACAGATATGGATTCCCGAATACAACAAGAATGACTTTGCCATTAAACTTCAATTCATTGATAAATCTAATTGTATTTTCTGTAATACCATATCTGGAAGCAGCATTCAGGGATGTTTGTTCTAAACTGATGATCAGTATATTATGCTTTGATACTTTTCTTTGAAGAGATTCGAACTCCCGATAAGCTGCTAATCTCGATAAATAATAAGGATCAGTTTTGCTATACAGATTTAAAGTTTGAGGAAATGTGGTCACAGTATCATTACCAATGTTTATGCATGCAATTTCACAACTGTCAATCCTGAAAAGAGGCAGGACCTGATCATCGTTTTTAATGACCGTCAGAGAACTGGCAATAAGTTTTCGACGTAAGACCTGAAATTGTGGTCTGTTTAACTCATTAAGAAGTAAATCAGTCCGAATGGGTTCATAGTTATTCAATCCGGCCCAGGCTTTAGCAAAAAGTATTTTCCTGCAACGATCATCAATCTCATTTTCAGTGATGTTACCTTTTCTTATTTCCTTTTTAATTTCCGAGATCGCACGGTGAACATCGGAAGGCATGAGCAGAATATCATTCCCTGCAAGTAATGCCGCTACTTCAACCTCTCCGGGTTTATAAAAATCTGATACTCCCTTCATATTCAAAGCATCAGTTATAACAAGACCTTTGAATCCGAGTTTATTCTTTAATAAATTCTGAATGATCCTTGGCGAAAGAGAAGAAGCAAGGTTTTTGGTACTATCTAATGACGGAACGTTCAGGTGTGCAGACATAATAGCAGGGATCCCGCGATCAATAAGATAACGGAAAGGCAGAAGTTCAACCGTACCCAGCCTGGATGTGTCATGCATAATAACAGGAAGAGTGTAATGTGAATCGGAACCCGTATCGCCATGCCCCGGGAAATGCTTAGCAGTGCTGATAATACCTGCATCTTCAAGACCTGAATGATATTTATACGCTTTCATGGCAACATTATGCGGATCTTCACCAAAAGACCTGTAATTTATCACAGGATTATCCGGATTATTGTTCACGTCTGCAACCGGAGCCAAATTAATATGAACTCCCATCCTTTTCAATTGGTTTCCCATATCAAAGCCCATCTGGTATATTAGATTGTCATCCTGAATGGCTCCTAGCATCATTTGTTTCGGATAGGAGATTGTACTATCCAGACGCATTCCAAGTCCCCACTCAGCATCCATGGCAATTAACATCGGGATCTTTGTTAATTCCTGATACTTATTTGTATGGATTACCTGTTTCACAGGGCTTCCACGGAAAAAAATCAATCCGCCTACCTGGTATTTTTTTATAATAGCCTTTAATTGTGCCTCATATGCATCATCTTGATTTGTGAAAGCAGTGATCATTAATAATTGTGCTATCTTCTCCTCCAGGTTGAGTTGACTCATTTTAGTTTCAACCCAGGCTGTATCGGATGATAAAAATTCAGGATCCTCCTGAAATGTGGCATTGAAACAATTTTCAATGTTCTGACCCATCATTTTCCCGGAATTGAAATAATAAAAAGTGCAAAAAAAGATGCTCAGGAAAAAACTTTGTAGAATAAACCGCTTCATCAAGATTTTATAGAGTTTAATGATCCATTTTGATTTGATAAAGCAAAGATAATTCGAAGCAGTATTAAATATTTATAAGGTTTTTAAAGATTTCAACATATTCGTGGTTGAAAAAATCCGGAGGTACAGGATTTTCTTCATATATTAATTGGGTTCAATCGTGTCAGCTTATTAAAAAATGAATCAGAAAAAACAGGAAAAAAGAATCATCCCTGTTTTGATTTCTCCTGTGGAATAATCTAGCTCAGAACCTCTTACGCTGTGGGGTATTAAACCGATAACGAGATTTACCAGTGCGGCAAGTATAACCAGATACCTCCGGTTGGTTCTGCGGTTGCCAGCCCAGGCTATAATCCAGAAAATAGTGGCGATTAATGCTTTGTTATCAGTAAGGTCTTTTCCAAACGGGAATCCTGTCCAGAATTCACCAAATGCATATTTCTGAACTACAGGCCCCAGTATCATCCCCCCAATCAAAAATAAGATCACTGTCAATCCCGTGTAAAATCTGTATGATGAAATATTGCCGGCAGCATAAAAACCTGAAAGTGTTGATAACAACATAGCTGCGAAGATGAACAGGATATGAGGTATTAATATATATCCTGGAACGATGTTTTTAAAACGAATGATGACTGGTTGAGTTGTTTTGAAGAGCTGACCCTCTTCATCGTATAATTCAACTAAATACTCCAACTTACCTGCTGGAGGCTGCCCTGGAAGAAATGCGGACAGAAAATCCCCCTTGTGGTTAAACAGCAATGTATCATAAGATTCATTTATTTTGAATCGTTTGAAAAGCAATATTCCTGATATAACGGAATCCTTTACTTCAATGGTTATCTCACAATCTGATGTCCCGTTATGACTTCTGGGTAATTGTATCTTATAATTTGTTCCGTTCAATTCAACCTGAAATCTTTCTGGGTGTGTAGGTCCGGTTAATCGTTGATAAACTGCCATGGACAATGTAATCAGGACAGAAATAACCCAAAATATTATTTTTTTAACCATATCAGAATTGTTAGATTGTTCGGAGTGATTTCATTATTATTTAACAGGAATATCTTAAATATATCATAACTGAACAAGCAGATCAATTATTTCTTTATTCCTTAATATTGTAACAATTACAGCATCACCCGCTTTGAGGTGTCCGAGGCGGAACATGTATTCATAAATGTCTCCAACTGGTTTACCGTCAATTGCAATGATAACATCGCCTTTCTTTATCCCTCCCAGTGATGCAGGTCTGCCTTCCGTGACGCCAAGAACCTCAACTCCTTTGTGATCATCTGCAGATACATCCGGCATAATACCCAGGGTTATTTTGCCTCTGTATCCCCTTGAATCGACTGATTTAGGTCCGGCTTCAGTGAACATGGGTCTACTGTCCAAATTTGCAATATGCAGGGCAATATCGGCAATATATGAGGTTATATCTGAGAGGGCATTAATATTCAATGAATCGATCCTGTCTTCAGTGGTATGGTAATCTTTATGAACACCTGTGGTAAAGAAAAGCACAGGTTTGTCTTTGGCATAAAAGGATGCATGATCGGATGGGCCATAGCCTGCCTGTGACAATTTTAGATTAAAATTGTAAGGTTTATTTAATTTGGTGACAATTTCAGCTGAAAAGGCTGAGGTTCCTACTCCATTTACCTGAAGGCTGGAATCAGGCTTCATCCGTCCAACCATATCAATATTTATCATCATGACAATTTTATTTATTGGAATGGGAGGATTCTCGGTAAAATATCTAGAACCAATAATCCCTTTTTCTTCAGCCCCAAAAGTAACGAATGCAATACTCCGTTCAGGTTCAAGGCTAGTGAATTTTTCAGCTAATTCGAGTATAGCAGCAACCCCTGATGCATTATCATCAGCACCATAATGAATGGCATTGGTATCAGGCTCTCTGGATGAACTTCCTGTTCCTCCATATCCTAAGTGGTCATGATGAGCTCCGATTAAAATATATTCATCCTTTGCTTCAGGATCTTTCCCCTCCAGAAAGGCAATTACATTGCCAGATCTTGTTTTTTCATGGATGATATCCGTCACCGCAATTATTTGAGTGTTAAGATCAGGTGAAATCACGTTTCCTGGTTTATACAAACTTTTTTCAACCTCATCGGTCGTAACACCCATTGAGGAAAATAGGATATCGGCTACATTTCTTTTTATCTGGATGCAGGGAATCCCAATATCTACCTGGCTTTCTTTGAGTTCTGAAAGATTATCGGATGGATCATATCCGTTTCCTGAAATTAAAATCACACCCGCTGCTCCTTTATCCTTGGCCAGCATTGCTTTGTACCGGTCATCCTCGAATGCTGTAAATTTGGTGGATTGATTATTATTTTCCGGATTACCCCTTAAGATCATCACCCATTTACCCGTCGGATCAACAAATTGATAATCATTCCTGGTAAATTCATCGGATATGATATCAAAACCATAACCGGCAAAAATCACTGGTGTAGCCAGACTATCTGAGGAAGAGAAACCTAATGGTATAAAATCAGATCCGGATTGAAATTTCTTTTGACCAATCGTCAGACTATTCCTGTTCCCCGCACGGGCTGATGAGATAAAGCTGAAATATTGAATACCACTTTCATTATATAACTCCAGTCCATATTTCTTGAATTCCCCGGAGAGATAGTGAAGTAATATGGAATCCTCGGGAGTACCGGGATATCTGCCTTTTAAACTATCTCCGGCCAGAAAATCAAGTTTGTCAAAGAGATCTTCTGAACAGATCTCCGGATTATAACCCCTGCCGCAGGCAAAAGACAGGAGTAAAATAATATTTACCGGAAACACTAAATATTTTTTCATGTATTCATCCTATTTAAAACCAAATATAGATACTTTTAAATTTATTTATCCCCGATGACGCCATTGAATACAAAATATCAGGATAGAAAACAGATATTAATTAATACCTTGTGTGATTAAAACAATTCTAAAGAAATGTAAATTAATTTTTAAGAATTATTTTATTGATATTCAAATATTTATTATAACATTCTTGTGTTAGTTGGAGACCTTAAGTATCAGCAACATATAATTTCGCCACCAAAACACAAAAACACTAAATTTCACCAAATCAATTTATTGTATTTTCAATCGTACAAATTGTTATTAATAATTCTTTTCTTATGTTGAAAAACAGGGGTTGATTTAATTTTAGTTATTGAATTAATATATAATTTTACAATGATGTTTAACGATTTTGTTAAACATTGTCGTTAGTTAATAATCATAATTCTGCAATATGGATGAAAAAGTGCTTTCCAAGGAGACGGAGGAAAAAATCCTGAAAGCCGCAACCGCAGTATTTACAAAGAAGGGAAGAGCGGGTACTTCTATGCAGGATATTGCGGTTGAAGCAGGAATCAACCGTACTTTACTCAATTACTATTTCAGAAGCAAGGATAAGCTTTTCGATCAGGTATTTCAAAATGTTTTTCTTCAGTTCATGCCTGCCATAAACGAGAGATTAAAATCGGATAAATCAATCATTGACAGGATAGAGGATGTTATCGACCATTATTTTTTCATTCTTATTGACAATCCTATGATACCTGTTTTTATTTTTCAGGAATTAACATCAAATCCTGCAAGATTGGTCAGGAACTTCAGGGAAGAAGGATTGGATCCTTCCTATTTCATTTCTTTGCTCAGAGATGAAATGTCAAAAGGTAATCTTCGGAAAATGGATCCGAGAATCATCATTGTGAATTTACTCTCTATGGTTATATTCCCCTTTGCAGCACGACCTGTTATTGAGAACTTAATGTTTGAAGGCAGTGATGAGGAATATATGAAATTCCTTCGCGAGAGGAAAAAAGATTTGAAAACAAGTTTCATTGATTCCATTAAACCTTAATCTATGATAAGATATTTATTCATTCTGATTTCAGTTCTATTATTAGGGACAATCAGTATTTTAGCTCAGGATACAATAAGTATTGAATATTGCCTTGAAAAGGCTAGATCTGTTCATCCCAGGTTGGGCAGCAGGGAGATCATTGAAGATATTTCAATGAATAATATAAAAAATGCCAGGACAGGTTATCTGCCCCAGGCTGAAATTAATGGTATGGCGACATATCAGTCGGATGTTGTTGAGATCGCTGTCGATCTTCCGTTTGAAGGAGTCGATTTCCCTGTTGCTCCGAAAGACCAGTATAAGATCGCACTGGACGTGAGCCAGGCCATATATGATGGCGGCTTGAGCAGAAACAGGCAAAGATTTGAAATAGCTGCCAGGGAAACTGATCTTGTTCAGCTTGAGCTGGAAATACATGCAACTCAGATGCAGGTCAAGGATCTGTATTTTAATATCCTGATTCTGCAGAAGAATGAACAAGCCCTGGAACTTACCCTGTCACAAATTGATGAGAATCATCAACTGGTAATCTCAGGTATAATGCATGGAATAGCAATGCAAACTGACTCAGACCTGCTTATGGTTGAAGAGATCAATCTGGAACAAAAAATATCTGAAATAAGAAACAACCGGAAGGCTCTTCTTGCCATGCTTGGCGAAAGGATAGGAGAAAAAGTGGATACCTTGGTTTATCTCGCATTCCCTTCTTATCAACTACCAGAGGATAATGAAATCAGAAGACGCGAAGAGATCATGCTTGATCTTCAAAAAGCCCGGGTGGAGGAGAGCAAGGCGATCCTTAAATCCCAGAAGCTTCCTGTATTATACGGATTCGGGCAATTCGGATACGGGAATCCTGGTCTGAATATGCTGAATGATAAATTCGATACTTATTACATAATAGGGGCAAAACTTAAATGGAACATACTTGACTGGAATACAGTAAAACGTAATCAGGTCAATCTTGGCTTACAGCAGGATTTGCTCGAAAGCAGCAAGCAGAAATTTGAAGAGGATATCAGGAGTGCTTTACTTAATCAGGAGGCGGTAGTACAGAATCACATCGACAATATTGACCGGTTTCTGCAGATTCTTGAAATTCGAAGCCGTATAACTTCAAAATATTCATCTCAGCTGAAGGAGGGTGTCATTAAAGCTATCGATCTTGTTTCGGCAGTAAATCAGGAAAGGACGGCTCGTATTCAGCTGGAAACTGAAAAGGTATTGCTTCAGCAATCCATTGCTAAATATCTTGAATTAAAAGGTGATTTATAAAAATATCAGATATGAAAAAAACTTATTTAATTTTCTTGACAACCATATTATTAATACCAGGCTGTAAGAACACCAATAAAAAATCTTTAGCATATGGAAATTTCGAGTCAGAAGAAATTATTGTATCGGCTGAGGTAACGGGAACATTGAAGGAATTTAATGTGGTTGAGGGGATGGACATAACCAGAGGAACATTGTTGGGTTTTATTGATACAACCCAGCTCTGGTTGAAGAAAAAACAACTTGAAGCAGGTATGAAAACGATAAAAGGAAAAATTGATCAGCTCAATATGCAATTGAAAG
>Ga0068714_10004561_pt1 | contig 15400 bp, 11 predicted proteins | sample MTBNYHSulfiMetaG_FD_62988 | JGI IMG/M metagenome (GOLD analysis project Ga0068714, IMG submission 62988) | Enrichment culture microbial communities from rom New York Harbor, USA that are MTBE-degrading - MTBE-NYH (New York Harbor Sulfidogenic)... | ecosystem: Environmental > Aquatic > Marine >...
GCACCAGGCCATTGAGGCCAAGGAACATGTAAAGGTACAGCAGGAAAGCCGCACCTTTGCCACAATAACGATTCAGCACTACTTTAAGATGTATGAGAAGCTGGCAGGCATGACCGGTACCGCTCTTACCGAGGCAGAGGAATTCCATAAAATATATGACCTCGATGTGGTAGAGATTCCAACCCATCGTCCAATGATCCGTAAGGACTACGAGGATATTATCTATAAAGACGAAAAGTCGAAATTCAAGGCAGTGGCCCGGGAGATCGAGGAGCTTTATAAAAAGGGTCGCCCGGTGCTGGCAGGTACGGTATCGATAGAAAAGTCGGAAGAGCTCAGCGATATACTGAAGCGAAGGGGTATAGCTGCCCAGGTCCTTAATGCCAAGCTTCATGAGAAAGAGGCCGGCATTATATCAGAGGCGGGTCGACCGGGAGCGGTAACCGTAGCTACCAACATGGCCGGACGTGGAGTCGACATCGTTTTGGGTGGAAAGGAGCCGCCGAAGGAAGACCAGGCTAAGTGGGAGGAGTGGAAACAAAGGCATGATCAGGTTATCGATCAGGGTGGCCTGCATGTAGTTGCTACCGAACGCCATGAGGCCCGGCGTATTGACAATCAGCTTCGCGGAAGGGCGGGTCGCCAGGGGGATCCTGGAAGCTCGCGGTTTTACGTGTCTTTAGAAGACGATATTGTACGCAGGTTCGGTGGCGACAGGATCAAGGGCATGATGGAATGGGTCGGCATGGATGAAGATACCCCGATTGAAAACAGGCTGGTAAACCGTGCAATCGGCGACTCACAGCGCAGGGTAGAAGGGTATCACTTCGATATGCGTAAACACCTGGTGGAATACGACGAGGTGGTGAACCAGCACCGGGAGCTGATCTACAAGGAACGCCGTAAGATTCTCGGTGGTGCCGACCTTCGTAGCAACGTAATGACCATGGTGAGAAACGAGCTATGTAATATAGTCAGTAAAAACAGTGTCCTGGACATTACTGATAACATTATCCACAGGTTGGTATCCACTCATTTTACGCCTGATATGTCAGAATCGGACCTGGAAAGAACGATAAGGGGTATTTCGAGCCAGATCCCTGTGCCGTCCTGGTTCAACGTTGAGATCCTGTCCAGGATGGAACCTCTGGATATCGAGAAGGAGCTCATTGAATACATTGAATCCGGTTATGAGCGCTGGGTGAAATGTATGGACAAGGGCGTTGATGTGGATGAAGAGAGTATACAGGTAATGGAAAAGTTCATAATGCCCGTTTTACTCAGGGAAATCGGGACAATATTCCCGGTGCCCCCTTCGCTGGATGCCCATACCCTGGCTCACACCAGGCCGGGACTCATCGAAGAACTGATCTATTCAACCGCCGAGTCTGTCTATCGTGAACACGAGCAGGCGATAGGCATGGAGAACATGCGGATGGTGGAGAGAAGGATACTTCTCCACTTCCTGGACAGGTTGTGGGTGGAGCATTTAACCATGATGGAGGACAAGCGCAGGGAGGCGGGCTGGCAGAGTTTGCGTCAGGTGAGGTCTCTTGATGCCTATAAAAATATTGGCTATGAGCAGTTTCAGGATTTGCTGTCCACCATTCAGCACGATGTGGTTCATACCATATATCATGTAAATGTTACCAAGAAGCAAGCAACGCAGGCGACTACGCCAATGGCCAAGGTAGTCCAGCCGGCGCTAAAAAAACAGGCATTAAAGGTAAAGGGTAAAAAGGTAGGCCGTAATGAGCCGTGCCCCTGCGGCAGCGGTAAAAAATACAAGCATTGCTGTGGGAAATAAGATCCATGATGAAAACGCGATTGCTTGCCGGTTCTATGGAGCTGAATAGGAAAAGCGGTTACCCGGATGACATTTCGCTGGTAAGGTTATCCGATCGTAATAGCACAAACTCGGATCATGTCATACGGGTTTTTATCGACGGAGTGGAAAGCGGCGAGCACTGGTATATTTCCCTGCTGCGCGCGATCGGGCTTTGGGATGCCGCTGAAGAGGTCTATGAAGGAAATAGTTACCGTTATTTAATCGATAACGAGGCATTTGACTGGTTGCTGCTGGCCGAACGCCTGTGTATAGAGGTGGACGGCCTCCTGCCCGATGACGAGAAAACGGACCTTATCTTTCATGGAAAACCGCCCATGGTCCTTACGTCCAGTGAGTTCAGAGATCTTATCGGCAACCATAAATACCATCAGTATCTTAACTTTTTTTATGGGGTTACCGTGGAGGACGCACTTTTCATGGTGGTTCAGGACGAAGTACGTAAAGAGCAACGTACCCTGGGTTTCAGCAGGGAAATAGACGTCATTAACGAGGTATACCGCCGCCTGTATGCAAATACAAAAGGGATGCTTCTTAAGCTTTTTCGAATAGAAAAGGGATATCCAAATTCAAGATCGATATCCCTGGGCGAGTTAAAGGAGTTTACGTACTGGCGGTTCAAGTTAAGACTGCGCATTTGCGATAAGGTTCGTGTAGCCAGCGATACCAAAAAGGCCCTTCAGAGATTGAATGCGGATGGATTTCCCAGGGGCCTGTTAAACGATTTGTCATTTTAGCCGATCGATATCAGGCCCCTTCAGAAGTAAAATCACTTTATTTTTTACTTTTCGGGTGATTCCTGTTTCTCGGATACAGGACGGAAAAGTCCGATAGGAAATACCCATCTTTTAAACTGCGAATGTGCGACGACCGCCGCCGAACCGTAGATGGCAGAGCAGGCGACAAATATACCTTCGTAACCGGCGATGTAGGCCGGGATTATACCGTAGAAGTGAGCTGCCAGTAAAGCAAAGAGCACCGTAAGCGACGCAAATATGGTTACATGCACTACGGATATTTTACACGCGGAGATGGTCATGTAGCCAGTGAATATTCCCCAGGCTATCATAGTCCAGGCCAGACCGGGACCGTCAAGGGTAACAATACCGAGCCACTGCAAGAGGAAGGCAAACGCCAGCCCTATCCAGAAGACACCGTAAGATGTAAAAGCGGTAAAACCAAAGGTATCACCTCGCCGTGCATCAACTATACCGGCAATTACTTGGCCGGCGCCACCCCAAGCAAATCCCCATATCAGGGGCATGGTACTCTCTATGAGTCCGATGTTGTGTATCTGAAGGAGCAGAGTGGTAAAACCAAATGAGGCTAGACCAAGAGCACCTGGATTACCCCAAACGACCTTATCGGTAGACATAAAGTAGAATCTCCATATGATCAAAATTTACTGGACAGGAAATTGTCCGCAAGAGTTACTCGACTCTTGTTTTGACATCTTCCTATCCGGTCAGCATTGCTAGCGATTCCCCTTGATAAGGGTGGTTACCACGGATGGATCGGCGAGTGTACTTGTGTCGCCCAGGTCATCCGTGCTTCCAGCGGCGATTTTACTCAGTATGCGCCGCATAATCTTGCCGCTGCGGGTTTTAGGTAACCCGTCGGCAAACTGAATCGAATCAGGGGTTGCAATCGGCCCTATCTCCTTGCGGACGTGGGTTTTAAGTTCTTTTACCAGATCTTCGTTTTGCTCGATGCCGTGTTTCAAGGTCACAAATGCGTAGATACCCTGTCCTTTGATGTCGTGCGGCATACCCACTACGGCTGCCTCGGCAACCGCTTTATGGGATACGAGGGCACTTTCAACTTCGGCGGTTCCGATACGGTGACCGGCAACATTAATCACGTCGTCGATGCGGCCCATCAGCCAGTAGAAACCGTCTTCGTCAACGCGGGCCCCATCGCCGGCAGTGTAGACACCGGGGAACTGCATGAAATAGGTTTCCTTGAACCTTTTCGGGTCGCCATATACTCCCCTCATCAAACCGGGCCAGGGCTTTTTGATGACGAGCCAGCCGCCTTCATTGACATCGGCCTCCTCGCCATTTTCCCGTAATATCGCCGGTACAATTCCAGGGAAAGGCGTCGATGCCGAGCCCGGTTTTATGGGGCCAGCGCCGGGTAGTGGCGTGATAACGTGACCGCCGGTCTCAGTCTGCCACCACGTATCGATTACCGGACATCTCTCCTTGCCGATAACGGTGTAATACCATATCCATACCTCAGGATTTATCGGTTCGCCAACCGTCCCCAGAATGCGCAGGCTGCTAAGGTCGTGCATGTTCGGCCATTCGTCACCATCTCTCATAATGGCGCGTATAGCGGTTGGGGCGGTATAGAAGATGTTGACACGATGCTTTTCCACTATTTCCCAGAACCGGTCAGGGTGGGGATAGCTGGGTACACCTTCGAATACCAGGCTGGTGGTACCCAGAGCAAGGGGACCGTAGACAATGTAACTGTGGCCGGTCACCCAGCCGATGTCCGCAGTGCACCAGTAAGTGTCGTTTTCTTTTATATCGAATACCCATTTGGTAGTCTGGTAGGTATAGAGAAGATAACCTGCCTGGGTATGCAGCACTCCCTTGGGTTTACCGGTGCTGCCGCTTGTATACAGGATGAATAGGGGATCTTCAGAGTCCATCGGTTCGGGCTCGCAGTATGCCTTGATGTCCCTGCTGTTTATCTCGTCGTGCCACCAGTAATCGTGACCCTCCTTCATATCTACCTGGATTTTCGCCCTCCTCACTACGATGGCTTTTTCAACCTCTGGGCAGGCATTAAGGGCGTCATCGGCATTGTTCTTACTGCGGATGACTTTACCGCTCCGGTAATAACCGTCGGCACAGATAAGCAGCTTCGGTTTACAATCAAGCATTCTGTCGCGAAGCGCATCTGCACTGAAGCCGCCAAAGACAACACTGTGTATGGCGCCTATGCGTGCACAGGCAAGCATGGCGATTGGCAGCTCAATGATCATGGGTAAATAGATAGCTACGCGGTCACCTTTTTTAACACCGAATTTCTTGAGAACGTTGGCAAACTTGCAGACGCGATAGTAGAGTTCCTGGTAGGTTAAAGAAAGGGTATCACCATCGTCCCCTTCCCAGATCAGAGCGGCCTTGTTTTTACGCCAGGTGGTTAGGTGTCTATCAAGGCAGTTGTAGCTTACATTCAGCTTACCGCCTATAAACCACTTATGGCTACCCTCGCGGAAATTTTCTTCCAGTACCTTGTCCCACTTTTGAAACCAGTCAAGCTGTTCGGCCATTTCGGCCCAGAAGGCTTCCGGATCGTCGATGGATCTCTTGTAAATATCCTTGTACTCATCCATGCTCTTGATATAGGCATTTTTCGCCAGTTCGTCCGGTGGGTAGATGTTCCTCTTCTCAGCCATCATTGAAGTGATTGTCTTCTCTTTTTCCAACTTCGTGCTCCTTAAACTTTATCGGCCAGACGTTTTGCCGGCCGTCATTATCCTGATTTATTGCATGACCGCGTACTACGGGTATTTACCGCGGTGAGAATTACCTTTCCGGTGTCATTAGCATGCAGTATGCTTTAGTCCTGCGAGCAGACACCAAGTAGCTGCATAAATGCCGATTGCAGGCGGGAAGCTACCACCCTCGCTATGTTCTGATAAACGATGCAGCCGGTCGGGCAGTCATTTTGAAAAAGATCCATCAGTTCCTGTCCGTTGAAGACCAGCACCTTCGTCTTTTCGATAGCTTTTGCCGAGTCTGTACGCAGATGCGGGGGTATAACGGCTTCCCATCCGAAGGTCTCGAAGTTACTGACCGCCTGAAGCTGCCTATGTGAAAGTGGCCCGGGCTCAAGAATAATTGCAACAAGTCCGTCTTCTATTACATATAGTTTTTCAGAAAAGGTGTTCTGCCTGCATATTAAAGCCCCCGGTTCATAAGTTTCCTCTGTGCATATCTTTTCAAGTTCGTTGATATGCTCCTCAGCTAGCTCACGAAATAGGTCCGATCTTTTTAGCACTTCCCGTTTATCCAATTTAAAATTCTCCTTTTTCTGGTGAATTACATGTTTTTGAAATCCGCAATATCCAAGTGATAATTATACTGCTTATGCTTTAAAGTGACAAGGCTGGCTGCCCCGGCGCCGGGGCAGCCAGCCTTCATAATCGATGTTTAAGCTGTCTATTAAAGCCGGCCTTTTACCATTTTTCCTGTGCCAGCCTGGCGTTTAGCCAGCTCTTTAGCGGCTCATCCAGTTTACCGAGCTTTGATTCTATCCAGCGGATATCACCACTGGCAAGGGCGGCTACACCCTCACTGGTTACGGCATAGCCCCTTAAGGCCTGTGCCGGATTGTCCGAGAGCCTTGCCAGGAAGGCATTGTCGTCCTTGGCCCTGGTGAGCACTTCAACGAGAGCCTTTCCGCTGTTATCGAGACTGTCATCCTCCATCCTGGTGCGTATTAGTTCATCCAGTTGGGTGAGTACGAGCCCCGACAGGGGTGCAGGCTCACTCTTTGCTGCTTTCCGTGCACCGGGCATGAATGCCTTCATCCAGGGCCTGGCGGCCACCATCTCGACGGCGCGGTCCTTGCGCAGGTAAGTGAACCAGTAGACCGCACCGATGAAGAAGCCTCCACCGATGATATTACCGATGGTTACCGGGACGAGGTTACCGGCAAAACCAGCCCAGTTCAGGTTGGCTACCGAGCTTGCGCTGACACCGGCAGCACTGAGGACAGCCGGCTGGTTGGACATCATGATGCCCATGGGTATGAAGTACATGTTGGCGATACTGTGCTCGAAACCGGCGGCAACGAATGCCGTGATGGGGAAAATGATGGCCATTATCTTGCCTGTGACGGTGCGGGCGGCGAAGGCCATCCAGACTGCCAGGCAGACCAGGAAGTTACACAGGATTCCCCTTACCAGTGCTTCTCCGAATCCCAGGTTAACCTTGGCGCTGGCAATGGAGAGGGCGGTTGCACCCACCCCGTAATCTGCAAATGCCCACTGGTTGGTGTAGAACATGAATCCTACCAGTGCTATGGCGCCTGCCAAATTTGCCCCGTAGACCAGCCCCCAGTTACGGGCAAGTTGACGGAAGCTGAAACGCCCACTGATGAAGCCCATCGTGAGCAGGGAGTTGCCGGTAAAAAGTTCTGCACCGGCGATAACGACAAGGATAAGTCCAAGGCAGAATACGAGCCCGCCGATCAGTTTGGTAAGACCAAAGCCGATATCTATACCGGTGGTCGTAAGCGTGGCGAACATCGCACCCAGGCCGATAAAAACGCCCGCCAGGCCGCCAAGTACAAGCGTATTCAGGGTGTTAAGCTTTGCCTTGGTACAACCGGCCGATTCGGCCTTCTCGGCTACCTTGGCAGGAGCAAGGCAGTCGTTCCCCCCGGTGATACTGCCCAGCTTATCTAAGATGGCCATTATCGGCCCATCCTTTTTCTCTTCGCCTTGCTGGGCCATTACATTCTGTTCATAAACTTCTTTTTGTGCCATTTTACTACTCCTTAATGAAACAGGTTTTTTAACCCTGGGTTTACCATTTCTCCTGGCATAGCCGGCACCATAGCCAGGTGGCATGGCGTTTATCGAGTTTGCCGAGCCAGCCTTCTATCTTACGGATATCCCCGCTTGCTAGCGCCGCTACTTCCTCCGGTTTTAAGGTGTAGTAGTCGCTGAGAGCCTTGGCCGGATCGTCGGCAAGCTGGGCCAGGAACTTGCTGTCATCAGCTGCCCTGGCAAGTACCGACAGGATCCTTTCCCTGCGTGCGAGATTTACCTCTTCAGCAGCAGTGGTGATCTTCTTTTGCTCTGTTACTGGCAACATTTCTCTCACCTCCTCTTTTTGTATGTTCAGTATCTCTGAGTCTTCCTTGTGGATTATCTTCTTTTCCATCTCCTTATCCCCCTTCTCAATTGCTTCAATCCCAGAATAACCCCTTTTACCTCTATACACACCGACCCTTCGTACCATTTGCGCGTGCTGATAGTACATATTATCTGCCCTGAAGTCCTATATCTTAGGTCCCATGGGTTAAAAGGGGTTGTGATTATCGCCGGGATAAATTAGAATTATGTAACCTAAATAAGCGTACTGGCTGAAAGTTTAAGTAACTGTAATGAAAACAAGGATCTTGATTGCCGATGACCATGCTGTTCTGAGGGACGGGCTTCGCCAGCTGCTGGAGCGGGAACGTGATTTCCAGGTAGTTGGTGAGGCCGGTGACGGTGAAGAGGCGGTAAGTTTGAGCAAGCAGCTCAAGCCGGATATCGTGATAATGGATATAGTCATGCCGAAGATAAGTGGAATAGAGGCGACAAAGTTGATCAAGCAGGATAATCCATCAACCGCGGTATTGATTTTTACCGCTTATAGCGACATCCGCTACATATTAGGTCTTATGGAAGCGGGTGCATGCGGTTATCTACTCAAAAATGCCCGCAGCAAAGAGATTGCTGGCGCCATTCGTGCCGTGCGCTCCGGTGAGTCGGTCCTGGATTCGGTTGTGACCCATAAATTATTGCAGAGGGCGGTCGGCCTGACCGGAGATAAGGGCGATGCATCCATGGAAGGACAGCTTACAGCCAGGGAAATAGAGGTATTGAGACTGGCAGCGAGGGGAATGAGTAACAAGGAGATTGCGCAGACGTTATTCCTCAGCCTGAGAACGGTAAAGGCTCATCTTACAAATGTTTTTAATAAAATGGGGGTCGGGAGCCGTACCGAGGCGATAATGAAGGGTTTCACAAAAGGGTATATCACATTAGAAGATGTACCCGTTGGTGAATAGTAACTATTTATCCGTTATAGTCCCCAGTTTATTAATCTAGACGTGCAATTTTTCAAGGGAAGGTCTGACAGTTGATAGAGAGGATTATCGACGGTACCCCCATTCCACTTTTCGTGATCGATAGCAAACATCATGTCACGTACTGGAATAAGGCTATCGAGGTTCTTACCGGAATGGACAGGAAAAGAATAATCGGAACAGGCGATCACTGGCTGCCCCTTTACGGGCAGAAGAGGCCTCTACTTGCGGATCTGATAGTAGGACATGCGTCCCTTGGTGAGATAGAGGCGTATTACCCCGGCTGTTGCCAGGAATCGTCACTGTTAGATGGTGCCTGCGAGGCCGAAGGGTATTACCCCTCGCTGGGAAAAGCCGGCAAGTGGTTATTTTCCACGGCCAGCCTCATCAAAAACGAACAAGGGGAAATTATAGGTGCTGTAGAGACTCTGCAGGATATCACCGAAAGCAAACAAGCTAAAGAAGCTTTACAGACTTCCGAGCAGAGTTACCGGGAGCTTTTCGATGGTGCCCTCGATGCAATCTGGGTAAATGATTTAGAGGGGAATATACTAAAGGCAAACCGTGCTACCTCAAGGCTTACCGGACTTAGCAATCTGGAGCTTTCTGAAGGTAACATAAAGGATTTCCTCTCTCGGCAAAGCCTGAAAAAGATAATGGCCACCCGGAACCGGTTGAACGAAGATTTCGAAAGCCTTGGTAAGCCGTATAAACAGCACGTTATACGCAGGGACGGCACAGAACTCACCGTTATGTGCACTACCAGGCCGATATTCAATGACGGGCAACTGGTTGCTTTTCAGAACATTGCCTGGGATATTTCAGAGCAGTCTCGTATGCAGGAAAACCTGCGCTATTACATGCAGCAGGTCACCATAGCTCAAGAAGAGGAGCGCAAGCGAATAGCCCGTGATTTGCACGACGACATCGCTCAATCGCTCCTTCTGGTGATGCAGGGTCTGGACATGCTCAGTTCCACTAAACGGCCCAAGCTAACCAACACACAGCTAAAGCGATATCTGGAAAAGCTGCGCAACCAGGCGGTAGATGCCCTCGAAGCGGTACGGCGTTGTGCCCAGGATATGCGGCCGCGCATTATCGATGACCTGGGCCTGGTGGCAGCCTTGGAATGGTTGACGGATGATCTGTCTCAATATGGGGAAATCGATGCGCATGCCGAGATAACCGGCGAGGAACGTAACCTCCCGGGGGAAATCCAGCTTTTGTTATTCCGCATCGCTCAGGAAGCATTGAATAATGTCAGAAAGCACGCACAGGCAACAAGAGCCCTTCTGAAAATGGATTTCAATGACGATAGTCTTACCCTTGTCATAAGCGACAACGGAGTCGGTTTCAAGGTTCCCAAATTACTGGGTGACCTCGCCGGTATCGGCAAATTAGGCCTCACCGGTATGCAGGAGCGCACCAAGCTTATAGGCGGTAAATTGACCATAGAATCGGAACAGGGAAAGGGTACCACGGTGACAGTTAAGATGCCCATCCCGGAATAATCCTGTAGCTTCATACATGGCACCTGTTAGCTGTAGGCAGAAAGCTGCTCCTTGAGCCTGTCCATTTTGGATTTCCTCGCGGCCAGCTTCTCCTTTTCCTTGTCGATAACCGCAGCAGGGGCCTTGGTCAGGAAATTGGTGTTGCTGAGCCTGGCTTCCTGTTGTCTGATCACCGAGGTGATTTCTGCGATTTCCTTTTGTAGTCTATTTCGTTCGGCGGCAATGTCGATCATGCTTTTCATGGGGATGGCTACCTCGGTTTCTGCCAACACGATAACCAGAGCATTTTCCTCGCTGGATATATCGGCACGACTATCCACGAATGTCAGCGGTTTTGCTCTTGCCAGAGACTCGATGGTCTCGCGATAGGGACTGATTGAATCAAGTAGTTCACCGGCATATACTTTGGCAGTCACCCAACGGTTATTCTCTACGTGGTTTTCTGACCGTGCGTTTCGAATTGAGCGAATGATTTCTATTACCGATAGAAGGACACGCTCGGCCTCCTGGTCGACCTCTTTGCTAACTGCCTGAGGATACGGTGATATCATTATTGATTCGCCTTTTGCCTGTGAGGGTAACAGCCTGCCTGTGAGGTTTTGCCAGAGCTCCTCGGTAATGAATGGCATGAAAGGATGTAGCAGCCTTAGCGATGTCTCCATGACATGGACGAGGACCGGTAAAGGTGAGAGGGATCCGTCGGACTGCATACGTATTTTGGCGATCTCGATATACCAGTCACAGAAATCCCCCCAGAGAAAGTCATGAGTTTGCCTTTCCGCTTCTCCGAACTGGAAGTCTTCCATAAGGCCACTGACGCTGTTCACCGTCTGATTAAGCCGGGACAGGATCCAACGGTCATCGAGGCTCAGGTGTTCTTTTCCGATTTCGGCATCTATCCTTTGATGGCCTATACACCTTATTATGAACCGGGTGGCGTTCCAAAGCTTGTTGGCGAAGTTACGGCCTGCTTCCAGGCGTGCCGGGGTAAGCTTGATATCGTTACCGGGCGAGGTACCGGTGGAGAGAGCAAATCTGAGCGCGTCGGTACCGTATTGCTCCACGGTATCGAGCGGATTGATAACATTTCCTCGCACCTTGCTCATCTTCTCGCCGTTTTCGTCCCGAATGAGCCCATGGAGGTATACCGTGTGGAAAGGAGAAAGGCCCGTATTTTCGATGCCCATCATTATCATCCTGGCAACCCAGAAAAAGAGAATGTCGTAGCCCGTTTCCATAACCGTGGTAGGGTAAAAATAGCGCAGGTCTTCGGTATCATCGGGCCAGCCAACTGTTGAATGGGTCCACAGCGCCGAACTGAACCAGGTATCCAGCACATCGGGGTCCTGTTCTACGGCGTTCGAGGCACAGGACCGGCATTTTTTAACTTCATCTACCGATACAGTAAGCTCACCACATTCATGGCAGTACCATACCGGTATGCGGTGCCCCCACCATAACTGCCGGCTGATACACCAGTCTCGAATATTCTCCAGCCAGTTGAGGTAGACTCTGGTGAAATGTTCGGGGATAATTTTGATATCTCCTCCCGTTACAGCTTCGATAGCGGGTTGAGCCAGCGGACCCATTCTGACAAACCATTGTTTGCTTGCCAGGGGCTCGATGATGGTGCTACAGCGCTGGCAGTGTCCAACAGCATGACTGTAGGGGTCGACCTTTACCAGGAGCCCCTCTTTCCGCAGGTCGCTCAGTATGGTGTCCCGGCAGCTGAACCGGTCCATCCCGGCATACGGCCCGGCATTTTCGTTCATGGTGGCATCGAGATTGATGATGTTTATAAGGGGCAGATCCTGGCGCTGGGATACCTCGAAGTCAACGGGGTCGTGGGCGGGGGTTATTTTTACCGCACCGGTACCGAAGCCGGTGTCTATAGCTTCATCCGCGATTATCGGTATGTCCCGGCCCAAGATAGGTAAAGTAACCTTCTTACCGATGAGGCCTTTATAACGTTTGTCTTCGGGATTCACGGCAACTGCCGTATCACCCAGTATAGTTTCCGGGCGTGTGGTGGCAACGGTTACGAATTTATGTTTATTTTCGGCTAGGGGATAGTTAACATAATATAGATGGCCGTTGATGTTTTTGTGGTCTACCTCGAGGTCAGATATCGCGGTTGAGCAGCGTGGGCACCAGTTGATGATCCTCTCACCGCGATAAATGAGGCCCTTTTCATATAATTTTACGAAGGTGGTGCGTACAGCACGGCTAGGTCCTTCATCGAGGGTGAAGCGCTCGCGGCTCCAGTCACAGGAGACGCCGAGGCGCTGATGCTGCTCGCTTATCTTCTTTTGACATTGCTCGGCCCACCGGTACATCCTTTTGAGGAAATCTTCTCGTCCCAGCTTGTGGCGGTCAAGCCCTTCCCTGGCAAGTGCCTGCTCTACAACTACCTGGGCAGCGATGCCGGCATGATCGAAACCCGGTAGCCACAGAGAGGGGTCTCCTTTCATGCGATGCCAGCGGGTCATAATGTCCTCCATGGTAGCGGTAAGGGCATGGCCTATGTGAAGCTCGCCGGTAACATTTGGTGGCGGCATGATTATTACGAAGGGCTTCTTACCGGGATCGATCCCGGCTTTGAAATAGCCCTTATCGAGCCAGTACCGGTACCACCGGGATTCAACACTATCGGGCTGATACGCCCGGGACATTTCTTTATTCTTATCTTCTTTTTGTGGCATGGTTTATCTGCACAAAATCTCCATTGTAATTAAAAAGTAACCCCTGGATAAATGGCAAAAGCTTAAACAAGCTTTACAACCCGGTCCAGAATCCTATCCGCAACCTCCCTCTTGCTGAGAAGGGGCAGCGTATCTTCGTTGCCGTCCCTGTCCAGAACGATAACCCTGTTGGTATCGACCCCGAAACCACTTCCCTCGCTGGTGATGTCGTTAACGACAATAAGGTCAAGGCTCTTTTCGGCAAGTTTTTTTCGTGCATTAGCGATGATATCATCGCTTTCGGCGGCAAAGCCTACCTTGACGAGGTTACCCTTTACCTGGCCCAGTATGTCGGGTGTTCTTATAAGTTCAAGGATAAGTTCCGGCGCATGCTCCTTTTTTATCTTTGTCGGGGATATATTCTTAGGAGCATAATCGGATACGGCGGCGGCCATGATAAGGACGTCTGCGTTCCTGATTTCCACGTTAACCGCCTCTTTCATCTCGGTTGCCGTCCTTACTTCGATCACCTCAACCTCCAGCGGCCTGGTAAGAAGGGTCGGGGCGGTGATGAGCGAGACGCTGGCCCCCCTGTCCTTGGCCGATTCAGCCAGGGCATATCCCATTTTACCCGTAGCCCGGTTGCCTATATGGCGTGCCGGGTCGATAGGCTCCTCCGTTCCACCGGCGGTAACCACGATGTGTTTTCCCGCAAGGTCTTTTCTTCTATGCACCGTTTTCTCTATGGCGTCGACAATCGTTTGTATATCCGCAAGACGACCTTCACCGGTGGCTCCTGAGGCGAGGCGTCCACTGGGTGACTCGACGATGGTGAATCCCCGTGCCCTGAGACGGGCAATGTTACCCTGGGTAACCACGTTCTGGAACATATTTACGTTCATGGCAGGTGCTACTATCACCGGAGCCCTGGTAGCCAGTACCGAGCAGGAGATAATGTCATCGGAAATGCCGGCTGCCAGCTTTGCGATGATGTTTGCGGTGGCAGGTGCAATTACCACGATATCTGCCGATTCTGCCAGGGATATATGCCCCATATTGTGCTTTGCGCCGTTTTCCCAAAGGCTGGTGGCTACAATTCGTCCGGTGAGGGCGCGGAAGGTGACCGGTCCGATTAACCTGGTAGCCGCTTCGCTCATGGCAACGTTTACCCGTGCACCGGCTTGGGTAAGCCTGCTGGCAAGATCTGCTGCTTTATAGGCTGCGATGCTGCCTGTTACACAAAGTAATACCGTTTTCTCTTTAAGCAATTTACTTCCTCGGTGCTATTAAGTTCGATTCATTTCATGTATCAGCCGTAGCCCGATAAGCGTGAGGTCCGGGTTGACCACATCGAAAACTGATGTTTCCCTGGCGATGAGCTTGGACCAGCCCCCTGTGGCTACCACCATGGCTTTTTCACCCAGTTCCTTCCGGATGCGAGCTACCATGCCTTCAATAAGTGAAACATAGCCGAAGATGATGCCTGATTGTATCGCCGCTACCGTATTGGTACCTATGGTTCGTTTGGGATGGATGAGTTCCACCCGGGGTAGCATGGCTGCCTGCTCGAAAAGTGTCTCTGCTCCGGTACTTATCCCCGGAGAAATGATCCCTCCCAGGTAACAGCTGTCGCGCGAAACTATATCAAACGTAGTTGCCGTGCCCAGATCGGTAACGATAACGGGTCCCCCGTAGAGATGATGTGCGGCGGTGGCGTTAACGATGCGGTCGGCGCCGACCTCCCTGGGGTTGTCCATGCGTATGGATATTCCCGTTTTTACTCCCGCTGCCACCACAAGTGGTGAGGTGTGAAAATATCGCTCGAAGAGCTCTTCATAGGTGCTGAGCAGCGGGGGTACCACGCTGCAAACGGCTGCTTCATTAATGTGAGTCGTATCTATATCCTTATGGTGCAGCAGGTTTAAGAGGGTGGCCGCATATTCATCTGCCGTACGATGTAGATTCGTGGCCATGTGCCAGGTTGCCAGAAGATTAATCTCTTCGAAGACACCCAGCTTTGTATCCGTGTTACCTATATCGATAGCTAGCAGCATATCCCAAAAATCCTGATCCGGTAAGCGTGACAGGGATTACCATCCATCCCCTGTCTAGCCGTGCTTCACCCGCCTGGTTACGAGCGGTATTATGGGAAGAAGGTCACTTGCCGTCATACCCGTATCGCCGAGTTGCGACCTTACCATTTCCCCTGCTTCACCGTGTATATATACACCCGCTGCGGCGGCGTCAAAGAGTGATAGCCCCTGGGCCACCAGGCCGGTAATAATGCCACTCAGTACGTCGCCGGTACCTGCTGATGCAAGTCCGGGGTTAACTGCCCCATTGATAGCGGTCCGGCCGTCCGGCGTGGATATAACCGTGCATGCCCCTTTGAGGACGACTGTCTTATTGGTCTTCCTGGCAAACTCTTTGGTAGCTCCTACACGGTCCGATTGGACGTCCTCTACCGTTATGTCGGCGAGCCTGGCCATTTCCCCCGGGTGCGGAGTCAGTATGGCATCTTCTCTCAAGCGCTGCCACCA
>Ga0068714_10004562_pt1 | contig 15399 bp, 9 predicted proteins | sample MTBNYHSulfiMetaG_FD_62988 | JGI IMG/M metagenome (GOLD analysis project Ga0068714, IMG submission 62988) | Enrichment culture microbial communities from rom New York Harbor, USA that are MTBE-degrading - MTBE-NYH (New York Harbor Sulfidogenic)... | ecosystem: Environmental > Aquatic > Marine >...
TTAAGAAAAAAATTTCTCAGTTAATAGCTCGTATAAAGACATTATCATAATGAAAAACACATATCGCCTCTCCCCCGGACTGATGGTCCCTCTCGTTATCGGACTTGCATCATGCGCAGAATCAGCACCCGAAAAACCAGAACATCCAAATATCCTGTTCATAATGACAGATCAGCAAAGTGCATCCATGATGTCATGCACAGGAAACCAGTGGCTCAAAACACCGGCTCTGGATGCTATTGCTTCTGAAGGGATCAGATTTTCGAGGGCATACTGTACCAATCCTGTATGTGTTCCATCAAGATTTTCCCTCCAGACCGGACGATTTCCTTCAGAAATCGGGCTAAGGGAAAATTCAAGGATAGGAGTGGAAAAAGATGAAGTTATCGAAATGTATTCCAGATCGATCGGAAATATTTTCAGGGAGGCAGGTTATGACACCTATTATGGCGGCAAGGTTCATTTGCCGGTCACTGGATCCAGGCTTGAGCCAATCGGCTATGATCTGTTGACACGTGATGAAAGAGACAGCCTGGCTGTTGCATGCGCTGAGTTCCTGCTTAAGCGGGGCAAAAATGAAAAACCATTCCTCCTCTTCACCTCATTCATCAATCCTCATGACATTTGTTATCATGCCATCAGATGGGCCACACCTGAGAGTGAACTGGCAAAGCGAACACCTTACGAACTGGATGAAGCCCTGCAGTTACCCGAAGGAATATCTGAAGAGGAATTTTTTATGAAATACTGCCCTCCCCTTCCTGATAATCACCAGCCCATGGTCGGCGAACTTAGTAGTGTGGATAGTCTTTTGCGCCATCTCAGGCCATTCCGTGGAATTGTCCGGAATCAATGGACTGAAAAAGACTGGAGAATGCACCGCTGGGCCTATATGCGGCTTACAGAGAGGGTAGATGCCCAGATTGGCATTGTTATGGATGCGTTGAAAAAATCAGGACTTTCGAAAAACACAGTTGTGATTTTTACTTCTGATCACGGCGACCATGATGCCTCTCATAAACTGGAACACAAGACCATCCTTTATGAGGAAGCAATCAATATACCATTTATTATTTCATATCCCTGGATGAAAAATAAAGGAAGGGTTGATAATGAACACCCTGTAAGCAATGGTTTGTGCCTGTTACCTACATTATGCGATCTTGCGGGTATTGAGCCCCCATCAAACCTGACAGGCAGATCTGTTTTACCCATAATACAACTGGAGAAATTTACAGAATGGCCGGATCATATTTTTCTTGAGAGTGAATTTGGATTTATGATCCATACAGGAAGATTCAAATATAACCTGGATGATATCGGCGAAAAACGGGAAATGCTGGTGGACCTGCAGATTGATCCGGGTGAAACACTTAACCTGATTGATAATCCCGAATATAAAGCTACTCTTGATTCCCTCCGGGCAGAATTGATCGATCATCTCACAAGAAAAGATATACTGGTAAATCTTCCGGAAGCAATGGTACCGGCTGAAGCACATTGATTTGATGAATTATCCGCTGAAATAAACCTTTAATGCTTCAAATTGTTACTGTTTATCTTGCTTTTCCTTTCAGCTCACGGAACCTGGTTTTCATGGCGGTGATATCGTCCTGGCAATCATCATCATTAATACGATTGTGCTTTTCCAACGGATCCTTAAGGAGGTCAAAATATTCCTCAAAATCGTAAAAGGGCCAGTAAATATATTTTTCAGACTGTGTTACCAAAGCTTCCGAGGATGGGATCCTCTTTTCACTGGTGACAAAAGGATGCTCATAGAAGAAATCTTTTCTCCATTCATGCTTTTTATTTGAAAGGTATAATATTGAGAAATCCTCGCCCTGCATGGTTTCAGGAACAGGAATCCCTGCTGCTTCAAGCATATACGGGGCGAAATCTATATTGAGTACAAATTCATCATTTGTCATGTTCCTTTTTCTTTTTGGAATGCGGGGATCATGAATAATGAGCGGAACCTTTAATGATTCCTGATACGGGTACCATTTATCGGCGAGTCCGTGTTCACCATGAAAATAACCATTATCCCCGGTGAATATTATTAGTGTATTCTCATAAACCCCTTGTTCTTTGAGTTCATTGATGATTTCCCCGATTGCCATATCCAACTCCGTAAGCATACGATAATAAGCTTTCATATATTTCTGATATTTCTCAGGAGTATCAAACCTCCAGTGCCATCTGACCCGTCCCTCATTCTCTTCATTGGATATAAACCAGGGTAAAGATCTAAAATATTCATCTGAAGCTGTTTCCGGTACAGGGATGAAGTCATCTTTATATAAATCTTTGCTTTGAGGTTGATAGAGGTATTGATCAGGATGGTTATCCTGGGCATGGGTGGCAAAAAATCCGACAGACAATAAAAATGGTTTATCAACCGGCCGGGTTTTTAAAAATTCCAGGGCATCTTTTTTATTTTTCTCAGTGACATGTATTGAATCTCCATTCTCTGCCGGCAACCAATGTTTCCCTTCATATTCAGTACTGAAATCAAAACTGTTTGCCCTGATCCTGCCCACCCCATATTTCCCGACATATCCCGTCCAGTATCCTGCTTCTCTCATTAATGCAGGATAAGTTTTAGCAAAAACCTCTTGGCTGAGCTGAACACCAAATTCCCTGATATTATGCCGGCTCATATATTGCCCTGTAAGGATGTTAGCCCTGCTCACCATACAGATGGAAGTTGTAACGCATGCATTTGTAAATTTGATCCCGTCTCCGGACAGATCATCAATATTAGTAGTTTGAAGCATCTGGTTTCCCATGCATCCCAGCGAATTCCACCTGAGATCATCGGCAAGCAGGAATAAAACATTCATTTTTTCATCATCAGTTTTTCTATTCTCCTGCACACAGGAATTTGAAACTAGTCCTAATCCGCACAGGAATGTCAGTCTGATTTTACTCTTTGCTGAAAAGCCATATTTGTTCATATATTTAAAATTTTAGTCATATCTGATTTTCAAAAAACTATTACCAATTGATGTATAATTCCGGGATTAATTCAATATTCCTCACCATTAAGACTTTTTATGACAGAAAACTGCCAGTTCTCCAGTTCTGACTTCATTGCTTCAAGCTTAAAACTCTCTTTTTCAGATATATCATTTTCTTCCTCAGAATCTTCCTCGAGGTTATAAAGTTCGGTTTTTATTGTCCCTGAATTATCCTGGATCCGGTGAAGTTTAAAAGGCCAGTCCAGCCATGCAGAGTGACCAGGAAAAATATCTTCCGGATATTTAACAGTGATATTTCCTGCATTCAGTTCCAGCCGTGCAGAATCGACTGACAGATCACCAGCATTCTGTTTATTAAGAAGTTCTGACATCAGTTTCACGCTCGAAACACCTATTCCACCAACAGGGTATTGCCAGAAGCCTATAGGTTTTGATCTGAATGTCATTTTATTCTCAATTAACGGTAGTATGCTTATTCCATCCAGAATGTACTGGTCTTTTATTTCAATACCAGCTATTTCAAGTAGTGTAGGATATATGTCACTAGTAGTACATGGAAAATCTGTAGTCATGGGTTCAGGAATACGGTCAGGCCATTCCAGGATGGCGGGAATCCTCAGCCCACCTTCATAAATCTGGCCCTTATGCCCTCTTCCACCTGTTACACTGACTCCGGATACTCCTCCATTATCACTGCAATACCAGAGAATTGTATTCTTATTTATACCGAGTCTTCTTAATTCCCGTCTCAGTTTTCCAAATGCCCGGTCCATACCCGTTATCTCGCCGTAATAATGCTGCAAATTTTTCTCTAGTTCCAGATATGGTTCACGATCCTGATCATCAGCTAAATAGGGCAGATGAGGTGAGCCAAACCAGACTACAGTAAAAAATGGTTGTCTTGCATCAACTTGGTCGCGAATAAATTCGATTGCGGCATCAACTGTCACCATTGAACTTTCCCCAAATGTTTGTACCGCATGACCTTTCCGGCTTAATATGGGATCATTATCAAAAAAATTCGGAGCAGAGAACCATTCATCAAAGCCACAATTTCCTGGATTAATAGGACTACCTTCGAAAACCGGCCCCAGATGCCATTTCCCAAAATGTCCTGTAACATAACCGGCAGTTTTAAGAGCTTCTGCAATAGTAATTTCCTGTGGACGGATTGTTCGTCCCCAACTGAAGCAGCCATAGCGGTTTGGATGACGGCCAGTCATAACACTCCCCCGTGTGGGAGAACTTACAGGTGCAGCAGCATAAAACCGGTCGAACCTCAAACCTGAACTAACCATGTCATCAAAATTTGGAGTTTTGATCTGTGGATGCCCGTAATATCGCATATCTCCCCATCCCTGATCATCTGCCATAACCAGGATAATATTCGGCTTTTCAGTTTTCTCCTTTTTACTGCACGCCATGCCTGTAATGGTTGCAAAACAACACAAACCTATCAGCGCATTGGATGATGCAGGTGCATTCATTTTGTTTGACCTTTACTTGCGTTGGTCTTGACTAATCTGCAATTTATTATCCGGGCTTTTTGAATTGTCAATAATCGCTTTCTCTGAATGACCACTGATCTTATTATTGACCATCTGAACCCTTGTTACACCCGGCTGGATCTGAAGGGCATTTTTCTGAACAGCTTCATCTCCTTTGCGGGTTTCCCTGATGAAATTATTCTCTATCAGGATATCATGAGTAATCCCTGAAATATAAATACCATATCCCCTATTGGAATGTTCCCGTAAACCATTATTTTCAATGATATTATCACGTATTATTGTTCTGTGCGCACCATTTGCCTCTGTTTTCTGGCGGAACCAGATACCGGCAACAGCATTCTCATAAATATGATTCCTGGCAATCAGATTATCAGTATCCTTGTGCCCGATGGAAATGCCATTTCGTTTTCCAACCTTGCGGATACCATTATTATAAATCACATTATCGGTGAATTCACTTTCCCTTACACCCCAGCAGATATAAAGACCATCAGAACCATTATGGTGCATGACACATCGCCGGACTATTGTCCACGGACTGTGTGAACCGGGATGAATTCCATGATAGGTATTATAGGCACCCTCGCAATCTTCTATAATTGTATGTTCACAGGATATCAGCAGAAATCCATCACCCTGATTATTGACCGATTTCACGTTTCGGACAATGCATTTTTTTGAACGGGTGAGACAGACTCCACCTGTCCTCACATTCACCCAGCCGGGATTATTTTCAACTTCAGCATCAATGGTCAGACCTTCAACAATGACATTTTCCACTTCATACCCAAGGATCATGGGAAAAATATTCGAGACCAACCCGTTATAGCCGCCTTCTCCCTGGCTGTTCAGATCAGCGATAAAATCATTTTCGATATACCCATTCAGGTATAATACTCCATTTTCAATGCGGGTGATAGTAAGCGGTTTTGTGACCATTGCATTGGGGAGCCTGTTGGTCCGGCATACAATCCCCATCCCTACTTTAAAAAGAGAAGGATCTTTTGGAGTAACCTCCTTTTGCCCTATATCGGCATCTTTTAAGAGCGGACAGGAAACTGCAGGTGCATGTTTCAGGATGGTCTTGTTCCGGTCACCAACCAGGTGAACATTGGAACGCATCCTGATGGCATCGTTCAGAACGTATTTTCCTGGTAATACCTGAACTTTTCCCCCTCCCATCAGATGAACCATATCAATGGCAGCCTGGATTGCAGTATTATCGGATCCGATTATGTCTGCATCACTCAATCCTACCCTGATAATATTTTCCTGGATGATCTTCTGGCCACCTGCTAAAGATAAACGGCCGACAATCAAGATAACTATTAAATACAAGATCCTGTAATTAAAATATATGGCTCTCATGATTGAATTGAATTAATTTTTACAGATACATATAAAGTCATATTTTCTCCGGTGGTCTATTTCGGATTAGGGATCCATTTCCCTTTATTTCTTTCCCAGACAAATTTCAGATTATTTCCCGATATTTCCTGTTCCGGTGCGGAGGTTCTGTAAGCTTTCCACATTTCTGTCACAAATGGATCGAAGGTGGTCGTTTCAGCCCTTGGACGGGGATGAACACCTCTGGCAGCGGCATAAGGATCGTCCTCTCTCATCCAGCGGTCCATATAATCAAAAAACGCATCATGTCCCCATAATTTAATTGCTTTCATATACCTTGCAGCAAGTGCTGTACCAGCCCATGCAACGGCATTACAGCAGGTCCTGTAACCTTCGGATGTTCGGTCCCATTTTTCCCACTGTTCAGGGGGTTTCTCTTCATAAGTATCTCTTTTACCATGATGCTGGATCATTTGCCACAGGGCAGTCTGTCCAAACCATCCCTTGCCGTAATAGGTTTGTGTATCTTCCTGGAAAAACGCTGTGGGGGGTAAGTCTGCTAACGAAGGATTGCCAAGCATGATGCTTGCGTACAGGATTGGCCATTTCCGTCCACTCGAATGACCTCCTCCCTCATTCCAGCTTCCACCGACCCTGGCCAGACCATAAAGATCGATCCCCCTCTGGATCAATCCTATTGTTAATTTCTCCTTTTTTTCTTTTGTCACATCCAGCATAGTCATCAAACTTGCTATAGATACAATACGTGCATGTTCACGCCCGTAGTTAGGACCATTTTCATTGGGGACGAGCTCCTGCTGTTCCCAGCTCATAAGGTGGTCGATCCATGCACGCTGGAAGTATCGCTCAAATTCATCCCAGGATGGGACTTCTCCTGCCGCTTTAAGCCTGGGAAGCAGTTCCCATTTAATGTCCTTTGCACGGAAAACAGGCTTTTCCGTACCGGCATAAGGCGGACGGAAAGCATCTGATGGCGGGACTTTATCCAGACATGTAAGAATGGCAGCAGTTTTCATGGTAACACGTGACCGCTTCTCTGAATCTATCATGATATCCTTACAAAAATTATCCACAGGAAGCGTGGAATTGCTTATTGATGATATTAGGGACCTGTTTGGAAGCAGATCGACCGGGGGCAACACAGTTTCACTCTTCCGGTATGATAAATTCCTGGAATCATAACCCTGGTAACGACCTACTTCAAGTACAATCATCGATCCGTTACGCATCGTGGTATCAAGACTTAAACTTGTATCACCCCACCGGTTAAGGGTAATGGCTAAATCTTCTTTCATCACCGGACCGGGTGAAGGAGTGATCTTTACAATTCTCACCGGACCAATCACCCACCAGTCGCCATTGATAAATTGTCCCGTCCGCACAGGCTTGTCAAAGGTCCATGTTATACCATACTGTGACACTTCAAGCCGTTTCCCCTCTTTGATCCTAGGTTTAGTTATAAATACTTCATGGGTGAAACCAAAAGAAACCGCTAAAAGAAGAAAGGAAACAAGAAAAACTTTTCCTTTCTTTTGTAAATCATTGTTCATATGACCAGAATTTATTTTGTTATTTTATATAATCTGACACCGTATGATGAAAATTCGTCGCTAAAAACTCCCTCACTGGCTTCAATAATTCTATCTTCTCCCAGAACTTCAACACGTGAACCGGAACTTATCTTGAAGGTGGCTGTTGTATTCCCCGGGCGCATAGCTACAGCAAAAATATAATTTGCCTTATCATGTCTCTTGGTCATTATATCTATTGGAATAGAAGTATTGCTGCTGCTTACTGATGCATATCCGTCAGTATTCCGGCTGTTCAGAACTTCTGCCAGAGATGTTACCTGTTCATTTATTTCTCTCACAGCTTCGATCATTTCCGGATCATGTAACAATGCCTGTTCATCAAAAGAGGGTGTCCATGAGTGGCAGAAATAGCCGAAACCACTGGCCCCATGTATGAGGGCCATCCAGACTTCCGTCCTCACTTCGGATGGAGTTGGTTTCCTCGTGCTGTTTTCGGCTATCTTTGTTGTTTCGATCCAGCACCATACGGGCTTTGAATTTTCTGTCCATTCAATCAGGTTGTCTATCCCTTTGGCTACATACCAGAGATTCCCTTTGGTTTCAGCATCCGTATTGTTCACCGGATATATATCAAAAGAAGCAATATCACATCCTTTCAGGTAACCATTGGATGAGACCTTATATTTATCGATATCTCCCCTGCAAGCTCCGCGACCATTATAATTGATATATGAAACCCCCTGTCCGAGGTTCAGGTAAACAGGACGTGAAGGATCCCTTTTCTTTATTTCTTCATAACTGTTAATGATCACAAATGGATCCATGCATGGATCATATTTACGGGTTGTCTTATTCCACTGGGCATTATCAGGTTCATCACCGTGCATCCAGGCGTATATCACTTTCTCTTTTATATGTTTTAACCCAAAACCGTTCTGTTCACAAATGATTTTTACATCAAGCTCCTTATAGATTTTCAATGTTTTTTCATTGAGTTCAGCACCGATAAACATATTTATTCCATGGCTCTTATATGCTGAAGCACTCGATGCGCCCTGCATCCATACTGCTATTGGAAAAAAATCAGGTTCAGGATTGATATTTCCGAAATTCTGCCCGAAATGGTTAACCCCGGTGAACATCATAATACTTATTAAAACAAAGTTCATTTTTATTATCCTGATCATGATTTTTATTAATAATTCATTATGATGATTAATATCTGCCCCAAATATTTATCGCCTGTAAATGTTGCATGGCAAACACAGTTTTTCTGAATCGTAAATTGAACTTACCTTGGATTAGATACCCATTTGCCCTGATCACCTTCCCATATCCATTTCATATTGTTCCCTGATATTGGCTGATCCGGTGCATTTGCCCGGTATGCTTTCCACATCTCCGTCACAAAAGGATCACGGGTTTTTGTTTCCCACTCAGGTCGGGGATATGATCCCCTGGCCTCTGCATAAGAATCATCTTCCTGCATCCAGCGATCGATATAATCAAAATAAGCATCATGCCCCCACAGTTTGATTGCTTTCATATACCTTGCAGCCAGGGCTGTTCCTGTCCATGCAACAGCATTACAGCAGACCCGGTAACCCTCAGAGGTTCTGTCCCATTTTTCCCACTGATCAGGGTGTTTTTCCTCATAGGGGCTTCTCTGGCCATGATGAATGATCATTTGCCAGAGCACATCCTGTCCGAACCATCCTTTACCGTAATAGGTCTGAGCATCTTCTTGGAAGACCGCCGATTCGGGTAAAACAGCAATATCCGGATCGTCCAGCATCAATGAGGCAAACAGGATGGTCCATTTTCTTCCGCTTCCATGTCCTCCCCCGTGGTTCCAGTTGCCGCCAACCTTAGCTAGGCCTGAAAGGTCTAATCCATGCTGGATAAGCTCAATGATAAGTTTACTCTTTTGTTCCAGCGGTACATCCAATAAGACCATGAGACTTGCTATTGAGACAAGCCGGCTCCGTTCCCTCCCGTAAGCAGCCTGATTCTCATTCGGAGAAAGACCACGCTGAATCCAGCTGGGAATATGATCAAGCCAGGGACGCTGAAAATAGCGCTCAAATTCTTCCCATGAAGGGATATCTCCTACAGGCTTGAGATTGCAAAGCAGGTCCCACTTAATATCACGGGACCTGTAAACAGGCTTATTTGTTCCTGCATAGGGCGGGCGAAACGCATCTCCGGGTGGAACTTCGGGCAAGCACGTCAATACAGCTGCAGCCTTAAGCACAGTTTGCTCTTTGGTCTCCCTCCCCCACATAAGTTTTGCACAAAAGTTATCAACCGGAAGGGTATCATTGCTTATGGTTGAAACAAGTGAAATACCAGGCTTTAATTCAAGAGGAAGATCGATACCGCTTGCAGCATCATAACCCTGGCTTCTTGAATCATATCCCTGCTTATTACCGGCACGAAGAATTATCATCGAACCATTGCGCATCCTGTTATCATTCTTCAGACTCGTGTCCCCCCACTGGTCTTTCCTTATCTGAACAGTATCTTCAGGGGAAACAGGACCAGGTGCAGGAGTGATTCTAATTATCTTTACAGGGCCGATTACCCACCAGTCACCAGTTATAAACTGACCCGTCAATGCGGATTTTTCAAATGTCCAGGTAATCCCGTACTGACTCACTTCCGTCCTCTTCTTCACTTTGATCTGTAAGGATTCAGTGCATCCGTAAATAATGAATCCATAAAAAGAAAACAGGGTAAAAATGATTATTCTTCGCACTTCAATAAAATTTATGTATACTGACTTGATATATTAATTTATCTCTATTTGTCTTTTTTCTGCAATAACCAGTTTAACCGGTCCCAGCAAGCCGGATTGCAGCAGAGGGGCATCCTTCCACAGATAACCTTTTCTCAGGGGACCACCGACATGTTTCATGTTGGTCTTGGTACGTCTCATATTCTCAGGAAGATTGCCATCTCCAGTCAGGCGGTTTGACCATGTATTCGCCACTTCAATAACGAGATTATTTTTACCTGGCTTTACCGCTTTCGTTATATCTGCGCAGAAAGGTGATTTCCAGAGGATCCCGACGTGTCTGCCGTTAAGATAAACATCCGCAATTCTCATGACCGATCCGAGATCGAGTATAATTTTCTTATCATCACTCGTCAGATCTTCACTTATTTCAAACTCCTTATGATAAGCGGCGATTCCGGAAAAATACTTTATGCCGTCTTCAGGATCATCAGTCCATGAAATAAGTTCCTGGAATATTTTGGATTCGGGTGCTCCCCATCCACCGGGAAAACGCACTTCCCATGGTCCTGATAATTCAATATCGCCAGGTATATTATCCACTTTTATGGATTCATTCTTTTTCCCGTCCGTCTCAATGGTATATGTACCTTCCTGCCATGCCAGCAGTTCAACATTTCCGTCATCTGAGGTCCTGATCTCCATTGTCCGATCATTTATGGCAGGTCCTTCTGAGACAGGAAATAATACGGAGTTTTCCTTTTTAACGGATACAATGTGGCCTCCCGATGCTTTTTCCCTGAATACAACAAACACTGAACCCTGGGGAGGAAGTTTTAATGATACCATGGTGCCCCCCTCAACAGCATTATATACAGGGCATTTCATCATCTCCCCATTTTCAGGATCCCATAATTCGGGGATTTTACCCTTCACACGGAATGTACAGTTAACATCTTCCCAAGTTTTATTTTTATTGGAAACAAAGTAAATCTCTTCCTTACCGGTTGTGCGGTGAATATAGTCTAAATTTGTTGCATCGCTGCTGCTTGTAAAACTGAAATCCAGTCCAATTCCTCTCTCCTGAAGTATCTCACTCAACTTCAGTCCCCAGATGATGGTGCCTTTTCCATATTTATTTTCTTTCACTGTTTCACCATCACAAGGACCCCAGATCTGTTCAGCCAGTTTCCTGACTTCTTCATCACGATTGGGATAATCGGTCAGTCCATTTGTCCTGAGCGGTTTCCGGCCAACAAGGGTAATTCCCGCTTTCACCAGTTGTTCCAGCTTCTTTAACACATCCAGATCGATGTCTTCACGGTCAGGAAGGACCAGCAATTCATAGCTCATACCGTCAGGGAGAACTACTCTTCCATTCTTTGCCTCCATCCGTGTAAGGATCACTTCAGCATTTGTGACATCATAATCATACCCGTAACCAAGTGAGGGATCAATATGTTTTTCAGGAACATAATTATAACCCTGGTCGCCATAGTAATAGCATACATCCCCGACAAACAGTCCCTCCCGGAGGAGATAAGAACAACGGGACAAATAATCCATGAATGGTTTTACCTTCGGCCACCATACTCTGTTCGGGCCGATATGTGTTCCTGCCCAGTATGGCCAGCCCGGTATTCCTGCCTCGGGCGGATTATGAGCATAGGTATGGAAAGTCACTTTATTCATCCCGTTGCAAAATGAATTATCAGTTATACCCTTCAGATCGCAGGGAGCCTCCTGCCACATAAGCCAGCTGGTATAAGCCTCCTGATCAACTATTTTTTTACCATAAATATGAGAAGCACATGCAATTTCTTTTACCAGGGAGGTGCGGGATCCATACCAGAATTCGCCCCTTGGAATATCGAGAGCTCCAAGAGCTTTCAGGGCTTCCACAGGAACCGGACCGGGACCTCCTGACTCTGAACAGAGCTCAAGTCCGTATTTATTGGAGATCCTGGTTGCATTTGCATAATGAGCATCGACAATCAGATCGCAGATCGTCTTCTGAAAATCATAGTAAAAACGTTTTGTTAACTCTTCATCCTGTATTGTCAGACCCAGCATGACAGGCAGGTAGGGATTTATATCATACCCTCTCCGTTTCATGAATTCCTGCTGGAAATCAGGTGTCCAGCTAATACCCCAAACCTCATAGCTGCAAAGGTACAGATATTTCAGGGCTGTATTCTCAAAACTTTCCATTTCAGTGTGCAGCTTGTCTATAATGGTCTGGAAGTGCATTTCGGTAGCTGCAGGATTGAAATGATCAATAACAAGTCCGCCTGAATTGAGGCTGGGTGCATGCAGCATTTTTCCTGTGTTGGTGCAGATCAACCTCACGATTGCCCATTCCCCTTCCGGGATATCCCATTGCAGCATCCCGTCCTTGCTCATCAGCTTTGAAATATCTTTTATCGAAGAAATATCCTTGATAAGAGTGGTATCACCCTCTACAGGGTAGGCTAATACTGCTATTTCTTTGTAAAAAACGGGCAATCCATCCGGCCCTTGGGGAGCTTTTTCGGGAAATGAAGGGAAGGGTAGTTTTTCAGAAAAACTACCCGGGCCTTTAACAAATAAAGGCTCAGTAGAAAACAGGGCCATATTGGCATGTTCAGGCTTGACCCAGGAACCTCCTGCATTCCAACTGCTGGAAGCAATCAATCCCAGTTCAAGTCCTAAACGGCCTGCTTCTTTAATGGCATAATGGATGGCTTCAAGTGATTCCTTTCCCAGGAATTCAGGTCCGGCAGGGACTTCACCGGTTTCAGGGAATCTTTCTCCAATATCAAGAATATCAAATCCCCCCATTCCTTTTTCCTTTATATCTTCAAGATCACTTTTGAGCTGTGCATAATTAAATACACCATTCATCCATACCCAGTATGCCCACGGACGTGCAGAAACCGGAGGATCCTGAAATCCTTCCGAGAGTGAAGGAGAGATTTGTTGTTTGGTGCTCTCTGAACAATTGGAAGCCACCATGATGATAGCTGCCAAAAGAAACAATCGTGTAAGATGAGTAGTTTGTAACATCTGAAATCTGTATTTATTATATTTGAAATGAAAACAAATCCAGTTTATTAATATCCGGGAATAAGAATTAATGTCGGGATACTTTTTCTATTCCAGACAAGCTCTGAATACATCGGGCTGTATGCTCTTAGACCCTTTATTTTAATTTGCTTTTAAATTACTTCGTTATTTTGTACAGATGAACCGCATACGAGGAAAAATCATCACTGAATTGTCCTTTTTTAATTTTGATTTTCCTGTTCTCGCCCAGTACTTCAGCTTTCTTCCCTGATTTAACTGTAAATACAGCTTTTGTTGTACCCGGTCTCATGGCAACTGCAAAAAGATAATTCGTCTTACCCTGGTTTTTGGTCATAATGTCGACAGGCACTTCAGCATTACTGCTCTTCACTGTTGCATAACCGTTAGTTGTTGGGCTGTTTAGCACACGGGCCAAAGATTTAACCTGCAGATTGACATCCTTCATGGCTGATATCATTTCTTTATCATGTAAGAAAGCTGCTTCATCCTGGGGTGGAATTTTTGTAAATGAGTGACAGAAGAAGCCATATCCATTTGCTCCATGGATCAGTGCCATCCATATCTCTGATTTTACTTCAGCAGGCGTAGGTTTCCTAGGGCTGTTCTCATGAATTTTCGTTGTTTCAATCCAGCACCAGGCCGGTTTGGAATAATCGGTCCATTCCCGGAGGTTATCAATTCCTTTGGCAACATACCACAGGTTACCTCCTGATTCCTTATCCCTGTTGTTAACAGGATAAATATCAAAAGAGGCAATATCACATCCTTTCAGGTACCCGTTTTCTGAAACCTTATAGGTATCCGTATTTCCACGGCATTCGCCGCGTCCGTTATAATTTATATAGGCCACTCCCTGTCCGAGATTAATATAAACCGGCCGGGAGGGATCTTTCTTCTTTATCTCCTCGTAACTCTTTATGATTATTGACGGATCGACGCATGGATCATATTTATTTTCAGCCCGGTTCCACTGAGCATTATCCGGTTCATCTCCGTGCATCCATGCATAAATGGTAGGATCATTCAGATTTTTAAGTCCAAACTCATTCTGGTCGCAAATTATTTTTAAGCCTGCCTTCTTAAAAGCATCCAGTTTCTCCTGGTTAAGTCCTCCCCAGATCCCAACAAACATATTTATCCCGTGTGCTTTATATTCTTCCGCATTGGTATAACTCTGGACCCATACAGAAATCGGGAAGAAATCGGGATCATTTGCAATGTTCCCTACATTTTGAGCTATGGAGACACCTCCAAAAAGCAATAAAAAACAAAAAACCATTAAATTTTTTTTCATAGTTCAGATGTTTAGTTTAGTTGTCATAAAAATAATATTATTCTGGAACATTATTACGATATTTGGCCCACATATCATCCACGAACCTGTCCCAGGTCTGTTTCTGACGAGGTCCTCCTATTCCCCTACCCAACTGTTTCCTCGCTTCCTCAATAAAAGGAGTATCATCCTCTGTCATCCACCGGTCAACATAATCGAAATAAGCATCATGATCCCAAAGTTTTTCCGCATGCATGATACGGGCAGCGAGGGCTGATCCCACCCAGGAGATGGATGTACAGCAGCGGCGGTAACCTTCAGACTGTGTTTTTCTTGGCCCTGGCCATTGAGCCGGAGGCAGATGTTCATAGGCTCCGCGATCCCCTTTGCCATGAATGCCTGAATGTCCGGCAAACATCACATTGGCACCGGTCCAGGCCTTGCCGTAAATGGTCTGTTCGTCTTCTCCAAACCTGATTCCGGGTACTGAAGTGTTCGGTTTCTGCATTTTTTCATCCTGAAAGAGTATTCCGGCAAAAATGATCGGCCATTTGCGTCCATTGCCGTAACCTCCTGCTGCCTCCCAGCCGCCGCCATTGATTGCAGCCCCCCAGAGATCGATGCCATACTGTACCATTGATAAAAGGAGGTTTTCTTTCTCTGCATCAGTAAAATCAAGCATAAGTATCAATGTAACAATTGAAACCGCCCGCGACAATTCACGTGAATATTCGGGCATATTATCGGTTGGATGAGTCTGGCGGTTACCCCACCCCTGTGTATGATCGATCCATGGGCGATCAAATATACGTTCCCATGTGGCAAGATCAGGTGTACTGGCAACCCGTTCCAGTTTAGGCAGTAATTCCCGGTGAAGATCACCTGCCCTGTAAATTTTATTCGTCGTATCACTGTATGACGGCCGGAA
>Ga0068714_10004564_pt1 | contig 15388 bp, 13 predicted proteins | sample MTBNYHSulfiMetaG_FD_62988 | JGI IMG/M metagenome (GOLD analysis project Ga0068714, IMG submission 62988) | Enrichment culture microbial communities from rom New York Harbor, USA that are MTBE-degrading - MTBE-NYH (New York Harbor Sulfidogenic)... | ecosystem: Environmental > Aquatic > Marine >...
GCGGGGACCGCGGGCCGTCGGGTCGATGCTGAGATCGATCAGCAACATCGCCCGCCCGCGCTAAGGGCGGGAGGACGACAGCGGCAGGCAGGGCGCTTCCAGATCATCTGCGGTCTCACGCTAATGAAGACGCCGGGCCTAACCGAGGGGGTTCCCGGCTCGCGGTACGCCCGGTCCCCTACTCCGGCATCGCTCGCTGCACGATGGCGGCGGCGTCGATCCCTTCGGGGATCGCGCCGTAGGCCGTGCCGGGGCTCTCCAGCCGGGCGGCGATGAAGGCCTCCGACACGAACCCCGGCGAGTGCCTCAGCAGTAGCGACGCCTGCAGCAGCAGCGCCATGCGCTCCACCAGCCGGCGGGCGCCGGTCTCGCTGACCTCGGTGAGGGCCTTCTTCATCTCTTCCAGGGCGGCGTCGTAGCGGGCATCGGCCCCCTCGGCCAGATCGAGCTCGCCGAGGAAAGCCTCCAGGGATTCCGGCTCCCGGCGCATCGCCCGCAGCACGTCGAGGCAGATCACGTTGCCCGAGCCCTCCCAGACCCCGTTCAGCGGGCTCTGGCGGAACACCCGGGGCAGACCCGAGTCCTCGATGTAGCCGCCGCCCCCCAGGCACTCCAGCGCCTCGGCCGAGTGACCGGGGTTGCGCTTGCAGATCCAGTACTTGACCACCGGGGTGGCAATACGGGAGAAGCCGGGCGGTTCGGCCCCCCGGGCGACCCGGTCGTAGGCCCCGGCCAGACGGAGAGCGGCCGAGGTGGCGGCCTCCGACTCGAGCGCCAGGTCGGCCAGCACCTGGATCATGAGGGTCTGATCCTGGAGCCCCTTACCGAAAGCGGCCCGATGGCGAGCGTGGTGGATGGCCTGGGCCAGCCCGGCGCGCATCAGCCCGGCCGAGCCGAGTGAGCAGTCGAGCCGGGTGCGATTGATCATCTCCACGATGGTGCGCACCCCCCGTCCGACCGGGCCGACGGGCAGGGCCCAGGCGTCGGCGAACTCCACCTCGCTGGTGGCGTTCGACCGATCGCCCATCTTGTCCTTCAGATGCTGGATCCAGAAGTTGTTCTTGGACCCGTCCGGCTTCCAGCGCGGCAAGAAGAAGCAGGTGATCCCCTCCGGCGCGAGGGCGGTGGCCAGGAAGATATCGGCCATGGTCCCCGACACGAACCACTTGTGCCCGGTGAGCAGATAGGCCCCCTCGCCGTCGGGAACGGCCGCGGTGCTGTTGGCCCGCACGTCCGAACCACCCTGCTTCTCCGTGAGAGACATGCCGGCGGTGATGCCCCGCTTGCGGCTGGCAGGAGCGAAGGCGGGGTCGTAGTGAGGCGAAGCCAGGCGAGGAAGCCACTCGGCCAGGAGCTCGGGCTCCTCGGCCAGGCAAGGGACGACCGCATAGGTCATCGACATGGGGCATAGGTGCCCCGCCTCCACCGAAGTCCACACGATGAACTTGGCCGCCCGCACCACGTGTGAACCGGGCCGGGTGTCCACCCAGGGAGCGGCGTGCAGGCCGGCGGCGACGGCCGTCTCCATGAGCTGGTGGTAGGCCGGGTGGAACTCGATGCGGTCCTCCCGATAGCCAAAGCGGTCGTGGGTGTGCAGCACCGGGAAGTGGGCATTGGCCACCCGGCCCCACTCGATGGCCTCCGGCGAGCCGGCCAGCGCGCCCAGTTCCTCCAGCTGATCGGTGGCCCAGGAGGCCTCCTCGCGCGCCACCGCCTCACCCAGAGCCGCATCGAGGGAGTACGCGTTGTGCCCCTCCAGCGGTGGGGGCTGGTTGACGACTTCATGGGTGGGATACTGCACGGCCTTCCTCCCGGGTCTCGTCCCCTCAGGCTAGGCCGCCGCCCCCTCGGTGGGAAGCCTCAGCCGCCCGTCATGCCCCAGACCAGGTTGCGGTCGAAGTCGGCCACGCTGCGCACACCGCACAGGGCCATCGCGTGCTCCAGTTCGGCGGCCAGCTCCTTGAGCACTGCCTCCACCCCGGGGGCGCCGTGGACCACCAGGCCCCAGATGACCGGGCGCACCACCAGCACCGCCGCGGCTCCCATCGCCAGGGCCTTGACGACATCGGCTCCCGAGCGGATGCCGCCGTCCACCATCACCGGCACCCGGCCGCCCACCGCGTCGATGATGGCCGGGAGGGCGTCGGCGGTGGAGATCGCCCCGTCCAACTGCCGCCCGCCGTGGTTGGAGACGATGATGCCGGCGGCCCCCGTCTCGACCGCCGCCACCGCGTCCTGCGGGCTCAAGATCCCCTTCACCACCAGCGGCAGCCGACACTTAGCGCAGGCCCACTCCATGTCGGCGAAGGTGACCGAGGCATCGAGCAGGCCCCTGAGGTAACCGTCGGGGCCGGTGTCCTGGTCCTCGGGGACCACGTAGCCGAAATTGGTGATGGGAGTGCCCCCGGGCAAGCTGAAACGATCGGCGGCCAGACGGCGCCGCCGGCCTGCCACCGGCAGCTTGTCGACGGTCATCACCAGTGCCCGATACCCCGCCGCCGCCGCCCGATCCAGCAGCTCGCCGGTGAGCCCCCGGTCGCGCAGCAGGTAGAACTGGAACCACAGCGGCGAGTCCGCCGCGGCCCGGGCGACATCCTCCAGCGAGGAGGTGGCCACGGTGGAGACCACCATCACCGCCCCCGCCGCCGCCGCCCCCTGGGCGGTGGCCGCCTCGCCCTCCGGGTGCGCCAGGCCCTGGAAGGCCCACGGGCCCACCATGACGGGCATGGCCATGGGCGTGCCCAGCACCTCCGTGTTGATGGACACCGTGGAGGCGTCGCGCATCACCCGGGGCACCAGGCGGATCCGCTTCCAGGCGAGCGGGTTGTCGCCCAGCGTGGTCTCATCGTCGGCCCCGCCGGCGAAGTAGTCGTACATGGTCGCCGACAGGCGCTCCTGCGCCCGGTGCTCCAAGTTCTCCAGGTCGAGCATGTGACCCCCAGAGGCGTTCCCCACCACGCTAGACCTTTGCCGAGGCGACCCGGCCGGGCGCACCCCGGCTACCAGCCGGCAGCGGCCAGCACCTCGAGGATCAAGTCGTGCAGGCGGCCGTTGGTGACCAGCACCCCGCGATTGGCCTCCAGCCGAAGGCCGAGAGAGAAGTCGAGGGAGCGGCCGTCGAGGTCGCTCACCCGGCCGCCGGCGGCCTCCACCACCGCCGCCCCCGCCGCGTGGTCCCAGACGCAATCCCGGTAATCCGGACGGGATCGGGGACGCAGGTACACCTCGGCCCGGCCGGAGGCCACCGCTCCGTATTTAACCTGGCTGTCGAGGCGCACCCACCCACCCCCCAGACCGGCCCGCTCGATCACCTGCCCAACCAGTGCCGGGTCGCCGTGGGCCGACTCCACACTGCCCAGAATGCGCGCCCGGCGGGGGTCGTCCGTCGAACTCACCGAAGCCGGCCGCTCTCCCCCGCCGTCGAGGCGTTCCGCAAAGGCCCCCAGGCCGCGCCCGCCCCAGAAGAGCACCCCCCGGAGCCCGCCCGGGTCGGCCGGCTGCACCGGGAGGTGGGGACAGGCCAGCACCCCCGCCACCGGCCGGCCGGCGTGGAGCAGCCCCACCGCCACCGCGAACTGGTCGCGTCGCAGGAAACCCTTGGTGCCGTCGATGGGATCGATCACCCACGTGTAGGGCGACTCGCCCCCGCGATGGTCGATCCAGCCCAGGATCTCCTCGAGGCCGGCCGGGCGGCCCAGCGCCTCCCCCACCAGGCGCACGATCTGAGCGACTCCTTCCTCCCCGGCGTGCTCCCGGAAGTGGGCGGCCCCCTCCTCGGCCACCACCCCATGCTGCGGAAAGGCTTCGGCGATAGCGCCCAGGATCACCGCCTGCGACCCGTAGTCGGCCACCGTCACCGGCTCCTTGCCCAGCTTGGCCATGGCCTCCGGCGCGGCCGGGGCCTCGCGGAGCACCGCCAGGCAGACCGACGCGGCGGCGCGCGCCGCCCGGCGGGCGACCGCGAGCAACTCGAGGAGCGGAAGACTCATGACCCGGAGACTGTAACGCCGGCCGCGGACCGGTCAGCCCATCAGCTCTTCCACCGGCCTCCGGCCGGCGAAGCCCTCCTCGGGAAGGTGATACCAGCCGATACGCTCCTCACCCTCGGTCCAGCAGAGGAGGACGTCGCGCTCGCCGTAACGGGCGGGGAAGTCCACCAGCGGCGGAGAGGTGCCCTTGACCTCGATCCCCCGCCCCTCGAACCACTCGAGGTCTTCCCGCATCTGCCCGGTCACCGCCGGGTCGAGGCCTCCTCCCTGACCGTTTCCCCGGGCCCGGCGCCGGAGCACCGCCAGGTGCCGGGCCGCCGCCTGCTGCAGTTCGGCCAGACCGGCCATGCGCCTCGCCACCTCGGGGATGAGGGCATCGGCCTCCTCGATAGTGAACAGCACGCTCACAGGGCCATTCTGCCCGGACGGCCCCGGCATGGGAAAAGGCACCGTCGTAACCTGTGGGCCATGGCCACGATCTTCACCAGGATCATCCGAGGCGAGATCCCCTCCCACCGTGTCTACGAGGATGAGAGCACCTGCGCCTTCCTCGACATCAACCCGGCCCGGCCCGGTCACACGCTGGTGGTCACCCGCCGGGAGGCCCCCCGCCTGTTCGACCTGCCGCCGGCGGACTACGCCGCCCTCTGGCAGGCCGTGCGCCGGGTGGCCCGACGCCTGGAGCGCGCCACCGGGTGTGAGCGGGTGGTGGTGGTGGTCTACGGCGCAGACGTGCCCCACGCGCACGTTCACCTGATCCCGCTCGAGGCCGGAGGGCATCTCGCCTTTCCCGAGCCCTCCCCGGCCTCCCCGGACGAGTTGGCCGAGATGGCCCAGCGCATCCGCCGGGCCGACCGGCCCGCCTACGACCCGGCCACCGCCCTGGTGGTGGTCGACGTGCAACACGACTTCGCCGACCCGTCGGGGAGCCTCTACGTGCGCGGCGCCGAGGAGATCGTCCCGGCGATCAACGCCGAGATCGCCCGCGCCCGGGAGGCGGGGGCCACCATCGTCTACACCCAGGATTGGCATCCCCCGTCCACCCCCCACTTCGCTCGCGACGGCGGCGTGTGGCCGGTGCACTGCGTGGGCGGCACTCCCGGCGCCGAGTTCCACCCGGACCTCGAAGTGGCCGAAGGGGCCCTGTTCACCCGCAAGGGAACCGGCGGCGAGGACGGCTACTCCGCCTTCTCGGTGCGAGACCCCGTCGCCGGAGAGGTAAAGGCCACCGGGCTGGCCGAAGGGCTGCGGGAGCGGGACATCGACCGGGTGGTCATCGCCGGGTTGGCCACCGACTACTGCGTGAAAGAGACCGGACTGGATGCAATGCGCCTCGGGTTCGAGGCGGCAGTGCTGACCGGGGCGGTGCGGGCGGTCGACCGGCAGGAGGGAGACGGCGAGCGGGCCCTGGGCATGCTGGCCGAGCACGGGGTGGAGATGCGGTGAACGGCCCGTCGGCCCCGGGCACAGGCGGTGAGCCGGCCGCCCTGTTCACCGACCTGTACGAGCTGACGATGGCCGCCGCCTACCTGGCCGACGAACACCGGGGCTCGGCCACTTTCGAGCTCTGGGTGCGCGACCAGGGACCGCGTCGCAACTTCCTGGTCGCGGCCGGGCTGGAGAGCGCACTGCAGTACCTGGAGGAGCTCCGCTTCGACGAGCCCGCACTCGAGTACCTCGCCTCGACGCGCAGGTTCCCGCCCGGCTTCCTCGACTTCCTGGCCGGGTTGCGCTTCACCGGCGACGTGTGGGCCATGCCCGAGGGGACCATCGCCTTCGCCCGCGAGCCTCTCCTGCGCGTGACCGCCCCTGTGATCGAGGCCCAACTCGCCGAGACGTTTCTCATCAACGCGGTCGGCTTCCAGACTCTCATCGCCTCCCAGGCTGCCCGGGTCACGCTGGCGGGGGAGGGCCGCAACTGGGTGGACTTCGGCGCCCGCCGCGCCCATGGAGTCGACGCCGCCCTCGGCGCCGCCCGCAGCGCCTACCTGGCGGGGGCGGCGGGCACCTCACTGGTGCTGGCCGGTCGCGAGCACGGCCTGCCCCTCTCGGGCACCATGGCCCACTCCTACGTGCTCTCCCACCCCGGGGAGCGTGAGGCCTTCCTTGCCTTTGCCCGGACCTTCCCCGACGACGCGGTGTTTCTCATCGACACCTTCGACACTCTGCGCGGCGCCGGGCTGGCCGCGGCTGCCGCCCGGGAACTGGGCGCCGAAGGGATCCGGGTGAAGGGAGTACGGCTGGACTCCGGCGACCTGGCCGAGCTGGCCTCCGGGGTGCGTTCCATCCTCGATCGGGCCGGCCTTCCCGAGGTGAGCATCCTGGCCTCCGGGGGGCTCGACGAGCACTCCGTGGCCCGCCTGGTGGCGGCCGGCGCCCCCATCGACGCCTTCGGGGTGGGCACCCGCCTGGTCACCGGCGGCACCGACCCCAGTCTCGACGCGATCTACAAGCTGGTGGCCGACGAACGAGGGCCGCAGATGAAGACCTCCACGGGGAAGGCGACCCTCCCCGGGGTCAAGCAGGTGCTCCGGCGCGAGCGGGCGGGCATGCTCGACTCGGACAGCATCGCCCTCGCCGACGAGACGGGGGTGTCCGGGTGGCCCCTCCTCCGCAGTGTCATGGCCGGGGGCAGGCGCCTGGACCCACCCGAGCCCCTGGTCGCGGCCAGGGAGCGCTGCCGAGCCGGCCTGGCGTCCCTGCCCGCTCCCCTCCGCTCGCTGGACGACCCGTCTCCTCCACCGGTGAGCGTGTCGCCGGGCCTCAATCGCCTCGCCGAAGAACTGGCCGCCACTCTGTGAGCAACCGGCACGGCCGCCCCGGCCGCCCAACTCCACTAGATTCGGCATCCCCGACGGGGCCCGAGGAGGGTGCCATGGAAGACAAAACGTCCCCGCCGCCCCAAGAGAGGCCGGCCGGCAGGCCTCCTCAGTCGCGCCGTCCCGCCCCGGCCGCCCCTGCTCCCGGCGTCGAGTCGGTGGCCCGGGCGGTGCTGGCGGCTAACCAGCGGGAGTTCCTCAGGGCGGCGCGCAGCCAGCGCTTCGCCTTCGCGATCATGAAGTGGCTCTTCCTGGTCGTGTTTCTCATCGCGCTGGGGGCGATGATCGCCACCGTCCGTCTGGCCACCGACCTCCCGGAGGGGGGGTACAACTGGGCCCACGCCGGGGTGGTGGCCGGGGTGGGGCTCATGGCGGTGCTGCTCTTCCTGCTCCTGCTCTACATGCGCCCCCTGGCCGCCCTGGAGCGCAACGCGGTGGTGCAGTCCTTCCTGACGGTGGTGGTCAACTCCTACTGGACCCGCCTGCTGCACGTGCAGGACGCGGCCGACATCGACGTGCATCTCGAGGATGCCACCGCCTACACCGTGCAGCACCTGGGCGCCCTGCTCGACCGTCAGATCCTGGGAGGCACCCGCTACATGGACCTGGTGCGGCGGGCCCAGGAAGAGGCCGGTCGGGATCCCGGCGCCTACACCTCCCCGCTCTGAGTCGATGAGAAGTTCGGCCGGGCCGCCGGCAGTGACCGCTCTGTTGGCTGTGATCGGCCTGCTGGCTGCCGCCTGCTCGGCGTCGCCCGAGGTGACCACCAGCGCCGTCCCGCCCACCACCGCGCCCGGAACCAGCCTCCCGGCCCCCTCCTCCTCGACCACCACCACCCCTGCCACCACCACCGTCCCACCCACCACCGCGCCCCCCGATGTGCGTGCCCTGGCCCACTCGGTGCTGCTCATCGGCCTTCCCGGCCCGGAGCTAGACGACGCCACCGCCGGCCGCCTCGCCGCCGGGGCCGCGGGGCTGGTCCTGTTCGCCCCCAACATTCAGAGCGCCGTCCAGTTGCGCGCCCTGACCGGAGCCGCGGCCTGCACCGCGGTCGGCCCCGTGCTGGTGGCCGTCGATCAGGAGCTGGGGCCGGTGGCCCGTCTGCAGGGGCTGGTGACCCCCCTCCCCACCACCGCCGAGGCCGCCGCCTGGTCGCCGCTGGAACTGGAGCTCACCGGCCAGTTACTCGGCCAGGAGATGCTCTCGCTGGGAGTCAACGTGGACCTGGCTCCGGTGCTCGACGTCGTGACCGGCCCCAACCCGGTGCTGGCCGACCGGCATCTGGGGGACGATCCGCAGCTGGTGGGCGAGCTGGGGGCTGCCTTCCTGCGGGGTCTGCAACAGGCAGGAGTGATCGCCGTACCCAAGCACTTCCCCGGCCACGGGCGATCCACCACCGATCCTCACGGCGAGGTGACCCGCATCGATGCTTCTCTCGAAGATCTGACCGCCGTCGACTTCCTTCCCTTTCGGGCGGCCCTCGCCGCCGGGGCCCGGGCGGTGATGGTGGGGCATCCCATCTATGAGGCGATCGACCCGGCCCTCCCCGCCAGCCTCTCGCCTGCGGTGCTCGCCCTGCTGCGCAACGAGTTCGGCTTCGACGGGGTGGCGGTCACCGACTCGCTGAGCATGGCCGGGGTGACCGCCGGGCGCGAGCCCGGGCAGGTGGCGGTGGCCGCTCTCGCCGCCGGGGAGGACCTGCTGCTGGTGGTCGACCCCGCCCGGGTGGAAGAGACGGTGGCGGCCATCGTCGCCGCAGTGGCCACCGGCGCCCTCGAGCTGGAGCGTCTGCAGGAGGCGGCCTCCCGGGTGAGCCTCCTCGCCACGACCGCGGCGGCCGTCACCTGCCCGGGCTGAGGCCGCTTCACCCGCCGCCGAACGGCCGGCGGCTCCCTCCCTGCCGGGCTCGCCTGGGTAGGCTGCGCGACGAAAGAGGCGGCGGTATGCGCTCGGGCACACGGGACGTCCCCCCCATCGACGACACCCTGCGCTGGGTGGTGGTGGGCTTCCGTCTGCTCTCCATCGTCTGGATGGGAGCCCTGGTCGGAGCCACGCTGGCCGACGACCCCGGCGCGCACCGGGGGGTGGTCGCCTGGACGCTCGCCCTGGCCGCCGCCTGGACCGGAGTGACGGTGGCCCACGCCCTGCGCCCGCGCTGGTTCCGCACCGCACCGTGGGTGGTGGCCGACGGACTCGTGGCGGTATGGGTCTCGGTCTCTCCCTTCCTGGCCGGAGCCCAGGACCTGTTCTTCGGCGGCTACCCCCTCTCGTGGGTACTCATGGCGGCCTACGCCGGCGGGCCCTGGCCCGCCCTGGCCGGGGCGCTGGTCCTGGCCGCCGGCCAGGTGGTGGGGGCCTTCGGTGAGGCGGGGCGCACCGCCACCCAGGTGGCCGGCGACATCGGGGTGTTCGTGGTGGCCGCCCTGGCTGCCGGCTGGGGAGTGGCCGCCCTGCGTCGCTACGACCGGGCGCGCAACCAGGCGGTGGAAGCCCTCGAAGCGGAACGGGCCGCCCGGCGCCGGGCGCACGACCGGGCGGAGATCGCCGCTCACCTGCACGACTCGGTCCTGCAGACGCTGGCTCTCATCCAGCAGGACCCCGGCGACCCCCGCCGGGTGGCCGGCCTGGCGCGCGGCCAGGAGCGGGAGTTGCGCCAGTACATCGAGCAGATCGCCTCCCCTTTCACCCACAGCCTGCGGGCTGCCCTGCGTCGGACCGCCGGGGAGGTGGAGGACGTCCACCTGGTCAGGGTGGACATAGTGGTGGTGGGGGACTGCGAGATGGACGACCGGCTCGAGGCCCTGGTGCAGGCCGCCCGCGAGGCCCTGGTGAACGCCGCCCGCTACTCGGGCACCGACACCATCTCCCTGTTCGGCGAGGTGGGAGAGGCGGGCGTCTCCATCACCGTGCGCGACCGGGGGAGCGGTTTCGACCCAAACCGGGTCGGAGCCGGGCGGGGCATCGCCGAGTCGATCGTGGGGCGCATGGAACGCCACGGCGGCACCGCCGAGGTGCACTCGCGGCCCGGAGAGGGCACCGAGATCGATCTGCACCTGGTGAGGCACGATGCCTGACCCCCGCCCCCGTCTGCGGGTATTCGTGGTCGACGACCACGATCTCTTTCGCGCCGGGGTGCGGGCGGCCATCGGCGGCGAGGTGGACATCGTCGGAGAGGCGGACGACGTAGACCCCGCCGTCGAACTGATCCGGGAGCGGGTGCCCGACGTGGTCCTCCTCGACGTGCACCTCCCCGGCGGGGGCGGGCACCGGGTGGCCCGGGAAGTGGGACGCACTCACCCCGGCGTCCGCTTCCTGGCCCTCTCGGTCTCCGACGCCCCCGAAGACGTGGTGGCGGTCATCCGGGCCGGCGCCTCCGGGTACCTGACCAAGACGGCCACCGCCGGCCAGGTGGTGGAGGCGCTGCACCTGGTCGCCGCCGGGCACGCCGTCTTCTCACCGCAGCTGGCCGGCTTCGTGCTCGAGGCGTTCCCCACCGTGGACGTCGCCGCCGTGGATCCCGACCTGGACCGGCTCACCCCTCGCCAGCGCGAGGTGCTGCGCTACATAGCCAAGGGGTACACCTATCGCGAGACCGCCGCGGCGCTCTCCGTCGCGGTCAAGACGGTGGAGACCCACGTGTCCGAGGTACTGCGCAAGCTGCAGCTCTCCAACCGCCACGAGCTGACCCGTTGGGCGGTGGACCGGGGCCTCGGCTAGAGCGGTCCCCACCCGGCGGGGAGCCAACCTTCTCAGTCGCCGGCGCGCAAACGCGTCCAGGCGGCTGCTGCCGGACGCGCGGTCAGCCACATGAGAGCGGTCACGATCACCGCCGAGGCCAAGCACCACAGGCAGGTGGCACCGATGACGAAAGGTTCCAGGAAGGTCAGGTAGATGGAGAAGCCCGTGCCGGCCGCCGCTCCGGCGAACAGGGCCACCCGGGCCCAGTCGGCCGGCCGGCCGCCGGCGAAGCGAGCCAATCCCCAGAACGCCAGCACCAAGGCGTAGCCGGCCACCCCGATGACACCGATGTGGATGCCGAACACCTGCGCCCACTCGCTCTGCTGCACCGTGTTGCAGTCCCCCACCGGGCCGCACACCGCCTCGGAGCCGCTGGTCTCCACAAACGCCAGGTAGATGGCGACCGCCAGCCCGGCCAGAGCCAGCAGGGCCACGCTGAGGCCGGGAGGCCCCGCTTCTTCGTCGGAGCGGGCCGCCAGGCCCACCGCCATCAAGCTGATGACCATCAGCACCAGCACCGCCAACGCCAGGGAGTTGGCCACGCTGTCGCGCCGGAAGCGATCCCACGGTGAATCCCCGCCGACGGGCAGGATCCCTCCGCCGGTGGTGGTAGTGGTGGTGCCCGGCAGGGTGGTGGTGGAACCGGGGTTGGTGGTGGAGGAACCGGGGTTGGTGGTGGAAGTAACGGGGTTGGTGGTGGTCGTGGTGCCCGGCTCCGTGGTGGTGGTCATCCCGCTCGTGATGATGGCCAGGATCTCCTGCATCCCCGGCAGGTCGGGCCAGTCGATACCGCCGGAAGCCAGGCCCTCTTCGACGATGACGGCGAACTGCTCCGGGATCTGGGCCGAGCCGATCAGGTAGGTGTCCCCGACGATGAGAAACGGGACTCCCCTCTGCTGAACCCCCAACGCCTGGGCCGACGTGACGAAGAACTCGCTCCCCGCGGCGGTGCCCGCATCCACCAGCAGCACCTCCAGCGTGCCGTTGGTGCCCAGGTAGAAGGAGGACGGTTCTCCCTCCACACCGCCGGAAAACCACTCCGGCTCGCCCCCGTACTCCGGGAACCACACCGGCAAGAGGTAGCTGTTGATCACGTACTCGCAGTGTCCGCAACTGGGCGAGAAGAACAGCACCGCCCGCACTGTCGGCTCCTGGGCCGAGGCCGCCGGGCCGAGGGACACGGCGGCGGCCACCACGAGGACGGCAGTCACCCGCTTCACCGGCCTAGCTCCCTTCCCGCCTCACGGCACAGATGTCCGGGAGGGTGCGGTAGCGCTCGGCGTAGTCGAGGCCGTAGCCCACCACCCAGACGTCGGGGATGTCGAACCCCAGGTAGGCCACCGGCACGTCCACCTGCTTGCGGTCCGGCTTGCGCAACAGCGTGCAGGCTCTCAGCGAGGCCGGGTGGCGGGCTTCGAGGAGGCGCAGAAGGTAGGACAGGGTGTAGCCGGTGTCGATGATGTCCTCCACCACCAGCACGTGGCAGTCGGCAATGTCGTGGCGCACGTCCATCAACAGGCGCACCGCCCCCGGGTCGGCAGTTTCACGATCCCCGTAGGAGGAGACGGCGATGAACTCGACCCGGTGGGGGATGGTGAGGCGGCGGGCCAGGTCGGCCAGGAAGATGAAGGACCCTTTGAGCACGCCGATCAGGACCAGCTCGCCGGACCCCGCGTAGTCGGCATCGATGCGGGCGGCCAGTTCGGCCACCCGGGCCGCGATCTGATCGCGAGAGATGTGCAAGTCCAGGGTCTCGGCCACCGCCCGCAGCGTAGCCGGGCGCCGGCCGTGGGCATTCACTCCCCGGCTTGACAGCCGCCGGGATGCCTGGGAGAGTCCCGGCTGCGGAGACCTGCATGAGACTCAAGACGCCAGAGGGGTCCGGCTGACCTGAGCGGTCGCCTGGCCCAGCCCCCCGGGCACTGAGCCCGGGTTGGTCGTCGTCCTCCCCTCCCCACGCCGCGCCTCGGCGCGCGGCCTGCCCCGAGGAATCCCATGATCCCGGTCCGTGCCTACCTGAGATTGCTCCGCACCTACCTGCGCCCCCTGCGTGGCCGGGTGGTGCTGCTCACCGCCTTGCTGGGCGCCGGCATCGCCTGCCAGGCGGTGAACCCGCAGCTGATTCGCGCTTTCCTGGACCGGGCCACCTCGGGCGGCTCCCTGGGCGGGTTGTTCACCCTGGCCGGTGGCTTCACCGCCCTGGCGGTGAGCCATCAGATCCTCAACGTGGCCGCCACCTACGTGGCGGAACAGGTCGGCTGGCGGGCTACCAACGAACTGCGGGCCGACCTGGCGGCACACGTCCTCGACCTCGACATGGGGTTCCACAAGGGACACACCCCGGGTGAGTTGATCGAGCGCATCGACGGCGACGTCACCACGTTGTCGCAGTTCTTCTCTTCGTTCGTCATCCGGGTGCTGGGGAACCTGGTGCTGCTGGTGGCGGTGCTCGCCTTGTTGTGGCGGGAGAGCATCTGGGTGGGGCTGGCGATGAGCGGCTGGGTGCTGCTGGTGCTGGCCGGCATGCTCTCCATCCAGACCGTGGCCCTGCCCTGGTGGAAGGCGATGCGGGCGCGCAGCGCCGAGTTCTTCGGTTTCCTCGGGGAGCAGCTGGCCGGCACCGAGGACGTGCGGGCGTCCGGTGGCGTGCCCTTCATGATGCACCGGTTCACCCGGGTGATGCGGGCCTGGCTCCCCGAGCAGGTGCGGGCCCGGATGGGCTTCGCCGCCCTCTGGGGCTGGAGCATCCTCACCTACCTGATCATCGGCATGGCCCTGGTCTTCTGGCTGGGCTGGCAGGGCCTGCAGGCCGGCACCCTCACGATCGGGGGCGTCTACCTGGTGTTCCACTACAGCGAGATGATGCGCGAGCCGCTGGAGCAGATCCGCCAGCAGATGGAGGTCCTGCAGAAGGCCGGCGCCGGCATCGCCCGCGTGCAGGAGCTGCTCGCCGTCCGTTCCCGCCTGGAGGAGAACGGCCGGTCCGGCCTGCCGTCCGGAGCTCTCTCCGTGGAGTTCCGCCGGGTCGGCTTCTCCTACCGGGACGACGAGTCCAACGGCGAGACCGTCCTCGCCGACATCGACCTGCTCCTGGCCCCCGGCCGGGTGGTCGGGGTGCTGGGCCGCACCGGGAGCGGCAAGTCGACCCTGGCCCGACTGCTCACCCGGCTCTACGACCCGGAGGAGGGCGAAGTGCTCCTCTCCGGGACTCCCCTGCCGGCAGTGGAGCGGGTAGTCCGGCGCGCCCGCGTCGCCATGGTCACCCAGGAAGTGCAGTTGTTCCGGGGCACCGTGCGGGACAACCTGACCTTCTTCGCCCCGGATGTCCCCGACGAGCGGCTGTGGGAGGTCCTCTACTCACTGGGCCTGGGGGACTGGGCAGCGGCCCTGCCCGCCGGCCTCGACACGATGCTGGAGACGGGGAGCACCGGCCTCTCTGCCGGCCAGGCCCAGTTGCTGGCCTTCGCCCGGGTCTTCCTGCGCGATCCCGGGGTGGTCATACTCGACGAAGCTTCGTCGCGCCTCGACCCGGTCACGGAGGGCCTCATCGAGCGGGCGGTGGATCGCCTGCTGGCCGGGCGCACCGGGGTGATCATCGCTCACCGCCTCGCCACCGTGGAGCGGGCCGATGACATCCTCATCCTCGAGGCGGGCAGGGTGGTGGAATCGGGTGCCCGTCTCGCTCTGGCCGCCGACCCGCGCTCGCGCTTCTCGGGACTGCTGCGCACCGGCCTGGAGGAGGTGCTGGCATGACCGTTCCCCGCATTCGCCCGGCCCGGCTCGGAGCGGGCCTGATCGCTCGCCAGAAGGGGCGCTGGCTGCTGAACGCCTTCATCTGGGTAGCCATCTACGCGATGCCGGTAGTCCCCGGCCTCATCACTCGCGCCTTCTTCGACCGGGTCTCCGGGGCCGCCTCCGGAGGCCTCGGCATCCCCTGGCTGGTGGCTCTCCTCGCCGCCTATGGGGTGGGACGCATCGCGGTCATGTTCTGGGGGATGTGGGTGGACATCCACTTCCGCTTCCGCAGTCAAGTGCTGCTGCGGCGCAACCTGCTCGCCCGCATCTACGAGCGACCCGGCGCGCAGGCCTTGCCGGAGTCCCCCGGGGAGGCGCTGACGCGCTTTCGCGAGGACGTGGAGGAAGTGGACGAGACCATCAGCTGGACGGTGGACCTGGCCGGGATTGCCGTCTTCACCCCTCTCTCCCTGGGGATCATGGCGTCGATCGATGCCCGGGTGACCGCCTTCGTCTTCATCCCGATGGCCGCGGTGATCTTCTTCGCGGCCCGGGCCCGCAGCCGGATCCGCCGCTACCGAGAGGCGGCGCGTGAGGCCACCGGGCAGGTCACCGGCTCGCTGGCGGAGATCTTGGGCTCGGTGGCCGCGGTCAAGGTGGCCGGGGCCGAGGAGCCCATGATCGCCCACTTCCGCCGGCTGAACGACGCCCGCCGACACTTCCTTGTGCGCGACAAGACCCTCACCCAGGTGCTCGAGTCGCTGTTCTGGAACTCCGTGTCCATCGGCACCGGGATCATCCTGGTGGTGGGGGCCCGGGCGATGACCACCGGGCAGTTCACCGTGGGTGACTTCGCCCTCTTCGTCTACTTCCTGGGCTTCGTCAGCGAGGCGGTGTGGGTCATCGGCATGTTCATCGCCCGCTACCAACAGGCCCGGGTCTCCCTGACGCGCCTGGCCACCCTGCTCACCGGGGCCCCGCCCGAGCGGTTGGTGGCGGCCCAGGACCTGCAGCTCACCGGCCCCCTGCGCGAGCCGGCCGGCGACGACGAAGTGGTGGAACCGCTGCGGGAGCTCAGGGTGGAGAGCCTCAACTTCCGCTACCCGG
>Ga0068714_10004565_pt1 | contig 15384 bp, 11 predicted proteins | sample MTBNYHSulfiMetaG_FD_62988 | JGI IMG/M metagenome (GOLD analysis project Ga0068714, IMG submission 62988) | Enrichment culture microbial communities from rom New York Harbor, USA that are MTBE-degrading - MTBE-NYH (New York Harbor Sulfidogenic)... | ecosystem: Environmental > Aquatic > Marine >...
AGCCGGAGCGCCGCGCTCGGGCAGCGCCCGCCGGTTGACCCGGCCGGATAGCCCTGGCGGGATGACCCCCGTCGGCTGGCCCGGCCGGCCGAGAGTAGAGCATTATCGCACGGTTCAGGCGAAATCTCAATCCGAATTTGAAAACGGATTTGAATATTCATCCACGGTGCTCATCTTCTTGCGGCGAGCGCGGCCGCAGGGGGCGTGGGTGTTCCTGGGGGGGGCTCTGTCGAAGGCGGCGTTCCCCGGTAGTGGGGTGCTCCGGGAGAGCGCTGAGGTGAAGATCCGGGCATTACTGGCGCGAAAGCCTCAGAGCCGGGTCAACGGGCACGGCCGCCGGGCAGACGCCCGTCGAAGTCGCCGCGATCCTCCTCGGCGGCCAGGGGGAAGGAGACGGGCCGACGGTCCCGCTGACTGCGGTAGATGGCGGTGAACAGCTCGACGGTCCTGCGACCGTCCCTCCCCGTCACCGCCGGCTCGCCGCCGGTGGCCACGGCCTGGAGAAAATCCCGGATCTGCAGACGATGGTAGTACGTGGTGGGGTCAACAGCGGCGAAGAGGCTCTCGTCCCGGCGCTGCCACTCCTGCAGGCGCTCCTGCTCCCCCGGCACGGTCCAGATGTCGTTCACGGGGGGCTCGAGAACCTGGCTCATCCCGGCCACGAACATGGCCCCTCCGTCGGTTTGCACCCCCACGGAGGCGCCGTTGCGGCCGTGGACGTGCACCTTGCCGTAGATGCCGGGTTTCTGGGAGTTGGACACCAGGATGTTACCCAAGGCGCCGTTCTCGAAGCGCAGGACCGCTACCGAGGTGTCCTCGACTTCGATGTACGGGTGGTTCAGGTTTTCCCAGTAGCCGAAAAGCTCCACGAGCGGACCCATGAACCAAAGCAACAGGTCCAGCTGATGCGGGGCCTGGTTGACCAGGACTCCTCCTCCCTCCATGCCCCAGGTGCCTCGCCACGGGTCGCTGTCGTAATAGGCCCGATCCCGCCAGCCGAGGATGACCGCCGTACCCAGGGCGGGTTCGCCGATTTTTCCCTCGTCGATGGCCCGCCGCACCCGCAGGACCGGCTCGTACCAGCGCCGCTGGCTCACCGTGGCCAGCCTGGCACCGGAGGCCTCGGCGGCGGCGATCATGCGGTCACAGTCCGAGAGCGAAGAGGCCAGGGGTTTCTCCACCAGGGCGTGCACGCCCGCCTCGAGGAAGCTAAGGGCGCAATCGGCATGGTAAGGGTGCGGCGTGCAGACGATCACGGCGTCGAGGGCGGCCTGCTCGAGCATCCCCCGCGGATCGGAGTAGCCCCGAGCGCCGTATGCCCCGGCGAAGGCCGCCGCCTTGTCCTGAGAGCGGCTCAGCGCCCCGGCCAGAACCGCCTCCGGCAGCTCCGCCAGGGCCCGGGCGTGCAGGTGGCTCACCTTGCCGCAGCCGAGGATGCCCACCCGCAGCGGCCCGTCGCTGCGGCGCTCGCGGCCCGGCCCCGGCTGCTTGCCCCGCATCCCCTCGCGCTCCGGCCTCCGGCTGCTCATCCTCTCCCTCCTACGGCACCAGGACTACCTTGACCAGCCCCTTCTCCTTGTCGTACAGGCGCCGAAACCAGGCCGCCCCCTCGCCAAGGGGCGCCGAGGCGCTGATCAGGGAATCCACGTCCACGGCCTTGCGGGCGATCATGGCGATCGCGGCCGGGTACTCCCCCCGGGAGGCGCAGCTGCCGTTGACCGAGATCTCCCGGGTGACCACGGACTGCAGCGGGAGCTCCACGCTCGGGCTCAGGTTCCCGATGAGGGCGAGGGTGCCCCCCTTGCGCACGCCCGCCACCGCGGTGCGGAGGGCCGCGGTGTTGCCTACAGCCTCCACCGCGCCATCGGCGCCTCTCCCCCCGGTCAGCTCCCGGAGGCGGGCGCCAACTTCCTCCCGGCCAGGGTCCAGGCCCACGTCTGCGCCAAGACGGCGGGCCAGCTCCAGGCGCTCCGCCGCGACATCCACCGCAACGACCGGGTCGCAGCCGGAGGCCTTGAGCACCTGCACGACCAGCAGGCCGATCATGCCGGCCCCCACCACCACGACGGCGTCTCCCAGGCGAGGGGCCAGACGGATAACGCCGTGAGCCGCGATCGACAGCGCCTCGACCATGGTGGCCTGCTCGAAGGTGATGCCCTCGGGCAGGCGGTACAGGACGTGCGCCGGTACTGCCGCCAGTTCGGCGAACGCCCCGTCCCGGCGATACTCCTCGCAGGAGACCCCGAGCACCCGGCGGTTGTCGCAGAGGTTGATCTCCCCCCGGCGGCAGTGCCAGCAGGTCCCGCAGTAGATCGTGGAGTCGAAGGTGACCCGCTCGCCGGTGCTCCAGCCCGCCACCCCCGGCCCCATTTCCTCGATCACCCCTGCGGCCTCGTGACCCATGATGAGCGGCGGGATCCGCCGGCCGGTCGAGCCATCCATGCCGTGTACGTCGCTGCCGCAGATCCCGCAGGCCGCGACCCGGATCAGCACTTCGCCGGCGGCCGGACGGGGGTCCGGCACCTGCTCGTAGGAGAAACGGTTGTACTCTTTCAGCACCAGGGCTTTCATTTTCCAGAACGCCGGACTGCAGCGGGGCGCGGCACAGCCGGCTATTTCCTCTGACCCGCGCTGAAGCTGAAGGCCTTCTGCAGGAGGATAAAGGCAAAGAGCATCATGCCGATGAAGATCTTGGTCCAGTACACGTTCAGGGTCCCCTGGAAGGCGATGAAGGTCTGGATCAACCCCAGGATCAGCACCCCGATCAAGGTGCCGAGCACGGATCCGACCCCGCCGGTCAGCAAGGTGCCGCCGATCACCACCGAGGCGATGGCCTCGAGCTCCAGCCCGAAAGCGGCGTTTCCGTATCCCTGCAGGGTGTAGAAGGTCAGAACCACGCCGCCGAGCCCCGAGAGCAGGCCGCTGATCGTGTAGATCATGATCTTGGTCCTGCCGATGGGCAGACCCATGAGGAAGGCCGACTGCTCGTTGCCCCCTATGGCATACACGTTTCGCCCGTACCGGGTGGTCCGCTGGATGTAGATACCGATGATCACCACCGCGATGAACATGAGGGCCGGGACGGAGAGCTTCAGAATGCCCCCCATCGGGATCCCGATCTGGGAGGCCTGGGAGTAGAACCTGCTCCCGATGGGCACGGACTGCCAGCTCAGCACGTACCCCAGTCCGCGAGCCAGAAACATGCCCGAGAGGGTAACGATGAACGGGTGAGCCTTGAAGAAATGGATGATGCAGCCCATGAGAAAACCGATGGCGGCGCCGAAGGCCAGTGCCAGGGGAATCCCGGCGAGGGGCCCCGCTCCGGCCTGGTCGACCACGGCAATGACCATGGCGCTGGTGGAGATGACCGCCCCGACGGACAGGTCGATTCCCCCGGAGATGATCACGAAAGTCATGCCGACCGCCGCGATGCCCAGGAAGGCGTTGTCGGTGAAGAGATTCAGCAGCACCTGCAGGGAGAAGAAGTGCCGGTAGAGCAGGCCGCCGGTGGCGAAGATGACGATGAATACCAGGGCGGGAGAAAGGATCGGGATCCTCTGCTTCAGCCCGGCGAGAAGCCCTTGCTTTGGTCTGGATGCGCCCGTGTCCGTCGTGGAGCTCATACTCCTACCCTGAAGTCGGGACCTTCCTTCTGGATTTCTGCAGGAACTCTCTCGTGCGCTCGGATTGGATCAGGATCACGAAGATCACGACCACCGCCTTCACGATCAGGGTGTATTGCACCTGTACCCCCCGGGTCAGTATGGTCGTGGTCAGGCTCTGGATGATCAGGGCACCCACGATGGTGCCCCACAGGCTGTACCGGCCTCCGGTCATGGCCGTGCCGCCGATGACCACCGCCAGGATGGCGTCCAGCTCGAGCCACAGGCCCATGTAGTTGGCATCGGCCGCCTTCACGTCCGAGGTCAGGATGATGCCGGCCATACCCGCGCAGAGCCCCGAGATCAGGTACACCAGCAGCTTGACCATGCGGGTGTTGACCCCCGAGTAGGTGCTGGCCACGCTGTTGCCTCCCGTGGACTGGATGAACAGCCCCAGGGGGATCAGCCGTGTGAGCAGGAGCAGGACTACGAACACACCGACGGCCATGATGAACGGAAAGGGCAGGCCCAGCAGGTAGCCGATGCCGATGAACTCAAAGCGGGGATGATCCAAGGCCAGCACGTATCCCCCGGTAAGCAGGACCGCTATCCCTCGGCCGGTGATCATCAGGATCAGGGTGGCTACGATGGGCTGGATGCCCACGAAAGCCACCAGGCTGCCATTGAACAGGCCGCAGGCCGCAGCGGCCAGAAGCGCAAAGGCGAAGACCGGCAGCAGGGGCGTGGTGGCGTACGCCGCCTCCTCCAGGTAAGCGATACTGGCGCCCCGCACCATGAACGCAGCCATGGAGCCGGCTATGGCCGCCACGGACCCCACGGAAATGTCGATGCCCCCGGTGCCGATCACCAGGGTCATTCCGAGGGCGATGATCAGGGTGGGAGCCGCCCGCTTCAGGATGTCGATCAGGCTGCCGAAGAGATGGCCCTCCTTGACGGTGATCGAGAAGAACCCGCGGGTGAAAGCAAGGTTGAACAGCAGAATCACCGCCAGGGCCAGAAGGGGCCAGACGATCGGAGGGATGTTCCTGGACCGGGCCGGCCGGGGTCCGGGCGTTTGCGTTGCGCTTGCGTTGCTCAAGGTTCGCCGCCCTCCACGTGGCGCACGGCGATGGCGTTCATGATGTTCTGGTCGTTGATGTCCTTGCCGTACAGGGTCTCCACGACTTCCCGCTCGTGCAACACCAGGACCTCGCTGGAACAGCGGGCGATTTCCTCAATCTCCGAGGAGATGAACAGCACCGCCAAGTTCCTGTTGCTCAGATCCACGACCAGCTTCTGGATCTCGGTCTTGGCACCCACGTCGATGCCCCGGGTCGGCTCGTCGAGAATCAGGAACTGGGGATTGGAGGCCAGCCAGCGGGCGATGATGACCTTCTGCTGGTTGCCTCCGCTCAGATTCTTCATTACCTGGTCGGCGGAAGGGGTCTTGATATCCAGGGCCTCGATGTAGCGCTCCGCGATCTCCCTCTGCTCCCGGTCGGAGAGGTTATTGAACCACCCCCTGCGCACCTGCAGCGCCAGGATGATGTTCTCCCTGACCGTGAGCTCCTGTACGATCCCCTGCTCCTTGCGGTCTTCGGGGCTCAGCCCGATTCCCATCCGCATGGCCTTCCGGGGGTTCGGGATGCGGACCTCCCGGCCCCCGAGGTACATCCGTCCGCCGTCCGCCGCCTCGATGCCGAACAGCAGGCTCGCCAGCTGCGTCCGCCCGGAACCGAGCAGGCCGGCGCAGCCGAGCACCCTACCCTTGCGGACCCTGATGCTGAAGGGCTTGATGGTGCCCTTGCGGCCCAGCCTTTCGGTCCGGACGAAGGCCGTCTCGTCCTCCGCCTGCTCTGCTCCGGACCGGCTGACCTCCAACTCGGAGAGCTTTTCGTACTCCCGTCCCAGGAGCTTGGAGATGAGATCGACCTTGGTGATCCCCTCGGTCTCGTAGGTGCCGATGTAGCGCCCGTTGCGCAGGACCGTGATGCGGTCGCTGATCTGGAACACCTGGTCCACGAAATGGGTGATGAAGATGATGGCCTGACCGTCGGCCTTCAGCCTCCTCATCTGCTGGAACAGCGTGCCCACCTCTTCGATGTTCAGGCTCGAGGTGGGCTCGTCCAGGATCAGGATCCTGGCGTTGAGCTCCAGAGCCCGGGCGATGGCCACCATCTGCTGAATGGCCACGGTGAAGCGGCCGAGGTTCTCCCTGACGTCGATGGCCAGGTCGAAGCGGGCGAGGATCTCCGCCGCCTGGTCATGGATCGACTTCCAGGCGATCCGGCCCATGGTCATGGGCTGGCGTCCCAGGAAGAGGTTCTCCGCCACCGAGAGGTTAGGCACCAGGTTGACTTCCTGGTACACGGTGCTGATCCCGAGACCCTGGGCATGCAGGGGGGAGTGAACGTCGATGGAAGTCCCCTGGTACTCGATAGTCCCGGAGTCCCGCTTGTGCACTCCGGTCAGCACCTTGATCAGGGTGGACTTACCGGCCCCGTTTTCCCCCATGAGGGCGTGGATTTCACCCTGCTTGAGGGTGAAATCCACGTCGGACAGAGCAAGGACGCCCGGGAAACCCTTGGTGATGCCCTTGAGCCGCAGGATTTCGCCGTTATCCATGGTTATCCATCGTTACTTATCGCCGCCCTTACTCTTTACACCAATCGTTGCGAACACGCAAGCTCTAGTACTTGCGGCTCCCGATCACGTCCTTGGCTTGAGCCATGGTGAAGACCTGGTCGTCGGACACGATCCACTTGGGCAGGGTCTCGCCCCGCAGCGCCGCCTCGATGGCGTCGAAGCCCTTGGGCCCCAGCAGGGGGGTGCACTCCACGGTCACGTTCAAATCCCCGGCCACCATGGCCTCGAAAGCGTCGCGTACCGCGTCCACCGACACCAGGTAGATGTCCTGGCCCGGGTCGAGGCCGTACTCCTTGATGGCCTGGATGGCGCCGATGGCCATGTCGTCGTTGTGGGCGTAGACCACGTCGATCTCCCTGCCCTTGGCCTTCATGAACGCCTCCATGACCTGCTTGCCCTGGATGCGGTTGAACTCGCCGGTCTGGGAGAGAATGATGTTGATCTTGGGGTACTTGTCGATCACGTTCCGGAAGCCTTCGGCCCGATTGATGGTCGGGTCGGCGCCCGGCTGCCCCTGCAGCTCGACAACGTTGAGGGGGCCCTCGCCCAGGTCCTCGATCATCTGCTCGGCGGCCATCTCGCCTTCGAGGACGAAGTCCGACCCGATGAAGGTCACGAACAGGCTGGGGTCGTCGACCTTGATGTTCCGGTCGAGCAGAACCACGGGGATTCCCGCGGCCTTGGCCTCGCGGAGCACGGGCTCCCAGCCGCTCTCGGTCTTGGGGGCCAGCAGGATCCCGTCCACCTTCTGGGCGATGAAGGAGCGCAGGGCCTTGATCTGGTTCTCCTGGACCGCCTGGGCGTCGGAATACTTGAGCTCGTAGCCCCGTTTGGCCGCCTCGCTCTTGACCGACTCGGTCTCGGCCAGCCGCCAGGGGTTCTGGTTGTCGATCTGGGAGAACCCGATGACGAGCTTCTTGGGTCCCGCGGCTTCCTTCTGGCCGGCGGCAAAGACCAGCGGCACCAGGAGCACGCTCAGGAGAAGCGCGAACACGAGTGTTTTTTTCATAACACCCTCCTTGTAGAAATCTTGCCTCTAGCCTAACAGGTGCCCCGGCGCCGTCAATATGAGAGTTTTTGGAAAGCCTATCGGGTTTTTTGTGACGTTGCCGGGCCGCCGGGGCGCGAGCGGTACTCCGACGGCGTCAGGTCGAAGTGCTTCTTGAACAGGTACCCGAAGTAGCCCGGGGCGTGGAAGCCGACCATCTGGGCCACGGCCCCGATCTTGAGCTCCGTTTCCTCGAGGAGCTGCCTGGCCTTTTCCATGCGCAGGCCGGTGAGGTAGTCGATGTAATTGACCCCCAGCACCGACTTGAACAGAGTGCTCAGGTACGAAGGATTCAGCTCGACGTGCTCGGCCACGTCCTCCAGGGACAGGTCCCAGGCGGCGTAGCGGCTGTCGATGTACCGCCTGGCCGTGTCGACCAGGGAGCGTGCGGGCAACTCCCGGCGCGTAGCGCGGCCGGCCGCCGTCTCCCGGGCGATGCTCTTGAGGGCCGAGAAGATGTCGCCGAAGGTCCCGGCTCCCCTCGGAAGCGCGCTGCGGTCGTCCCCCGGAACCAGCCCGGAACGGCGAAAGGCGGCCTCGAGGCTGATGCCGCTGTGCTCGGCGTGGCGGCTGACCACGTGGAAGAGCTCGGTCAGCAGGGCGGTGCGTTCGGACTGCCCGACCGGCTCGTCGCCCAGGGAGGCCGCGAAGTCGTCTAGGAGGTCCTCCAGGCGCGCCGTGTCCCCTGAGATAAGGGCCTGCTCCACTGCGGCGAGGTTCAACCCGTCACCACTGCTTCCGCCGCCCCCTTTGCCGCCACCCTTGCCTTCCGGAACAACGGCGAGCCCGCTGCCGCGCAGCAGGCTTTGCAAGAGCAGCTCCTTCCTGGCCTCGACGAAGGACTCGTGCAGCCTGCCCAGCCCCTGGTGAACGCTCCCGGCCGCGGCGGCACGGACGCTTCCCAGGAGTCGCACTTCCCGAAGGTAGCGGCTCAGCTCGCCGCCGAGTGCCCCGGGATCCTCGCCGATGAACACTACCAGCAGCATGGCTTCCCGGTCCTCCCGCCGGATCAGGTAGATGTCCTCGCCCTGGTAGTGGCGGTTGCGCAGGAGCCTTCCGAGGCGCCGCTCGACCGAACGGTCGCGTCCCTGCCCGACCTCCAGGGCCACCCGGAGCAGCACGGCGGCGCAGCAGGACCCATCGTGGAGGTCGCCCAGCTCAGCCAGCTGCCCGGCGACTTCCCGGTTCCCGTAGGGACCGTAGATCAGCTCCAGGAGGTACTGCCGCCGCACGAAGGGCAGCACCCGGCCCACGAACTGGCCCATCCGCTCCTGCTCGTAGCTCCGCCGCCGCTCGAGCAGGATTCTGTCCCCCACCTCCCGGAGCTTGGCTTCGATCTGGTCGAGCTCCAGAGGCTTGAGGAAGTAGTGGCTCACCCCGAGGGAGATGGCTTTCTGGGCGTACTGGAAGTCGTCGTACCCGCTGATGATCAGGCAGACCGTCTCTCGGGCGGCCTGCCGCACCCGCGCGATCAGCTCCAGCCCGTCCAGGAGCGGCATGCGGATGTCGGTGAGCAGGATATCCGCCCGCTTCTCCCGACACAGCTCCACGGCCTCCAGGCCGTTGGCCGCCACTCCGACCACCTCCATTCCCAGAGCGCACCAGGGCAGCTCGCGCCTGAGCCCTTCGCGGATCAGCTCCTCGTCCTCAGCGATCACCACCCGGAGCATTCTGCCTGCCCTCCTGCCCGCCCCCGCGCTGCGGCTCGGCCGCCGGACCCGGTCATCCCGTCCCGTCGGGCCGCACCAGGGGGATGCTGAAGCTCACGGTGGTCCCCTTGCCCGGCTCGCTGTGGAAGGACAGCCCGTGCCCGTCTCCGAAGTATATCCGGATCCGGTCGCTGACGTTCCGCAAGCCGAAGCCCTCCGACCTTCCTTCGGGGTCGGCCAGGGTCTGGGTCAGAGCGCGGACCCTCTCGGGCGTCATGCCGATCCCGGTGTCGGACACCCGAAACACGATCGCGCCGTTGTTCGCCTCCGCCCGGATGTCGACGACCCCGGGGGAGCTCTTGTTCTTGATCCCGTGGTACAGGGCATTCTCCACGAGGGGCTGCAGCACGAGCTTCACGATCCTGAACTCCTCCAGCTCCGAGGGAACCTGGATCGAGTAGTCCAGGATGCTGCCGTAGCGCATCTTCTGGATGATCAGGTAGTTGCGGACGTGCTCGACCTCCTCGCGGATCGAGATGATCTCGTCTCCCTTGCTCAGGCCGATGCGAAGGAGCTTGGTCAGGGCGGTCACCGTGCTGACGATCTCGCCCTTCTTGTCCTCCCGGGCCAGCCAGCACACGGAGTCGAGGGTGTTGTACAGGAAGTGGGGGTTGATCTGGGCCTGCAGCGCGGTGAGCTGGGCCTTGCGCAGCTTCTGCTGGTTGGCGAAGAGCTGGCGCACGGAGTCGTCCAGTCGCTGCACCATCAGGTTGAAGCTCTCGGCCAGGTGGCCGATCTCGTCCCGGGAGGTGAGGTCCAGCTTGACCTGGAAGTCCCCGGTCTCCACCCGCTTCATGAGCAGCATGAGCTTCTTGAGCGGGTTGGTGAGCTTGGCGGTGAAATACAGCGCGGCAAGCAGGTCCAGGAGACAGATCCCGGTGAACAGCAACGCAATCAGCATGGTGATCGAGCCCATGTCCCGGGTCAGCTCCTTCTTCGGGATCACGCCGAAAGTTGTCCAGGAATTGGTCTCAAGGGGCCGGGAATACGTCAGGTAGGGGCCGACCCGGGAACCCGGGGCTCCACCCAAAGCCGAGCCCTCGGCGGAGCTCCGCCCTACGGTCGCGGCCAACTCCGCGAGCTCCGCCTGCTCCGCGCGCTTGGCCTGCAGGGAGCCGTCACCGCAAACCAGGTTGCCTCGCCGGTCCAGCAGCCCGATGTAGCCCCGGCCGCCGAGGTTGCCCTTGAGCAGCTCGCGGATCGTCTCGACCTCGATGTCCACCAGGACCACCCCCAGGGAGCGCCCGGTGGCCTTGTCGGTAATCGACTGGCCGCAGGTGATGATCGGCTGCTCGATGGTCTGCACCGTGAAAGCCCCGTCGTGGGGCCCGATCCAGACGGTCCCTTCGTCCCGGAGGATCTCGGCGTACCAGGAGGTTTGGGTCCAGGCCCCCTCCTTGCCGGAGAGGAAGTTGGACTTGTAGGCCATGCCGTTGGCCCCGATGATGTAGATCCCGAAGATGTCCTTCATGTAGCTGTGTACGAAGGAGAGCTGGTTGTCCACCTCCAGCTCCAAGGAGTAGCGCTCCGCCACCGCCGGCGGGTACGGGGCCCGGAGCACCTGCTGGATCTTCGGGTCGTTGGCCACCATCTCCAGGGTCCTCTGGGCGTCGGCGAACAGGTCGTCGGCGTCCGAGGCGATCTGCCGAATCAGGTCGACCAGCAGGCGGTTGGAGTTCTCCCGGATGATCCCGGAGGTGAGGACGAAGAAGGAGGTGCTCAGCACGGCGACGCTCACCAGGGTGATGATCAGGAAGAACACGAGCATGCGCATCCGCAGGCTTTCGCCGAAGGCGGCCCGCTTAGAAGGCATCGTGGATGAACTCCCCCGCGTTCTCGATGTCGAAGAGGCGGTCCTGATTGATGATCCGGGCCGGCACCGCCTCGCCCCGGCGATGGGCGTCGATGACGTCGAAGATCGTCCGGGCGAAGCGGGGAGGACACTCCACCGACACGCCCAGCTCCCCGGCAATCACGGCCTTGAGGGCGTCCTTGCCGCCGTCGATGGAGGCCAGGATCACGTCCTTCCCCGGGCGGATCCCCGCGGCCTTGAGAGCCTGGATGGCCCCGATGGCCATCTCGTCGTTGTGGGCGTACACGGCCTCGAACTCCCGCCCGATGGCCAGGATGATCTCTTCCATGACCTTCTGGCCCTCCAGGCGCTCGAAGTGGGCGTAGCTGGAGACGACGATCTGCATTCCCGGGTGCTTCTCTATGACCTGGCGGAAGCCGATGGCCCGGTCGATCTCGGGCGAAGAGCCCTTCTCCCCGCGGAGCTCGACGATCCGCGCCCTGCCGTTCATCTTGCCGACCATCCACTCGGCCACCCGCTGTCCTTCGCTCACGAAGTCCGAGCCGATGAAGCTCAGGAAATCCTCGCCGGGCACGGCGTCCGCCATGCGGTCCACCAGGATCAGGGGGATCCCTGCGTCCCGGGCGGCGACAATGGCCGGCCGCAAGGCCGCGAACTCCTTGGGAGCCAGGATGATGTAGTCGACCTTCCGGGCGATCAGGGACTCCACGTCCCGCACCTGCTTCTCCGCGGAGCTCTGTGCGTCCACCAGGACGAGCCGGTACCCCCGGGCCTGCGCCTCCCTGCGGATGTCGTTGGTCTCGGCGATGCGCCAGGGGTTGGCGTGGTTGACCTGGCAGAACCCGATCACCGGGCTCCCGCCGGCCTCCGGGGCAGCCGCTCCCTCCGGCGACGAGGCGTCCCGCCGGCAGGCGGAGAAAACGGCGCCCAGCAGCAGGGCGGCGCCCAGCAGCAGGGCGGCCCTCGGGAAGCCCGCCGGCGCGCGGCGCAGATGCATCAGTCCACCACCCGCAGCCAGCCCCCATCGATGTAGAAGGTGGAGCCCACGCAGTAGCTCGCCCGGGGGGAAGCCAGGTAGGCGTACAGGTCGGCGATCTCCTCGGGGGAGGCGAAGCGTCCGATGGGGGCATTCTCCTTGGCGATCCGGTCCAGGTACTCCTTGGGGGTGATCCCTTGCTTCTCGCTCAGGATCCCGGCGGTCTTCCACCAGTCCGGGGTCAGCACCAGCCCGGGATTCACGGTGTTGACCCGGATGTTGTGGCCGATCACCTCGTTCGCCAGGCACTTGCCGAACATGACCAGGGCCGCCTTGGTGGTGTTGTAGATCGGCTCGTACCACAGGGGCTGCTTGGCGCAGATCGAAGCGGTGTTGAGCACCACTCCGCCGCCGCGCGCCTTCATGGCCGGCAGGAAGGCCCGCACGGTGCGCACCGCCGCCATGACGTGAAGGTCCCAGTAGTAGTACCAGCGCTCGTCCTCGGCCTCGGCGATGGTCTCCTCGCTGCCCGTGCCGGCGTTGTTGACCAGGATGTCCAGGCCCCCGAAGCCCTCGAGGATCCGCTCCCGGGCCCGCTCGATCTCCTCGGGCCGGGTCGCGTCCATGGGGACGGCCAGGACTTCCACGGAGTAGTCCTGCCGAATCCCGGCCGCCGCCTCCTCGAGTCGCTCCCGGTTGCGGGCCGCGATGGCCACGGCCACCCCTTCTTCGGCGAGCTTGCGGGCCACCGCCAGCCCGATGCCGTTGCTGCCTCCGGTCACGAAGGCCTGCTTGCCCTTCAGCTCCAGGTCCATGCGTCGCCTCCCTCCCCTATCCCTGCTCGGTCCGGCGGATCAGCTCCTCCTGGGCCTTCCTGCCCATCTGGACGAAGTAGGCGCTGTAGCCCACCACGCGCACGCACAGCCCCCGGTAGCGGTCGGGATGGGCCTGGGCGTCCCGCAGCTGCTCGCTGCTCACCACGTTGAGCTGCACCTGCATCCCCCGGTTCTCCATGTAGGTGCGCAGGGCCGCGGCCAGAACCGTAAGGCCTCCCTCGCCCTCCACAGCGCTGGGATGGATGCGCAGGTTGAGCGGTCCGCCGGTGAGCCGGTGGAAGGGCAGCGCGGCCGCCGAGTTGAGCAGGGCGGTCAGTCCCTCGGTGTCGGCGCCCTCGGTCGGGGACTGGTTCTCGCTCATCGGGTCCAGGGCCCGGCGGCCGTCCGGGGTGGCGCCCACGATCCCGCCCATGCAGGTGAAATCCCGGTCGCTGGACAGGGTGGGCAGGAAGCGGTACAGGTGCCCGCCCTCGTTCTGCCGGGCCACCTCGTCGCAGAACACCTCCGCGGCCCTGGCCGCGAGCTCATCGACCCAGGGGATGTCGTTGCCGAACTTGGGGAAACGGTAACGCAGGCGGCGCTGCAGCTCCTCGTGCCCCCGGTAATCCGCCCGCAGGATCTCGGCCAGCTCGGACAGGGTCATCTCCCGGTCCTCGAACACCAGCTTCTGGATCGCCGCCAGGCTGTCCGCCACCGAGGCGATGCCGCTTCCCTGCAGGGTCAGGACGTTGTACGGCGTGCCTCCGTCGTTCCAGCTCAGAGCCTTGTCCATGGGCCCGTCCAGGAAGCAGTCCTCGATCCGAATGCGCCCCCGGTTGTACTGCCTCTCGAGGGCCACGTCCGCGTCGAAGGCCCCGCGGTAGTCGGCCAGCAGGAAACGCACCTGCTTCCGGTATTCCTCCAGGAGCTCGTCCATGGAGGAGATTTCCTCCAGGGGCCGGCCGACCAGGCCGTGGTATTCCGCGGTCATCAGGCCGATCATCCGCTCTCGCAGGGGGAACTGGCTCGCACCCGGAGGCAGCGGTGCCTCGAACTTCTGCCGGCTCCGGTTGAGCACCAGCTCCAGGGGCAGGAGCAGGTTCAGCCACAGCTGGCGCAGCCCTCCCTGCTTGCCGGTGATGTTCGGGTCATTGCAGCCGTAGAAGCCGTAGTCCACGGCGTGCTCCTGGGCGATCCCGTAGCTCTTGTGGGCCGGGATCATGGTCTCGTCGTTGTAGATCACGATGGTGGCGTTGTCCCGCATGGCCGCGCAGGTCTTCTCCCAGAAGCCCTCGTCGATGCCGTCGTAGTAGCGCACGACCATGAAGGGGTTGCGCAGGCACAGGGCCCCTTGCGCCTCCACCATCAGGTGGGACAGCTCGTTGACCCCGGGGGAACCGTCCGCCAGCAGGCCCCCCACGATCAGGTAGTTGGGGTCGTCGAAGGTCATCTCGAGGGTGAAGTCGACCTTCTCGTCCTCGATGGACATGTGGTCCGCAGGGCTCATGATCTCGTTGTTCTTGTAGAAGAACTCCGTGATGAGCTCCAGCGCTTCGTCCCGGCTGAGCGCCCCGCTTTCGATGTCCCGGCGGTAGTAGGGCAGCAGGTACTGGTCCATGCGGCCCAGATCGAAGACCCCGCAGCCGCAGACCTTCATCAGGGGGACAATGATGAGCCACAACAGCTGCAGGGCATCGTGGAAGCTCTCCGCCGGCTCGGTGCTCAGGCGGCGGCAGCGCTCAGCGGCGGCCTGGAGGCGTGCGCCCTCGGCGGCGCTGGCATAGCGCGCGACGTAGCCCTGCAGGGCCTGGTAGCACAGGATCCCCCCCTCCACGAACTCCCGCCTGGAGGGGTCGGCCTGCACGTCCTCCTGCTCCAGGCGCCGGCTTGCCTCGGCCGCGTAGCCCCCCAGGCCGAGACGCAGGGTCCTGGCCCACTCCAGGCCCAGGTGGCCGAAAGAGTAGAACCACGGCGGCCGGCGGCGCAGCCAGTTCCAGGAGTAGAACCAGAGGATTCTGCGCTGGATCTCCTCGTCGGGGATGTCCCACCAGCGGTGGGTCATCTCGTTGACCAGCCGGACCTGCTCGTCCGTGGGGATGATCTCCTTCACCGAGCCCAGGATCCGCTCGCCGGCCTCGATGGGCACCGAGACGCGGCCCAGGATGTAGTCCAGGGTCTTGCCGTAGCGCAGCGCGTAGGGCAGCCCCTCGAACATGTGCTCGCTGTCGATAAGGGCTTCGATCCGCTCGTAGAAGGTCAGACGGTAGTCCTTGGTGTACAGTGCCTCCACTCTCTCTCGAATCCTCTCGGAGACTCGCTCTGTGATCATCGATTCTCCCTTCCTCGGTATTCACCCCGGTAGCGTACCGCCAGGCCTCGCTCTTGGAGCCCGGCCGCCAGCGCCTCGATGGTCCCCAAGGCGGGGGCCGAGAACCGCTCCGGCGCGCTCTCCCCGAGGGCCTTGCGCTTGTCCACCCCCAGGGCGTGGTAGGGGAGCAACTCCACCAGGGACACGTGCCCGAGCTTCCCGATGAAAGCCTCGGCGGCTTCCAGATCCCCGGCAGCGGTATTCACCCCCTCGACAAGGGGCAGGCGAATCCACAGCCGAACTCCGGGCAGGGCGGCCAGCTTGTCGAGGTTCTCCAGGATCAGGGCGTTGGAGACTCCGGTATACAGCTCGTGGCGCCCCGGGTCGAGGAGCTTCAGGTCCACGAGCCAGAGATCGACCGCCTCCGCCAGGGACGCGACGGTTTCCCAGGGGGCATGGAGACAGGT
>Ga0068714_10004566_pt1 | contig 15380 bp, 14 predicted proteins | sample MTBNYHSulfiMetaG_FD_62988 | JGI IMG/M metagenome (GOLD analysis project Ga0068714, IMG submission 62988) | Enrichment culture microbial communities from rom New York Harbor, USA that are MTBE-degrading - MTBE-NYH (New York Harbor Sulfidogenic)... | ecosystem: Environmental > Aquatic > Marine >...
AAGGGCGTAAGGGCGTAAGGGCGTAAGGGCGTAAGGGCGTAAGGGCGTAAGGGCGTAAGGGCGTGAGGGCGTGAGGGCGTAAGAGCGTAAGAGCGTAAGAGCGTAAGAGCGTGAAGGCGTGATATCGTTACCCCCGCGTATTACGATCTGCCGATCTCGCGATCTCGCGATCTCGCGATCTCGCGATCTCACGATCTCACGTTAATCCTGGGAGTGTGTGTGGAAGTTCTGTTGATAGTCCTGTTGCTTGCTACCGCCTGGTACTGGTACGACAGCACCCTCGTCAAGGAGCGGGCGGTGGCTGCCGCCCGAAGGGCCTGTGCACGCCATCGCCAGCAGCTGCTGGATGAGACCGTGGCGCTCTCCCGGCTGCGCCCAAGGCGTGACGGCGGTGGGCGGATGCGGCTGCAGCGCCACTACCGGTTCGAGTTCAGCGGCGACGGCGAGTTGCGGCGCAGCGGTGAGATCATCCTGCTGGGGCAGCGGGTCATCGGCCTGAACCTGGAACTCGATGATTACACCCTATACGACCAGGATGAGCAGCCGCCCTCACTGCACTAGCCCGAACATTTCACCAATTCGCGTGCAATTCATGAAATGTCCGGGCTGGATTCCATCCCTCTTCACCCGCCCGGAACAGGGCGTTGTACCCCGCTCAACTTATAAAGTATGCTTGTTTCCCATAAATTAAGCATATACTAAAATCCAATCTCATATCGCCGCCGGCGGCAGGTTTGCGACGTTGCATGCCGCGCTGTGGCTGGCGATTCAACAGGAACTGGAGAGTGAGCAGGCATGGCGGATAGACGGTTACAGGTGTTCCATACCGTGGCGCGGTTGCTGAGTTTTACCAAGGCGGCCGAGTCGCTGCACATGACCCAGCCGGCCGTTACCTTCCAGGTACGGCAGCTGGAGGAGTATTTCAACACCCGTCTGTTTGACCGGACCCATAACCGGATCAGTCTCACCGAGGCGGGGCAACGGGTCTACGAGTACGCCGACCGGATCTTCGCCCTCTACGCCGAGATGGAGAATTCGGTGCGCGATCTCACCGGCGAGGTCAGCGGCGTGCTGCTGCTGGGCGCCAGTACCACCATCGCCGAATACATGCTCCCGGCCCTGCTCGGCGACTTCAAGGCAAAATATCCCGAGGTCTCCATCCGCCTGCAGGTGGCCAATACCGACGGCATAGTCTCCATGGTGGAGAACAATGTCATCGACCTGGGGGTGGTCGAGGCGCCGGTCACCAACAAGAACCTGGTGGTCGAGACCTGCCGCATGGATCGTATGGTGCTCATCGTACCCCCCCATCATGAGCTGGCGGCGAAAAAGAGCGTGCCGATCACCGAGCTGACCAACTACCCCTATATCTGCCGCGAGGAGGGTTCCGGTACCCGCGAGGTGATGCTGGAGTCGATGAATACCGCCGGCGGCAACCCGGCCGACCTCAATATCGTGATGGAGCTGGGCAGCCCCGAGGCGGTCAAGGGGGCGGTCGAGGCCGGCATGGGTATATCCATCCTCTCCCGCGCCACCATCGACAAGGAGATCAAGCTCGGCTCGCTGGTGGCGGTCGAACTGGAAGACCCCATCGAGCGCCCCTTCTCCTTCGTCCACCAGAAACAGAAATTCCGCCTGCGTGCGATGGAGATGCTGCTCGACTTTGCCCGCAGCTACTGCCATGAACACCCCTGAGTGAACCCGCATCGATAACGACCGCTATGTATATTAAGGAAAAGGGCGGCGCCAGGCCGGAGAAACGTCTCAGCGAGCTCTACGCCCAGCTCCCCGAGGCCGAGCGCAAGAGCCTGCTCGACTTCGCCGAATTTCTTGCCTCGCGCTGCGAACCGGTTGCACCGGTGTCGCTTGAACCCAGAGCGATCCCGCGGCCGCAGGCGGAGAGTGTGGTGGCGGCGATGAAACGCCTGCGCGAAACCTACCATATGCTCGATCACTCGAAGATGCTGCACGAGGCCTCCGGCCTGATGGCCCAGCACCTGGTGCAGGGGCGCCCCGCGCCGGAGGTGATCGACGAGCTCGAGCAGATGTTCCTGCGCTACTTCGAGAAACTGGCAGGGGGGCAGGAAAAGCCATGATGGCGATCATCCGCCAGTGGTTCCACCGCTACTTCTCCGATCCACAGGCGGTGCTGCTCGCGGTATTGCTGGTGGTCGGATTCACGGTGGTGCTGACCATGGGCAAGATGCTGGCGCCGGTACTGGCCGCCATCGTCATCGCCTATCTGCTGGAGGGGATCATTCTCACCATGGAGCGGCGCGGTGCGCCCCGTTTTACGGTGGTGCTGCTGGTGTTCATGGCATTCATGGCCTTTCTCCTGTTCCTGCTGTTCGGGGTGGTGCCGCTGCTGTGGGAGCAGACCGCCGAGCTGGTGCGTGAGCTGCCCAACTACCTGGCCAGTGGCCAGCAGCAGCTGATGGCCCTGCCGGAGCACTACAGTTTCATCTCCGAGGGACAGATCCGGGAGGTGATCGACCTGTTGCGCAGGGAGATGACGGTCCAGGGCCAGCGCATCCTTTCGCTCTCGCTCGGCTCTATCCCGGTGCTGGTTACCCTGCTGGTCTACCTCATCCTGGTGCCGCTGCTGGTCTTCTTCTTTCTCAAGGACAAGGCGCGCATCGTCCACTGGGTGACCGCTTTTCTGCCCAGCGAGCGCCGGCTGGCCAACCAGGTGTGGCACGAGATGGACCTGCAGCTGGGCAACTATGTGCGCGGCAAGTTTTGGGAGATCGTCACCGTCGGCACGGCCACCTTCGTGGTCTTCGCCCTGATGGGGCTCAAATACACCCTGCTGCTGGCGGTGCTGGTGGGCCTGTCGGTGGTGGTGCCCTACATCGGCGCCGCCGTGGTGACCATCCCGGTGGCCCTGATCGCCTATTTCCAGTGGGGCTGGGGGGCCGACTTTGCCTGGCTGATGGTCGCCTACGGCATTATCCAGGCGCTGGACGGCAATGTGCTGGTGCCGCTGCTCTTCTCCGAGGTGGTCAACCTCCATCCGGTGGCGATCATCGTCGCGGTGCTGGTGTTCGGCGGGCTGTGGGGGTTCTGGGGAGTGTTCTTCGCCATCCCGCTGGCGACGCTGGTCAGCGCCATCCTGCGCGCCTGGCCGCGGCCGGTGGAGGCCGAAGAGATGGCAGAGGGCGAAGAGGCGTAATAAAGTTCAGGGAAACTACCCGCCCCCCAAGAAAGTGATCTCACCGCAAAGGCGCAAAGGCGCAAAGGTTTGAGGGTGAGCGCGGTATAGGGCGTGCCTTTCACGGTAATGCCTTCGCTCATTGCAACGGATGATTTCACCACGAAGCGCACGAAGGCCACGAAGGGCTAACACGAGTGAATCTTCGTGCTCTTCGTGAGCTTCGTGGTAATGCTTTGTTTTGGGGGCGAGTAGATACGGTTCCAGGATACAAGTACCAAGTTGCATGATGACTTGCCACTTGCCACTTATCAGTGGTGCTCTATGCGGTCGATCCACTCCAGGATCACCCGCCAGATCCCGTCCTCTTCCCGCATCAGCTTGATCGCCTTGTCGACGGTGATGGTCCGTCCCCGATGCGGCCGCATCGTCTCCACCACGGTGAACAGCAGGCTCCCCTCCTCATGCGCGATGATGTCATGCAGCCGGTAGGTGAGGCTGCGCAGCAGCCTGTTGCTGAATTCGTTGCTGCGACGCTCCCTCCACCCCTGGTAATCGATACTCCCGAGTCCGGGTATGCCGCGGACCTTCACCTCCCGGGAGACCAGTGCCATGTGGGCCTCCAGGTTTGCGGTAGAGGCGCTGTAGGCCAGATCATCCAGCCAGCGCTGGGCTATCTCTCTTGCATCCATGTCCATCTGTTTATTGTGCCAATTATTGTGCCAGACTGGGCAATGAGGGATGGTATCGGTTTCCTCCGAAGACGACAATGCCGTGTTTTTATTGTCGTTTTCGCTATATCCGAGGAAATTGGTCGGAAAATTCTTGACCCAAACAGGCGAAAGGCCGAACATACTGCCCCTTGCTTAAAGTGGTCCCCGGCGCCATAACAGGTGGACCGATGAGTCAAATAAGAAGTTTTACAAGGGAGCGCCATGAACGCCGCTGACAAAAAACGGCTGCTGCGCGAGATGCTGTTCGCGCGCCGCTTCGAAGAACGCTGTTATGAAGCCTATGTGGAACGCAAGATAGGCGGATTTCTCCACCTCTATCCTGGCCAGGAGGCCTGCGTCCACGGTGTGATGGAGGCGGCCCGGCCCGGCCACGATTACGTCATTACCGGTTACCGCGATCACATCCACGCCATCAAGTGCGGCTCCGACCCCAAGGCGGTGATGGCGGAGCTGTTCGGCAAGGAGAGCGGCTGTTCCCGCGGGCGCGGCGGCTCGATGCACATCTTCGATGCCGAGCACCGTTTCATGGGCGGCTACGCCCTGGTGGGTGGGCCGTTCCCGCTGGCTGCCGGCATGGCCAAGGCGATCAAGCTCAAGGGCGGCGACGAGATCGCCATCTGCTTCCTCGGCGATGCCGCCAACAACCAGGGCACCTTCCACGAATCCCTGAATATGGCCTCGGTGTGGCAGCTGCCGGTGCTCTACGTCACCGAAAATAACCTCTATGGCATCGGCACCCGCATCGACCGCTCCACTGCGGTCCAGGAGCAGTACAAGCGCGCCTGCGGCTACGATATCCCCGCCGCCCGGGCCGACGGCCAGGACATCGATGCGGTCTATGCGGCGGCAAGCATCGCCGTAGAGCACGTGCGTTCCGGCAAGGGACCCTACCTGCTCGAGCTGATGACCTACCGCTACCGCGGCCACTCCATGTCCGACGCCGGGGCCTATCGCAGCAAGGAGGAGCAGGAGGAGTGGGGCAAGCGCGATCCCATAGTCATCCTGCGCGATCGCCTGATCGCGGCCGGCGAGCTGAGCGAGGCGGAGTACAGCGCGCTGGACAAGGAGATAATCGCCAATATCGAAGAGGAGATCGTCCCCTTTGCCGAACAGTCACCGGAGCCGAAATTGGAAGAGCTGGAGAGATATGTGCTGGCCGAGAACGATCCCTATGTGAAAGGGGGGGTACACTGATGGCCGAGATTATGTATTGGGAGGCGATCCGCCGCGCCCACGACGAGGAGATGGCGCGCGATCCCATGGTGATCTGCATGGGCGAGGATATCGGTGTGGCCGGCGGCACCTACAAAGCCACCTCCGGACTCTATGACAAGTACGGTCCCGAGCGGGTCATCGACACCCCGATCTCCGAAAACGGCTACACCGGCCTCGGCATCGGCGCCTCCTTCCTCGGTGTGCGCCCGATCATCGAGATCATGTCGGTCAACTTCGCCTGGTTGGCGATGGACCAGATGTTCAACTCAGCGGCCAAGGTGCGCTACATGTCCGGCGGCCAGCTCGAGGCCCCGGTGGTGTTCCGCTCCCCCGGCGGCTGCGCCCACCAGCTCGGCGCCCAGCACTCGGCGCGCATGGAGAAGGTCTTCATGGGCATCGCCGGACTGCGCGTGGTCACCCCGTCGAACCCGCGGCAGGCCTACGGCCTGCTCAAGTCCGCGGTGCGCTGCAACGACCCGGTGTTCATCAACGAACACGAGCTGATGTACAACATGAAGGGCGAGGTGCCGGACGAGGAGTACTTCCTGCCGCTGGAGGGCTCCGAGATCGCCCGCCAGGGCTCGGATGTGACCCTGTTCGGCTACAACGTCTCGGTGCACTGGTGCCTGCAGGCGGCCGAGGAGCTGGCCCGCCACGGCATCAATGCCGAGGTGGTCGACCTCTACGCCCTGGCGCCGCTGGACCGCAAGGGGATCCGCGCCTCGGTGGCGAAAACCCACCGCGCGGTGATCGTCGAGGAGGCCGAAGCGCCGGTCGGCGTCGGCGCCGAGGTGATGGCGATCATCAACGAGGAGTGCTTCTTCGAACTCGACGCCCCGCCGCTGCGCGTCTCGGCGAAAAACGTGCCGGTGCCCTACAACCGCGGCCTGGAAAAGAGCGCCATCCCCAATGCGAAGGATGTGGTCAGCGCTGTGCTGAAGATGTTTGGTAAAAGCTAAACGCAAAGGGCGCAAAGACGCAAAGGCCGCCAAGGAGGAATGGCTGTAGGCAAGGGATTGCCCCCGACGAATTCTGAAACAATTGCATACAACAGGCCCAGGCGCAGAAGATGCTAAATAATCCAGATGATGGCATGAAGGGAGCTCTTAACACCTTTGCGTCCTTTGCGTCTCTGCGACCTTTGCGTTAAAAGAAAAAAATCATGAACGAATCCTACGTAATCAAGATGCCCCAGCTTTCCGACACCATGACCGAGGGTGTGGTGGTGAGCTGGGAGAAGCAGATCGGCGACAAGGTCGCGCGCGGCGACATCGTCGCGACGGTGGAGACCGACAAGGCGATCATGGATGTGGAGGTGTTCCGCGAGGGCTACCTCTCCGGCCCCGTCGCCGCGGTCGATTCGACCGTGGCGGTGGGCGAGGCGATCGCCTATCTCGTTGCCAGCCGGGAGGAGGTACAGGGGGCCGATGGGACCGCGCCGGGCGAGGCGCAGGAGGCCGAGGTGTTCGGCGAGCCGGAGACGGACGCGCAGGGCGACCTGCCGAACCACACCCATGTGATCAAGATGCCCCAGCTCTCCGACACCATGACCGAGGGCGTGGTGGTGAGCTGGGAGAAAAAGCCCGGCGAGCCGATTGTGCGCGGTGATGTGGTCGCCACGGTGGAGACCGACAAGGCGATCATGGATGTCGAGGTGTTCCGGGAGGGTTACCTCTCCGGTCCCCTGGCCGAGGTCGATAGCACGGTGCCGGTCGGACACGCCATGGCCTATCTGGTGGAGAAGCCGGAACAGGTGAGCGACACCCTGGCGAAGTCCCACATGGCGAAGCCGAAGGCCGCCCCACAGCAGGGCGCCGGGCGCGAGGTCACCGCGCCGCCCGCCCCATCGCCCGCCCAGTCGCCCGCCGTTGAGGCAGCGCCGGCGGCCCGGCCGGCCAATAAGCAGGCCACCCCCTATGCGCGCAAGCTCGCCGCCTCGCTCAACGTCAATCTGAACAACCTCAAGGGCAGCGGCCCGGAGGGGGAGGTCACAGCCGAGGATGTGCGCCGTGCGCAGCCGGTGGCCCGCCCCACCGAGGTGGCCGAGCAGGTGCCGGCCCATGTGCTGCCGCACGTGCAGGTGCCGGGACACGGCCGGCCGATGAACGCGATGGAGAGGGCGGTCTCCGCCTCGATGACCGCCTCGCTCACCATGCCCACCTTCCATGTCTCGATCAACGCCCGGCCCGAAGCCCTGATCAAGGCGGCGAAGCGCAAGGGGGTTTCGGTCACGGTGGCCATCGCCAAGGCCTGCGCCGAGGCGATCAAGGCACACCCCTCCATCAACTGGGCCTACCAGCCGGTGGACAAGCTGGTCGAGCGCGACAACGTCGACATCGGCATGGCGGTCACCGCCGAGGGCGGCGGCCTGGTGGTGCCGGTTCTGCGCGGCTGCGAGAGCCGGCCGCTGGAGGAGCTCAACGAGAGCTGGAAGGGACTGGTGGAGCGGGCGCGCAAGCGCCGTCTCGCCCCCGAGGAGTACGCCAACCCCACCTTCATGGTCTCCAACATGGGGATGTACGGGGTGAGCTGGTTCGACGCCATTCCCACCCCCGGCACCGCGGCGATCCTCGCCATCGCCGCGGCCACCGAACAGGGCATGCCGCTGACCATCACCGCCGACCACCGCGTGGCCAACGGCGCCGAGGTGGCGGCCTATCTCAACACCCTCAAGGGGATGATCGAGCAGCCCGAGAGCTGGATGGGGCCGCTGGGCCCGGCGATCCCCGAGGGGGCCTGGGACTACGACGTGGTGGTCATCGGCGGCGGCCCCGGCGGCGAGGATTGCGCCCGCGATCTCGCCGGGCACGGCCTCAAGGTGGCGATGGTCAACGACGCACCGCTGCCCGGCGGCGAGTGCCTGTGGCGCGGCTGCATCCCCTCCAAGGCGTGGCGCGCCGCGGCCGACCGCATCCGCGACCGGGCCCACGACGCCCTGCTCGGCATCACCGGCACCAACACAGCGAAGCTCGACTGGGAGAAGCTGGAGGTGCACCGCCGCGGGGTGCTCGAGGAGCGCGGCAGGATGGCGCTCAACACCGACAAGGGGGTGCGGATCAAGGTGCTCCAGGGCTTCGCCTTCTTCGAGAGCGAACACCGCATCTTCGTCGACACCTCCGGCAACGCCGAGGACCCGCATGCACGAGCCCCGCTGGGAGATGCCTCCAGCGGCGAGCACATCAGCTTCGGCTGCGCGGTGATCGCCACCGGCGCGCCGCCCTTCGTCCCGCCCATCCCCGGCGCCCGCGAGGGGGTCGCCTCCGGCGGTGTGCTCACCTCCGATACCGTGTGGGGGCTCAAGGCGGCACCGCAGCGGCTCGGCATCATCGGCGGCGGCGCCATCGGTATGGAGATGGCGCAGATCTTCCAGGATTTCGGCACCGAGGTGGTGCTGCTCGAGGGCAAGGAGCGGGTGCTGGCCGAGGTCGAACCGGAGATCGCCAAACACCTGACCGAGGTGCTGAACGCCGATCCCAACCTCACCCTCCACACCTCGGTCAAGGTGCGGGAGCTCAAGGGCGAACCGGGCAGCATGGCCATGGTGTTCGAGGACGCCGAGGGGGCGGAGCAGCGCTTCGACTGCGACTACGTGCTGATGGCCACCGGCAAGCGCCCGGTGCTGGAGCCGCTGCAACTAGACAAGGCGGGAGTCGCCACCGACAACGGCGTGATCAGGGCCGATGCGCGCTGCCGCACCTCGGTCCCGCATATCTTCGCCGTCGGCGATGTCATCGGCGGGCTGATGCTGGCGCACACCGCCGGGGCGCAGGGGCGGGTGGCCGCTGCCACCATTCTCGGCGAGGAGGCCCGCTACGACGAGGCGAAGGACTCCGGGGTGATCTTCACCCGTCCCGAGGCCGGCTTCGTCGGTCTCTCCATGGAGCAGGCGAAGGCGCGCGGCATCGACGCCGCCGAGGTCAAGGTGCCGCTCAGCATCGACGCCAAGGCGATGATCACGGGCGAGACTGCGGGCCTCATCAAGCTGGTCGCCGAGAAGGCGAGCGGCCGGATTATCGGCGTGCACCTGCTGGCCGATCACACCGACACCCTGATCGGCGAGGCGGTGCTGATGGTCGAGGGGGAACTGACCCTGCAGCAGGTGGGTAACGCCATCCATCCGCACCCGACCCAGACCGAACTGTTCGGCGAGTTGGCGCGCAGGCTCGCCTCGCGCCTTCGCCGCAGCAACAAAAAAAGGTAACCGCCCGTGTGTGTCTCCTTTCCCACGCCGCCCGAAAACCGCTTTAGCGGCACCCCGCCGGGTCCGCTGAAACTGTTCCTCGGCGGGATGGTATTCCTGCTCGTGTTGCTCTTCGCCTCGCTGGGAATCATGCTGCGGCGGGGTTAGGAGACCGGCCAGCTAGAGACGTTCGTTTTTTTGTCGAAATTGTTAAAGCGGCGGGGCGTTCTTCTACTATTCTTTTTCAGGCGGATGATCCTGAAGAGGATGATGCATGACACGAGAGCAGGTCCTGAGCGAAGAGGCGCTGCGCCTGCAGAACGAGGAGCAGCGTGCGCTCAATGCGATCCTGCGCATCAGCCTCGAGGAGCTCCCGCTGGCGCAGCAATGCGAACGCATACTCGATCTGCTGCTCGCCCTCCCCTGGTTGCCTATCAAACCGAAGGGCGGGATCTTTCTCACCGATCCCTCCAGCGAGGCGCTGTTGCTCCATACGCAGCGCGGCCTGGATCCTGAACTGCTGAACGCCTGCGCACGCGTGCCGTTCGGCCACTGCCTGTGCGGTCGTGCCGCCGCCAGCGGCAAGACCCAGTTCGCCTCCTGCCTAGACCACCGCCACGAGATCGGCTTCGACGGCATGGGCGCTCACGGCCACTACAACGTTCCGATCCTCTCCGGGCGGGGTGTTCTCGGCGTCATCGTGGTCTACCTCAGCGAGGGACACTCGCGGCGTGAGTCGGAGGTGGTATTTCTCGAGAGCGTCGCCCACAGCCTGGCGGGCCTGATCGAGCACCACCGTGCCTGGGCTTCGCTCGAGGCCAGCCAGGCACGCCTCGCCGAGACACAGCGAATCGCCCATCTGGGCGGCTGGGAGTGGGGGGAGGGGCAGACGGACATGCAGGCCTCCGAGGAGGTGTACCGGATATTCGGTGTCGAGTCCGGTGCAGGGTTGACCCTCGATTCACTGCTCACCTATGTCCATCCCGAGGACCGCCAGATGGTGCGGGAGTCCCTGGTCAGGGCCGTCTCCGTGGATGGCGTCGTCGGCCTCGACTATCGCCTGCAGCGCCCGGATGGCAGCGTGGCGATTGTCCATTCGCGCATGGAGATGACTACCGATCATCTGGGGTATACCCGCCTGCACGGCACCGTGCAGGATATTACCGAACGCAAGCAGATGGAGGAGCGACTGCGCCAGTCCGCCACCGTGTTCGAGAACACCACCGAGGGGGTGATGATCACCGATGTGGAGCGCCGGATCGTGGCGGTCAACAGGGCCTTTACCGAGATCACCGGTTACGGCCAGGAGGAGCTGACAGGGCAGAGCTCCGCCATCCTGGATTCGGGGCGCCACGATGCGCAGTTCTACGAAGCGATGTGGCGCACCATTCGTGAGGAGGGGCGCTGGCAGGGGGAGATCTGGAGCCGGCGCAAGAACGGCGACATCTATCCCGAATGGCTGAATATCAGCGAGGTGAGGAACGGCAGCGGACGGGTAACCCACTATGTGGCCGTCTTCTCGGACATCAGCGCGATGAAGGAGTCGGAGGCGATGCTCGATCACATCGCCCACCACGATCCCCTGACCAACCTGCCAAACCGTCTGCTGTTGCATGCCCGTATGGAGCAGGCCCTGGCCAAGGCGCGCCGCAGCAATAGCTTGATGGCCGTGATGTTTCTCGATCTGGACTACTTCAAGAAGATCAACGACACCATGGGACACCCGATCGGCGATCAGTTGCTGCAGGAGGTTGCCGCTCGCCTGCGCAACTGTGTACGCGAGGTGGATACCGTCAGCCGGCTGGGCGGCGACGAGTTCACCATCCTGCTGGAAGAGCTGCACGAGGCGCGCGCGGTCGGCACGGTGGCACAGAAGATTATCACCGAACTGGGCGAGCGCTATCTCATTCGCGAGCACGAGGTCTTCGTAACCTGCAGTATCGGCATCAGCCTCTTTCCCGGCGACGGTGATGACATCACCACCCTGTTCAAGAACGCCGACACCGCCCTGTACCGGGCCAAGGAGCAGGGGCGCAACAACTACCAGTACTACACCCTGGAACTCACCATCCGGGCGATGGAGCGCATGGCCATGGAGAACAACCTGCGCCACGCGCTGGAGCGCAACGAGCTGGTGGTCTACTACCAGCCCCAGGTGGACCTCTTCAGCGGCAGCATCATCGGCATGGAGGCGTTGCTGCGCTGGCAACACCCGGAAATGGGCCTGATCGCGCCCGCCTCGTTCATTCCGTTGGCCGAAGAGCTCGGGTTGATCATCCCGATCGGCGAGTGGGTGCTGCGCACCGCCTGTCTTCGCCTCAAGGCGTGGCAGGACGAGGGACTCGACATCATCCGCATGGCGGTGAATCTCTCCTCCCGGCAGTTCAACCAGCCCGACCTTGCCGAGGTGGTCATTGCCATCCTGGAAGAGACGGGTATCGCGCCGCACTGCCTGGAGCTGGAGTTGACCGAGCGTATCCTCATGGAGAATGCCGAACGGGCAATCGGCGTTCTCAACAGGCTGAAAGCCGTAGGGGTACAGTTTTCGATCGATGACTTCGGCACCGGTTACTCTTCCCTGAGCTATCTCAAGCGGTTCCCCATCGATCGCATCAAGATCGATCAATCCTTCGTCAACAATGTCACCTCCGTTCCGGAAGATGCCGCGGTCACCCAGGCGGTGATCTCGCTCTCGCACAGCATGAACATCAAGGCGGTCGCCGAAGGGGTCGAGACGATTGAGCAGCATGAATTCCTGCGCTCCCGTCAGTGTGACGAGTTGCAGGGCTTCTATTTCAGTCACCCGTTGCCGGAAGAGGAGATCGGTGCGCTGCTGCGCAACGGGATCGACTTGCAGGGGTTACGCCGCGAGGTGATAAAGCAGGATCGGGTACTGCTGCTGGTCGATGACGAAAAGCCGATCCTCAATGCGCTTGAGCGTGCACTGCGTCCCGAAGGCTTCCACATACTGAGCTCGACCGATCCTTTCGAGGCGCTCGACATGCTCGCCACCCATCCGGTCGATGTCATCGTCACGGACCAGCGCATGCCCGGCATGAGCGGTATCGAACTGTTGCGCCGGGTGCGGCAACTGCATCCTGACGTGGTACGCATCATGCTGACGGCCCATGCCGACACCCAGGTTACCGCGGCGGCGATCAACGAAGGTGCCGTTTTCAAATTCATCTTCAAGCCCTGGAGTGACGAGGATCTACGCGAGGTTCTCAGGGAGGCGTTTGCACTGCGCGTCCGCAGCGGGCGCCCGCAACAGGCCAAAGAGAGCGGAGAAGGCGGTTGAGCTGGTCCTCAGGTTTTGAGGTCACGGAATTCGCTGTGCACCACCTCTTCGAGGTGGACCACTAGCGCTTCGGCGATCACGGCCTTCAGGCTAATCGCCATCAGGTTCCTGACCGTTTCCATTATCGTTGACGCGTTTCAGGTACACCGGCTGCTGCCCATGGATGTTATTAACCGGCTGGACGCATGTGCAAGCCTTGCCTATGTTTAGGGGGCACGCCCTCGGTGTTGACAACATTATTTCGACCAGCCCCCATTAGGGTTGAATAATAAGAAAAGGGAGAAGCAATGCGCGACTTGAGGCTATGGTTTGCGTGGCTGTCTTGTGCGGTATCGATCCCGGCATTCGCCGAGATCCCTTATTGCCCCCCCTCATTTGAAGCTCCACTGGAGGAGGGTTATGAAGAGACAGTTATCACCTTTCCTCGTGGGCATCTCTTTCAGCCGCTGCTCGCCGATCCAAAGGAGTCGCGGTTCTATATTTCATACCGCAGTTACCAGCAGTCTGCCGAGCTGGGCCGTGTAGGGGCCATCGGCTTTGGCGAAACCTTCCCGCTCCTGCGACGGGTTGGAGGCTGCGCAACCGACGGGCTTCAGCTCGATATCGTCGGCGGCGGTGTCGCGCGGTTCGTGCTGGATGGCGGCCGCAACGACCTGATCGATGCCGACTACACCATCGCCATCCCGGTAAGCGGACGGCGGGGGAACTTCTCCCTGCGAACCCGGGTGTTTCATGAGAGTTCCCACCTGGGTGAGAACGAGCTTTTCCAGTCCGGCACTGCGCTGCGGCTCAAGCGGGATGTCAACGGCCTCGATATGATCGGCAGCTACGACGAGGAAAAATGGCGCATCTATTACGGCGCCGAGTACCTGTCGTATATTACGCCGGCCGGAAATACATGGGGCATGCATGGGGGTGTGGAATACTACAGCGCCCGCTACCTCTTCGGCGGGACGGCACGCTGGGTTGGCGGGGTGGACCTCAGGGCATACGATGAATATGACTTCGAAACGGATGCGAGTATCAAGGCAGGTTTTTCGTTCGGCGGGCGGCGCGTAAGCCAGCAGCACCTGCAACTGATGCTGGAGTGGTATGACGGCCATGCCAACCAGGGGGTCCTGTTCAATGAAAAGGTCAGCTACTACGGCGCGGGGCTCTATTTCGGGTTTTAGGGCTAGTAGATGTCGTTAAGCCCGCTGAAAAGTCCGACCACCAGGTGGTTTGCCTCGGTCATGGACTCCTTCTCGATGCAGAAACCCGGTGTCTTTTCTATCTCCAGCCGTTCGCTTGCACGGAACTCCTCTGGTATGTGCTCGAGCATGGCCTGCCTGAAGCGTGCACTGTCGCTGTCGAGAACGAAGCGCGTTGCACGATAGGGGTAGTTGTAGGTGGCATCGAATAGCGAAAAGTCGAAGCGGTTGACCGCCTCGATCTGGCCGCTGTGAGAGAAGATCCCCGATTTGCGTTCAAACTCATCGGCCGGGATCCATAGACTTATCGAGTACGTCTTGCATTCCATGTTGTGCCTGGTGCGCATCATGTAGGCCCACAACAGAAAGACGTCCAGCGCGATAAAGCGGGTGCTGGCCTTGCCGTTCGGGTGCATCACCTCGCAACGGATCAGCTTCTCGGTCTCGGTAGCGCGGCTGTGCGGCATGTTGGCTTGCGCCGGTGTTGTAGGCATCGGGTGCTCCCTCACTGGATACACCGCCGCTTTTCGGTGACGGATGGCGAATGAGTGAAACTATCGAATAATGTGTAGCCGTTCGTAGCTGAAAAAACAAGCGGGGTTAACGTACCATAACCTCCCGCCGGGGAGCCCCCTTCGTGCGGCTTGCACGAAGGCCGGTGCCATGGCATCGTTGCTGGACGGATTCGCCTTTCACTCCTATTGTTTTATTCACTTCCTGTGACCGGTCCAGCCATGATCTCCTTGCAGTCATATCGACACACCCTGATTGCAGCACTTGCGTTGCTGCTTGCTGCATGCGCCACCAGCCCTACCGGACGCAGCCAGTTAATGCTGGTCTCTGAGGATCAGGCGATCAGCTATTCAAGCCAAGCCTATATCGAAACGGTTGCCGGCCTGAACAAGGAGGGCAAAATCGTCACCGACCCGGCGATTGTCGGCCGGGTTCAGGCCATCACCAATCGGCTGGTGGTTCAGGCAGGCATCATGCGCCCGGTAACCCGCAACTGGGAGTGGGAGGTGGAGGTTATCGATGAACCGGAGCAGGTCAATGCCTGGTGTATGGCAGGCGGCAAGATGGCGGTCTATACCGGCCTGCTGCAAAAGTTGAAGCCCACCGATGATGAACTGGCCCAGGTGATGGGCCACGAGATCTCCCATGCCCTGGCCAACCACACCGCTGAGCGCATGTCGGTGGCCATGGCCACCTCGCTGGGGCTTGGCGTGCTCAGCGCCGCCAGCGACAAGCCCCAGCAGGCGGCGGCGCTCGGCGCGATCGCCGCCACCCTGGCGATCCAGCTGCCCAACAGCCGCGCCTCCGAAAGCGAGGCGGATCGCATCGGCATCGAACTGGCAGCCAAGGCCGGCTACGACCCGCGCGCAGCGGTGACCCTGTGGCAGAAGATGGAGCAGGTCGGCGGGGCGACACCCCCCGAGTTCCTCAGCACCCACCCTCACCCGGCCAACCGGCAGGAGACCCTGCGCAAGCTCGCCATCGAGATGATGCCCTTCTACGAACGGGCAAAGCGGTGAGGGGTGAGGGGTGAGGGCGTGAGGGCGTGAGGGCGTGAGGGCGTGAGGGCGTGAGGGCGTGAGGGCGTGAGGGCGTGAGG
>Ga0068714_10004568_pt1 | contig 15365 bp, 20 predicted proteins | sample MTBNYHSulfiMetaG_FD_62988 | JGI IMG/M metagenome (GOLD analysis project Ga0068714, IMG submission 62988) | Enrichment culture microbial communities from rom New York Harbor, USA that are MTBE-degrading - MTBE-NYH (New York Harbor Sulfidogenic)... | ecosystem: Environmental > Aquatic > Marine >...
GTGGTTCGAGCCAAGCAGGTTGAGGCAACTCTCCTCTTGGGATCTGCCACCCCCTCTCTGGAGTCGTTTTATAACGCTGAGAAGGGGAAGTTTCATCTCCTCAGCCTTCCGGAGAGGATCGAAGGGAAGCCCCTTCCGCGGGTGGAGGTGGTGGACATAAAGCAAGAAGGAGGAGGTCTCTTCTCAGATAAAGTACGGGCAGCCCTTCAGAAAAATATCGAAGAAAAGAAACAGAGCCTCCTCTTTCTCAATCGGAGGGGGTTTGCCAATTTTCTCCTCTGCCCGGATTGCGGCCACACCTTTAAGTGTCCGAACTGCAGTGTCACCCTCACCTATCATCTCCGGGATCGTTCACTCCAATGCCATTATTGTGATTATCGAATCCGGGCACCCGGAGACTGTCCGAAATGCGAAGGCCACCGACTTCAGGGAATGGGGATCGGGACCGAACGCCTGGAGCAGGAAATTCGGTCATTATTCCCGGGGGCACAAGTGGGAAGGATGGACCGCGACACCACTTTGCGGAGACGCTCTCATCTTCAGATTCTGAAAGGACTTGAATCCGGGACGATTGATATTCTGGTGGGAACCCAGATGATCGTCAAAGGGCACGACTTCCCCAACGTGACTTTTGTCGGAGTGGTCTCTGCCGATACGTCCCTTCACTTTCCTGACTTTCGGTCGAGCGAGAGAACTTTTCAGCTTCTCACCCAGGTAGCGGGAAGGGCAGGAAGAGGGAAAATCTTCGGGGAGGTGGTGATTCAGACCTTTAATCCAGACCACTATAGCATCCTCAGGGCGAAAGACCACGACTATATCGGCTTCTATCAGGAGGAGATTCCATACAGGAGGGCGTTGGATTATCCTCCTTTCTCAAGGTTCATTAATTTTAGATTGGTCGGAAACAGTGAAACGAGGACCAAGGGGATGGCAGCGGAGATGGGAAGGGTCGGACAATCTCTTTTGAAGAAAGGGTATGGAAAAGGAATCGAGATCTTGGGTCCCAGCACTGCGCCTTTTGCCAAGATGAGAGGAAAATTTCGGTGGCAGATGCTGGCAAAAGGAAAAAGTCCCCAGTTGCTCCATCAATTTGCCCGGGAGTTAGCTTCCAGGATGGAGATTCAAATAAAGGGGAGGGGAGTCAATCTGGATATTGATGTGGACCCTGTTTTTGTCCTATAATTGGGCGAAACTTCGGGGCTTCGCCCACATGGAATATTGGAAAAGTGGAATACCGGGGGATTCAGTGGTCAATTCGCAATGATCATTGAGAATTGAAAATTGATTTTCGGCCATTGAAGATTTAAGAGATCCATTATTCCATTGTTCCAACATTCCATTCTTCCAATTTATTTAGGAGATCACAATGATGGATCGGTCGCATGGTTATTTTCGTAAGGGGAAGGAGACGATGTCGAAGAGAAAACGAGACGCCTATTTGATAGAAAGGCTCTCTGAGATTCTTCGTTATGGATATCGTTATTCAAAGGCCATTCAGGTAAGGTTTGACGAAGCCGGGATCAAGCCCGAGAAGATTATGACTCTTAAAGACCTTGAGAAATTCCCTATTACGAAAAAAGCCGATTTAGTCAACTCTCAAAAACAGACTCCTCCGTTTGGAGGGTTTGCAGTTGTTCCGAAACAGGGGATGAGAAGAATTTATATGTCGCCCGGACCGGTATTTGAACCCGGAGAGTGGCCTTATAAAGATATCCGTTGGGCTCAAGCGCTTTACGCTTGTGGGATAAGAAAAGGAGATATCGTTCTCAATACCTTCAACTATCACCTAACGCCATTGGCCATGATGCTCGATGAGTCACTCCGAATGTTGGGAGCCACCGTCATCCCGGTGGGTCCGGGAAATATTTCCATGCAGATCAATTTGATGCGACAACTTCAAGTGACGGGATACTTGGGAACACCCAGTTTCCTCATGTCCATGATAGAAGCGGCAGAAGGCATGCGCCTTGAGCCAAAGAAAAATCTCCATCTCAGGGCTGCTTTTGTCGGGGCAGAGATGTTTCCGGAATCGCTTCGACAAAAGATGGAAGGAAAGCTGGATATCCCCATCCGGCAGGCTTATGGCACTGTGGATGTGGGTTGCCTTGGATACGAATGTCCGGAGAAAAAGGGAATGCACGTTTCTGAGGATGTGATGGTGGAGATTGTTGATACCGAGACAGGAAGGCAATTGGAAACGGGGGCCACCGGAGAAATTGTGGCTACCAACTTCAGCAAGGTTTTTCCGATGATTCGCTTCGCCACGGGAGACCTGTCCTATCTCATTGAAGAAACTTGTCCCTGCGGCCGGACTTCGATGCGTCTCGGAAGGATTTTAGGCCGAACCGATCAGGTGACCAAGGTTTGGGGAATCTTCATCCATCCATGGCAAGTGGACGAAGTGATGGCTAAATTCCCCGAGGTGGCGAATTATCAGATCGTGGTTACCCGAAAAGAATATCGTGACCAGATGATCATGTATATTGAATTGAAGGAAGCCATCGCCGATCAAATCGGCCTGAAGAGAAAGGTAGAGAGGGAAATCGAAGAAGTCCTTAAGGTAAAGGGACAAGTGGAATTTGTCCAGAGAGGGGGCATTCCGGACCGAGCCAAAAAGATCGATGACCGAAGGATCTGGGAGTAGAAAGAATGGGGAATGAGGCAAAGATCAAGGTCGGGGGCATCATGGCAAACAGCGGTCTTGCCACAGTGAGCATTCTTTCATTACCCGTTCGGCCTGATGTGGCAGGGATGATTCTTCATGCGATGGGGAAAGAGAATATCAACATCGAATTTGTTGTCCAAAATGTTGATATCGAGGGCAATGGGAATATGACCTTCTGTATCGATCAGAAGCATTTAGAATCAGCCTTAGAAGTTTTAGAGAGAGTCAAATCCCTGATTGAAGCGAAAGGGATTTCTTATCATCCCAATGTGGCTACGATCAGCGTCTTCGGTCCCCACTTCAGGGAGAGGCCAATGATCTCCGGTTTCATGTTTAATGCCCTTGGAACAGCAGGGATAGGAGTCTTAGCCATCAGCACCTCGATCTCCAGCTGCTCCTGTGTCGTTCAAGCAGAACAAATAGAGGATGCCATGAGAGCCCTTCACGAAACCTTTGATGCCCCCCATCAGGTCACGAAGTTTGCCCCATAGGATCAGAGTGAGGCACAGGGTTTGAGGGAAGACGCCCCCACCTGTTAACAGATGAAAAGATTTTGCCTCTGACCTTTCACCTCTCTCCTCTAACACAAAGCGATGGAGATCCAATACTGTGAAGTCTGCAACAGAGTTCTGGATAAATACTCCTTTGAGTTCTGTTATCGGTGCAGGAAGTACCTCTGTTTCGATTCCATTGGGAAGAAACAGGCTTGTGCAAAATCCCATCCCAATCATATAGGTTATTATTATTGCCCGGCCTGTTTGGATGACCTGTTTCTTTGCAGAAATTGTGGTCGTTACAGAACAAGAGGAGGCCGTTTTCCCCTCCTGGATCATCTCTGTGAGGAATGCCAAAAGAAACGCTAAACGCTAAGCGCTTAGCGCAATGCGCATCGCGGGTAGTTGAAATGGAAAAGGCCCTTGTGAAATTGGCTGAACAGATCCTTTCTTTTGATGAAGCCTCTCTGGCGCATCTGAGGGAGAAGTATCGTTTGAGGGTTGAACATTTTGATGGAACGAAGGATTGGGAAAGGGCAGTGATCATCTATTGCATCATCAATGCCGTCAGTTTGAAGAATACTCTCTTCAATGAAAATGTGCTGAAGAGAAAGAAAGAGAAAGAGGGGAAACGACCAGATGGCCATCCTCGTTTGAAACGTGTGAAGTAGATGAAACTTCTCCCCCATGATTGCAGACCATTTAAACTTTGAGATTGAAATCTTAGGGCTCGAAATAGTGACGAGCTTTTCTTCTCAAGAAAAAAGTTGAAGATCAGAAGTCCATGAATTATAGTAATAGGTAGTATGTTGAGACAGGGGGAAAAATGATCGTCAAACAATATGAGGTTGGAAATTTTGCGGTCTTTTGTTACTTGATCGGAGATGAAGAAACCCAAGAGGGGCTGTTCATTGATCCAGCGGACGATGCCAAGAGACTTCTCTCCGAAGCGAAATCTCATGGACTCAATAAAATCAAATATATCATCAACACCCATTCCCATGTGGACCATATCATGGGGAACGCAGAGATGGTGAAGGAGACCGGAGCCAAGATCATTATTCATGAGAAGGATGCCATGGCACTGGGTCAAACCCCTGCCGACCTCCTCGAAATGTTTGGGGCCACAGCTTCCCCTCCTGCCGACACGGCCGTCAAAGAAGGAGATATCATTCAGATTGGCAACGTTAAACTGAAGGTAATTCACACACCAGGACATTCCCCGGGGGGAATGTCCCTCTATCTGGATGGGATGGTGTTTACAGGCGACACCCTTTTTATTGGTTCGGTGGGAAGAACCGATTTTCCAGGAAGTTCATGGGACGTGTTAGAAGCCTCCATACGGAAAAAACTCTATGTCTTGCCTGGAGAGACGGTCGTCTTCCCCGGTCATAATTACGGATCCACACCTACCTCGACTATTCAATACGAGAGGCGACACAATCCCTTTGTAAGAGGGTGAAGACTTAAATAATCATTATGAAAAGAAGGAAGCATCTCAGAAGGCTCCTTCCCATCTTTATTTTTATTGCCCTTCTTTTTCTCCTCTATTTCCTCATTGTTCCTGATCCTTCAAAACTCAAAAAAGAGAACCCAAAAAAGACAGCGCTCATGGAATATCGGGAGAAGACATTCAAAGAGAAAAAAAGACCGTATAGGGTTTATCAGAGTTGGGTGCCTTTTTCAAAAATATCCCCTTATCTCGTCAAGGCCGTCCTCATCGCAGAAGATGATAAATTCTGGAAACACGAGGGCTTCGATTTCGAAGCTATCCAGAAAGCCATCGAAAAGGATATCCAAGCGAAGAAATTTAAGTTTGGCGGAAGCACAATCACCCAGCAACTTGCAAGGAATCTCTATCTCTCTCCTGAAAAATCCCTGACAAGAAAGATCTCCGAAGCGATCATCACCTGGAGGATGGAAAGAATTCTTTCAAAGAGGCGGATCCTGGAGCTCTATCTTAATATCGTCGAATGGGGAGAAGGGATTTTTGGTGCAGAAGCGGCCTCGAGACACTATTATGGAAAACCCTCCTCCGAATTGGCTCCTGAGGAGGCGGCCAGGTTGGCATCGGTCCTTCCGAATCCAAAAAAATATAACCCAGTGGGAGATCAGCGATATGTGATCAACCGCTCCAATCTCATTTACAGCATCATGGTCCAGAGAGGAATTGTCATCCCCGAGTATCAAGAGGTCACGGAAAGTACCGAACCCTCTCCGATAGAAGAAAAGAGGTCTCCCCGGCCGTTTTCAAAGGATGCTCCTTCTTTCTAATATTTTAAAAGCCCATTCAAGGCTAAAAAGTATTTCTTGTTCCTCTCCGCCCCACTCTGATAAACTTTTTTCTGCTCCCACGCTTGACTAAAATAGAAATAGAGGGTTAAGAATGGCTCTTGTGAGATGGTTTTTTGCAAGCGGTTTCTGGTTGATGCTTCTCGCAGCCTTTGTTTTTTCATTGGCTGACATCCTCACCAAATATCTTACCTCCCAGTTCTCGATCATGCAGATTGCTTTTATCCGATTTTTATTGGGAGGAATCATTCTCTGGCCTATTCTCTTTTCAAGGCGAATTTCTCTCAAAGGAACCCACACATGGATTCTCATCTTGAGAGGGTTTTTTGGAACCTTCTCCTTTTTTTGTCTGCTCAAATCCATCGCCTTGATTCCCCTCGCAAATGCCATCGTCCTGTTCTATACCTTCCCCCTTTTTGTCGTTCTCTTTTCCTTCCTCCTTTTCAAAACTCCCATTAAGAAAGAGGAACTTTTCCTCATCGGAGTGGGCCTCGTAGGAATTTACATCCTCATCAATCCAGATTTCCATTCTTTTAACACAGGATATATTTTCGGAATTTTGAGCAGTGGTATGGGGGGGGTCGCTATGGTCCTGATACACAAGGCAAGGCAGACCAACGGTCCCTTGATCATTTATTTCTACTTCTGTCTGGCGGGGGGAATGCTTTCGTTCCCTTTTTTTGTCAAAGAATTTAGGGCCCCCAGCTTCCACCTTGGAATTTTATTGGTCTTCCTTGGCCTGATGCTCATGGTCGGCCAAGTTCTCATGAATCAGGCCTTTAAATTCTGTAAGGCCTCGGAGGGTTCCCTGATCATGATGTCAGAGATCGTCTTCGCAGGCATCGCAGGATTTCTGATATTCAAAGACCCCCTCACCTTCCACTTTTTAATAGGTGCATTTTTGATTATAGGAAGTGGTGTCGGATTAAATTTGATGAGTCGGAAGTCCAGACATTCTCCGATCTCATCCAATTCTGAAGTGTGAACCTCTTTTACTCTCCCCCCGATAAAGGGGTGGAGTTTTCGAATGGAGAAAAGGAAAGAATGACATCAATCGGTCTGGTAAAAAAGAATCTTTTGATCACAGGACTTCCCGGTGTGGGGAAGACGACTCTGATCAAAAAACTTTCTGAAGCCTTGAAGGGCCTTCATCCCGTTGGTTTTTATACGGAGGAGATAAGAGAAAAAGGTGAGAGAAAGGGATTTGAGCTCATCGATATGGAGGGAAGGAGAGGTCTTCTCTCCCATCAGGATCTAAGAAGTGCCCACAAGGTTGGTAAGTATCACGTAGACATTAAGGGCTTTGAGGATTTCCTTGGCTCAATTTCATTTCTCAATCCATCCACCCGTCTTATTATCATTGATGAGATTGGAAAGATGGAATGCCTCTCTGTTCGATTTAGAAAACTTTTGGAGGAAATTCTGAATTCTGAAAAATTGGTAATGGCCACCATTGCCCTAAAAGGGGGCGGCCTGATCGCAGAGGTAAAGGAGAGGAAGGATATCAGGCTTTTTGAGATAACAAAAAAGAATAGGGATTTCCTATTAAAAGAGATTTTAGATTTCGTTAACCAAGCTCATCAACCCAATGAAGGTGCACAATCCTTGCTGGGGAAATGGGAATAAAATGTCTCAGGATGCTTATTTATCCAGAGGACTTCTCACTCCAAGAACATTCTTTGAAGCAACATGGGTGTAGATCATGGTTGTCTGGAGTTTTTGATGGCCGAGCAGTTCTTGAATCGTCCTGATATCATATCCGTTATCTAAACAGGTCTCGGTGCGAACCCTTTGACATAGTTTCACCACTCATCTCTTAGGTAATTAATTGCATGCCGTCATACCCATAAGTGAGTCGATTTTAAACAACAAATTAGCAATTATTCGTTGACAAACCTTCTCTACTGACTATAATATGACAACATATATAGAATGAGCTTAAAAAATAAGTTGGACGAAAATGAAAAAAAGAAATAAGAAAAAATCTTGCATCTGTGTTGCGATTGTGACACAATAAAGTCATGAAAACTGCAATCGTTCATGCGCGCATCGAACCGAAAACAAAGCAAAAGGCAGAAGGGGTCCTTCGGAAACTTGGCCTAACTCCAACAGAGGCCATCCGTATCTTCTACAGGCAAATATCTCTCCGTGGGGGGTTGCCTTTCCCGATTGAGATTCCAAACGAGCTTACGGCGTCCACCTTGCAGAAAAGCCGTCGCGGCGAAGACATTCAGGAATTCGAGTCTTTAGAGGCAATGTTCAAACATTGGGAGAAATGAAGAAGGTCTCGCAGACCAGGCAGTTTTCCCGGGATGTCAAGCGCATGCGGAAACGAGGGAAAGACCTGCACAAGCTGCAGGAGGTGGTCAAGTTTCTGGCCGAGGGCATCCCGCTTCCAGCGAACTACAGAGACCATCCACTCATGGGACCTTGGCAGCCATCGCGCGACTGCCACATTGAAGCCAACTGGATCTTGATTTATACTGCGGAAGACGACTCGCTTCGGCTTGAACGGACCGGCACACACAGTGACCTTTTCAAAAAATGAAATCGTCCAACAATCGGCTGCACCGGATTGCTAATAAACCTGGCAACCGGTGAGCCTTATTGTTGAGTCTGTAAAAAAGCTACCTTTCGTAAATTTGCTATCGATAAAATCAAATACTTACGAGTCGGATCAAAATCGGACTTTTTCTGCAAAAAATGCGCACATCGTCGCGGTTCTGAGTCGCAGATCGTCAGGTTTGATTATTGCGACTTTAAACTATTTCAAATGCCAATTTTCACCTTCAACCCCTCTCCCTTTTTTACATAAGATATGTTTGAAGAAAAGATTGACGTCATTGCTTATTCAGGTTATCGGGGTGAAGAAACTCCGAGGACAATCTTTCTTCACGAAAAAAAGATTGAGGTCCTGGAAATTCTCAAGATGTGGACCGAAGAAGGGGTTAAAGACAGAAAGAGAAAGAGGGTCTTTAAGGTGAAAGGAAGCGACGGGATGATCTATACGGTACATTATGACGAAAAGTTCATGGATTGGTTTTGTAAAGTGGAAGAGTGAGAAGTATATTCAGGCTATGCCACTTTGTAAATCAACGGACGATAGCTCGGTTGAGGGACGGGTTTCCGATTCTTCTTCGCTGCCGCAAGCCATGCCTCTTTGGCCTTCAAAGCTTCCGTGAGGGCTTCTTCGGGTGTACTCCCAAACGCTGAGCAGTGCTTCAAGTCAGGAATATCCGCAATATAACCTTTGTTCTCCTCACTATAGAAAACATTAATTATGATAGTCTTTCATGCCTGTTCCTCAGCTGCTTGGAGTTCTGAGAATCTGATATTCGCGGAACCGGAGAGTAGTTTGATGAGGATTCTCTTAGTCCCCATCGGTGAAATAGATTAAAAAGTCATCCAGGTCCTACAAGATGACCTCCCTCCTTCAAGGATCATTTCAGGATGAAGCCGGAAGGATCAATCAGACCTTCGATCTCATGCTTGTTTTCCAGGACAATCTGAACGAAGGCCAGAAGAGAAAACTCACCCGAATGATTTCAGATTGGGTGAAAAAATGGGATTAAATTAAACTGTTCTCTGGCCATCAGGGACCGTATCGCCAGTAACCTGGGACCCACACCCTTTCCCATCCATAGGGAGTTTGCCTCTCCTCCCAGTGACCCGGGACCCAAACTCGATAAGGGTCGTAGTAGGGTTCATAATAGGCAGGAGGTGGGTAGTACCCGCGGTAATAGACACCTGGGGGACTAAATAATATGGGTGGTGGGGGCAAAAATATAGGAGGACCGATCCAACCTCTGAAATGAATACGGTGTGCTAAGGCCGATTCGCTCGATAGAAAAATTGCCAATAAAATCAAGCTGATCATTATTAGTTTCTTCATCCTTAATCACCTCCCTTAATCTCTCGAATTAAATATAATGACTCAATATAAATTCTTACCAATACCTCTCACTTTTAAGTTATTTAGACGAATCGATTCGGGAAATTATTCATTTTTTTTACTCCGTCAGTTTCGTCACCATATTCGCATCAAGCTTTTTGACCACAGCCGTGACAAGCTTAACCGTATTATTAAAGTCATTCCGGTAAATGATGCCTGCGTGGCTATGAATGTGCCGGGTGGGTACAGCAACAACAAGGTTAGGGACCCCACTACGGTGAAGATGAATCGCTCCGGAGTCAGTCCCTCCCCGTTCCAACATATCGAATTGATAAGGAATTTTAAGTTTCTCCGCCGTATCCACAAAAAGATCGCGGAGCCTTAAATTAGGGACCATGCTTCCGTCGCGGATCACAATGACAGGACCTTTTCCAAGTTTTCCCTGGGCATCATCTTTTTTAACATCTGGGACATCGCCAGCAACCCCAACCTCCATTGTAAGCCCGACATCCGGTTCGACCACCCACGAGCTTGTTCTCGCTCCGCGAAGACCCACCTCCTCTTGCACTGTACCTACACCATAGACGGTGTTCGGATGTTTTTCCTTTGCGAGTTTCTTGATCACCTCGATGAAGAGGGCACACCCGACCCGATCGTCAAATGCCTTGGCCAAATAAGTCTTGCCAGTACCCAAAATAGTAAAAGGACAAATGGGCACAATGGGATCCCCCGGACAGATACCCAGTTTTTTAGCTTCAGCCAAAGAAGTTGCACCGACGTCAACGTACATGTCCTTTGGCTCCTGAAGTTTCCTCCGCTCCTCTTCTGACAAAATATGGGGAGGCTTCGAACCGATCAGGCCGATCACATCCCCCTTCCGAGTCTTGATCACCACACGCTGGGCCAGCATCACATGGCCCCACCATCCTCCAAGAGGGCTGAATTTGATGAAACCTTCATCCGTGATCAGCTTGACGATAAATCCGATCTCATCCATGTGTCCTGCGAGCATAATTCTTGGTTTTTCTGCTTCGCCATTTTTCCGACACACGATACTCCCCAGCCGGTCTTGTTCGATGACCGTAATGCCTTGAAGATGTTTACGGATGATTTCTCGCACCTCTTGCTCATAGCCTGAGATGCCAGGCGCTTCGGTCAGTTCACGAAGCAGTTCCAATGTCGCATCTGTCATAAATGAACCTCCTTTTTTTCATGATATTTTCAGTTTTGGGACAAAACTGCTTTGAGAGAAACATTAAATTATATTATATCAGAGATGGCAGCAAATGTTTATTCTCAAAAGATTATGCTTGTAGCCCCCCAGTGACAAGGCGTCGAACAGTCGATCCGGTAGGAATGCTTCCAACACTTTATCATGTGCACGTTCGAAAGTTATGGGGAACAATCAATGCGGCCTCCCGTAGCTTGGTCATAGCTGTTTTATCCCGGTAGAGTCCATTGAGAGGTGGCACGATAAAGTTTTTCCAGCATCCCCACCAGATCTTTAAAACCTTCTGAGACCGGGAGATGACTCATGATTCAGAGGACAATTTTTTTATCCAGATTAAATGGTTTTCTAATATTGAAATCTTGTCTTTTTGCTTTTAAGATATTTGGCATGAATGAATATTCCAATTTGAGGAACTCATCATACTCACAATCAATGTTTTAATTTGAGGTGAAGAACTTGGATTTCACGCTTTCGGTACAACAGAAACAAGTAAGAAGAATGGCGAGACAATTCGCCAGGGCTGAACTGGCTGAGATCGCCAAGGAGATTGATGAAGAAGGACGTTTCCCTTGGGAAGTAGTGGAGAAGATGGGTCCCCTCAATTTTTTCGGCATGCAAGCTCCCAGAAAGTACGGCGGGGCTGAAATGGACTCCATTTCCTATTGTCTGGTCATTGAGGAGATTTCTCGCGTGTGTGCAGCCATGGGACTGGCCGTGGCCGTGCACAACAGTGTGGTGGTCTATCCTTTAAGTCAATTCGGAAACGATGACCAAAAGGTAAAATTTCTCCCTTCTCTGGCCGCCGGCGAAAAGATCGGCGCTTTTTGTTTAACCGAGCCCAATGCCGGGTCAGACGCGATGGCGATTGAATCCACTGCCGTCCGCGATGGCGACTCCTATATCGTTAATGCCAATAAAATATTTGTCACCAATGGTGGGGTGGCCGATACGTTGATCATTTTTGCTTCGGTCAATCCAAGAGATGTTAAAAAAGGTTTTAGTGCCATCTTGGTGGAGCGGGGTACTCCTGGATTTGAAGTGGGGCTCCTCGAAAATAATTGCGGCGTCCGTGCCAATCCGGTTAGCTCGATCGTCCTGACAGACTGCCGGGTACCCCAAACCAACCTTTTGGGTCGGGAGGGAGAGGGCTTTAAAATTGCAATGGCAGGTCTGGATACTGGCCGGATCGGTATTGCAGCCCAGGCAGTGGGAATCGGTCAGGCGGCCCTTGATGCTTCGTTGAAATATTCCAAAGAACGCATACAATTCCGCCTCCCCTTAGCTCGACATCAGGCCATTCAGATGATGCTCGCCGATATGGGCACGATGGTAGAGGCAGCACGGCTTTTGACCTTGCAAGCTGCTCATATTAGGGATCGACAGGGCGACCTGTCTGGTCCTTCAGCGATGGCTAAGCTCTTTGCCGCCCGCACTGCTTCAAAAGTGGCCTCGATGGGCGTGCAGATCCATGGTGGTTACGGATACAGCAAAGACTACCCCATTGAGCGATATTTTCGCGATGCTCGAGTGACGGAGATTTACGAAGGAACGAATGAAATTCAACAAATGGTGATCGCCCGGGAACTATTAAAACGAGGGGAAGACTGAGATCGTACGGGGCATCGCCTATGGGGCATCGTATCAACTGAAAAGAAATCATGAGGGGGAAGAGAGGGTGGGATGAATATCATTGTCTGTATTAAACAGGTGGTCGTTGGAGATCAGGTGAAGATAAATCCCCATACCCGTAGTCTCGTGCGCTCTGCAGAATTTTCCCTGATCAATCCTTTTGACTTGTTTGCCCTAAATATTGCGGTGCATTTAAAGAAGCAGTCCACCGGCTCAATCACTGCGGTCACGATGGGACCGAAGATCAGCGAAGAGGTGCTGTGGGAAGCTTTCGCCATCGGGGCAGATCGAGCAGTCCTCTTATCCGACCCGCGGTTTGCCACAAGCGATACCCTTGCCACCTCATATGTGCTGGGGATGGGCATACGAAAGATTGACAAGTTTGACCTGATCCTTTGCGGAATGCGAACGACTGACAGCGATACGGCACAGGTAGGCCCTCAACTGGCGGAGGAACTTGATATTCCCCATGTGACCAATGTGGAGAAGCTGGAAAAGAAGAAAGATCTGTTTCTTATAGAACGACTTTCTGATGGGTTTAGGGAAATCCTGGAGGTGTCCGCACCCGCTTTGTTTACGATCTCTTCGAAAGCCGCCATACGTCTTCCGAGTTTGATAGAAATTCAGGATGCACATACCCAACATTCCATCGACTGTTGGAATTTGGAGGAGTTAGGCGCAGACCCCACCAAGGTTGGCAGTGCGGGGTCCTGTACCTGGGTGGAAGAATTAATTCCAATCACACGGCAAAAATCCTGTGATTTTATTGAAGGGGAGCCCCGGCAGCAGGCCAAATCGCTTTTTTCAAAATTATTCGAGAAGAATTTGCTATTTTAAAAGAGAGTCATGACAAAAAAATCAGAGATTTGGGTATTTGGAGACCACCGCAATTATCTTCAGGATCGTTTAACGCTGCAAGTGTTGGGACAGGCGCGAGCTCTCTCCGGTGATCAGGGAAGGGTGACGGTGGCCCTTTTGGGATATCGAGTGGGAGAAATCGCCAAAGAATATATCGCCTACGGCGCCCAGCGCATCCTGATCGTGGATGATCCAAAATTAACGTCTTATCGAACGGATTTATTTACGACGATCATCAGTGATCTGATTCAGGAGCAAAAACCGGATATCTTTCTGGTGGGGTCTTCGGAATTCGGTAAGGAGCTCGCCCCCAGGATCGCCAAGCGACTTGGAGTCGGGCTTAGCGCGGATTGTGTTTCCTTAGATTGGGATGAGCAAGGGGAAAGGTTGATCGCCTCCAGTCCGGCCTTCGGCGGAAATTTTTTGGCACGGATCGTCTGGAGCACTCATCGTCCCTATATGGCCACGGTAAGCTCTGGGACTTTTCCTGAACGTTCGTATGATCCAGCCGCTCATGGGGAAATAGTAAGGGTAGAAAAAAAATTGGATGCGGCGTCCTTTAAAATCAAAGTGATCTCCTCCATTCATGAGCCGCACCAGGTTGACAGACTGGAGGATGCCAAAATCGTCGTCGCCGGGGGACGGGGAGTCAAGAATTCTGAAGGATTCAACTACGTCAGAGAGTTGGCCTTGCTTTTGGGGGGCGAGATAGGGGCAACCCGGCCGGCCGTCGATGCTCATTGGACTTCGCACGAGCAACTCATTGGACAAACAGGCAGGTCCGTTAAACCGGAGCTGTTAATTACGTGCGGCACTTCTGGAGCCGTGCAATATACCGCTGCCATTCGAAGAGCGGGGACGGTTGTTGCGGTTAACCGTGATCCACACGCCTCCATATTTAAGATCGCCGATTTTGGAATCGTTGCCGACTCCCTATCCTTTCTCCCTGCCTTTATCACGGAAATTAAAAATCATCTTTTTCGTGAGATTACAGATTTATATCGTATCCAGGCCAAGACCGGCAGGGGCAAGAAATCTCTCTCTTTCGGCCAACGTATCAAAAAACTGAGGGAAGACCACAAAATGAGCGTGGTCGATTTGGCGGGTAAGACGGGGCAACCACCCGAGCTGATTGAGCAAGTCGAGTTAGACCACCTGACTCCTCCGGTTTCCTTCCTGCTGCAACTCTCGGAGGCTCTCCAAATTGACGCCAGTACCTTTCTGACCGATCAGGAAAAGGTTCAAATTGATGGGAAGAGGCAGGAGGGATTTATAAAGCGCACCCAGAACTATTCTTACCGCACTCTCACTCCGGGAGCTGCAGACAAACATTTACGCGCCTTTATGGTCACGATTGACCCTAAAGAGAAACATAAAATAGTAGAATATAAGCATCCGGGAGAAGAATTCATCTTTGTTTATAAGGGAGAATTAGAGCTTACTTTAGGGAGCAAGGTGTTCCATTTGAAGCAAGGAGAGACCATACATTTTAATTCTGAAACCAAACATAAACTCCAAAATATTTCGGACGAAACGTGTGAGCTCATCGTAACGTTATATACCCCTTAACCTCCCTTCCGATAAACCAAAAATAACCTTCTTCCTCCCGATCATTCTGCTCACACCCGACTTCTCGCTTCAGATATTCTCATTGTTGAGCACCTACGCAACCTCTCTGCCCTTCCTCGAACCGGTTTTAAATTCTATGCCGTGCCTCTCCGAATTGTGCAGGGGGCTTCCTTTCCCGTGCGGGCTTTTGCAGAGGGGGAGGAATAGATTGACTTTAAGTTTTTATCTCCTCCACTAAAAAGGGCGTGCAGAGCATTCCCACGCTCATCTTTTTAACCCAAAATCTGACCATGTTAATGGTTTCGCCTTCTGAACTCACAATGCTCGGAAGTTTCTCCGCAAAGGTGATGTCATCACTTTTGAACTCATAATAGAAGGGACTGCTGCTATAAGGGTCTGGCACTAAGATTACCTTTTTAGGATTATAGGGATGCTTGAGGGGTGACCCGGAAAAAGGAACATGGGTTTTCTTCAGCCCCTTCAAATTTTTTGGTCTTTCATAGGTCTCTATTTCAAACTTCCTGACCTCTTGTGGAAAATTCTTCGTCTCCATCGTGCCCTCTCCTTAAAAAATATCTCATATAACTCTCTTTATAGGATATCATCGTTCCCTTTAAAATTTCAACCTCTTATTCTACAATAACATTTGCCCCAGACACCCAAATTTAAATTTTACCGTCCATTTACCCTAAGAACCGCCAAAATGTGATCTCCCACAGGTATCATTATTAACCC
>Ga0068714_10004569_pt1 | contig 15364 bp, 14 predicted proteins | sample MTBNYHSulfiMetaG_FD_62988 | JGI IMG/M metagenome (GOLD analysis project Ga0068714, IMG submission 62988) | Enrichment culture microbial communities from rom New York Harbor, USA that are MTBE-degrading - MTBE-NYH (New York Harbor Sulfidogenic)... | ecosystem: Environmental > Aquatic > Marine >...
GATCCGCTGGGCCGGGGCGGTGAAGTCGGCCGTGTTGAGGGGGGCGTACTCCTCGTGGATCACCTTGGCCCCCAGCTTCTCGGCCGCCTCCTTGAAGGCCGCCACCCCGTCCCGGCCAAAGGCGTAGTCCTGGGCCAGGGTGGCGATGATCACCCCCGGCTTGGCGATGGCCACGGCGTTGGAGATGGCGTCCTGGGAGGAGTTGCGGCCGGTCCGGAAGACGTAACGGTTCCAGGCCTTGCCGGTGATGGAGTCGGCCACGGCCGGCTCGACGATCAGGATCTTCTTGAACTCCTCGGCCACCGGGAGCATGGCCAGGGCCACGGCCGAGGAGACCCCGCCCACGGCCAGGTCGCATTTGTCATCCTTGAAGGCCTCGGTCAGGAGCTGCTTGCCCATGTCCGGTTTGAGAAGGGTGTCCTTGACGATGAGCTTGACCGGCCGGCCGATGATCTCGTTGGAGCCCTTGGTGGCGTACTCCAGCCCCATCTCGAACCCGGTCAGGGACTGCTTGGCGTAGGCCTCCAGGGCCCCGGTGATGCCCACCACCCGGGCGATCTTGATCGGCTCGGCGGCCTGGGCCCCGGCCGCCACCAGCAGCCCGGCCAGAACCACCAAAAAGATTACCTTGACCTTCATGCTCTCCCTCCTTGCCCCTTGGGTTTGCTGGAATATTTACCGACTCCGCCGCCCGGCCGGAGCCGGACGGGCTTCTTCAAGCCTGGCCGAAATCTTCTTTTAACCTGGCCTTGAGAACCTTGCCGGCCGCGTTGCGGGGCAGGGCCCGGGTAAAGACCACCGACTTGGGGATCTTGTACCTGGCCAGCCGGCCCTTGAGCGCGGCCAAAAGGGCCTGGGAGGAAAGCTCCCGGCCCTCCTTGAGAACCACCACCGCCCGGCCCACCTCGCCCCACCTCTCGTCCTTAACCCCGATCACCGCCGCCTCGGCCACCTGGTCCAGCTCGTAGAGGGCGTTCTCCACCTCGGCCGGGTAGACGTTCTCCCCCCCGGAGATGAACATGTCCTTCTTCCGGTCGACGATGTAGAGACAGCCGACCGGGTCCATCCGGGCCAGATCGCCGGAGTGGAACCAGCCGCCTTTAAAAGCCTCGGCCGTGGCCTCGGGCCGGTTCCAGTAGCCCTCCATCAGGTTTTGGCCGCGCATGACCAGCTCGCCCACCTCCCCCGGGGTCACCTCCCGGTCCTCCGGGTCGACCACCCTGGCCTCCAAGTGGAAGACCGGCCGGCCGATGGAGCCGGCCTTGTCCAGGGCCAGCTCCTTGGGCAGGGTGGCGATGGAGGGGGCCGCCTCGGACATCCCGAACCCCTGCTGGAGGACGATCCCGGCCTGGTGGTACCTCTCCACCAGGCTCACCGGCAAGGGCGCCCCGCCGCTCATGACCAGCCTCACCCCCTGGAAAACCCGGGGGTCAAAGGCCGGATCCTGGATCAGAAAGAGGAAGATGGCCGGAACCCCGAAGAAGAGGCTGATCCGCTCCTCATTAAGCAGCCTCAGGCATTCCCGGGGATCGAAGGTCCGCTGGATGACCACCGTCCCTCCCTGGTAGAGCATGGGCAGGGTGAACAGCCCGATCCCCCCGATGTGGAACATGGGCAGGACCAGGAGGTCCCGGTCGGCCGAGGTCAGGTCCAGGGCCAGGTCCAGGTTGAGGGCGTTGTAGAAGCTGGCCCTCTGGGAGAGGACCGCCCCCTTGGGGGCCCCGGTGGTCCCGGCGGTGTACATGATGATGTGGGGATCGTCCAGGCCGACCTCCACCCCCGGATGGGGCTCGGCCGGGGACTGGCCGGCCAGGGCCTCCTCGTAGGCCGGCGCCTCCAGGACCTCCCGGGAGCCCAGGGCCAGCCTCGGCCCGATTTCGCTCCGGTCCAGGCACTCCTGGGCCAAGGGGGCCAGCTCGGGATCGAAGATCAGGGCGCCGCAGCCGCTGTCCTTGAGCTGAAAGGCCAGCTCCGGTCCGGTCAGCCGCCAGTTGAGGGGGACCAGGATCAATCCCAGCTTGGCCGAGGCCATGATCACCTCGACCCACTCCAGGCAGTTGTAGGCCAGCAGGCTCAGCCGGTCCCCCTTGCTTAAGCCCATCTCCCGGAGAACCCGGGCCAGCCGGTTGACCCGGTGGTTGAGCTGCCGGAAGTCCAGCCTCCGGCCGCCGTCCACCACCGCCTCCTTGTCCGGGCTCAAAAGCTCTCTTTTGGTCAGCCAGTAACCGATGCCGGGCAAGGGAACTCCTCCTGACTCAGGTGAAGAGCTTCTTCATCACCTGGGCCATGTGGGCGGCGAAGTTGACCACCGTGGCCATCCCCTCCTCGTCCTGGGCCGCGTCCCTGGCCCCCCTGGCCCCGGCCATCCCCACGTTCCAGTAGGTCGAGCCGGGGACGACCATCCCGTTGAGGAAGTACCACAGCAGGAGCTGGGAGAAGGCCAGGTTGTGGCCGGCCCGCCGGGCCACGGTGATGGGCCCGCCCACCTTGCCGGAGAAGAAGCGGCCGTTCCAGAGGGCCACGAAGGTGGCCCGGTCCAGCAAGGCCATCATCTGGGGGACCACCGAGGAGAGGTAGACCGGCGAGCCCAGGACGATCCCTTCCGCCTGGCGCATCTTCTCCAGGATCCCGGCGAAGTCGTCCTCCTGGACGCAGCGGCCCTTCTCCTGGCACTGGTAGCAGCCCAGGCAGGGCTTGATCTCCTTGGCCCTAAGGGAGATCAGCTCGGTCTCCAGGCCCTGCTCCTCCAGGGCGGCCAGGCAGCGTTTGAGGTACTCCCTGGTGTTGCTCTCGGGCCGGAGCGAGCCGGCGATGCCCACGACCTTCATCTCTCGAACCTCCTCAGGATCTTCTTCTTTTCGGCGGTGGTGGTCAGGAGCCCTTTCTCAAGCTGGTCGACCATCAGCCGGGGGAAGAAGTCGTGCTCGAAGCAGTAGCTGAAGAGCCGGCTCTCGGCGGCCAGGCCCTTCTCCCGGTCCCCCTCCCAGGCGGCCTTTACCGCGGCCTTGGCCAGCTCCACGGCATAGGCCGGCCGGGCCAGGATGGGCTTAAGCAGCCGCTCCACCCCGCATTCCAGGTCCTCCGGCTCCACGGCCAGATGGACCAGCCCCAGCCCGGCCGCCTCCGCCCCCGGGTAGAGCTTGCCGCTCAAGATCATCTCCAAAGCCGCCCCGGAGCCGATCAGCCTGGGCAGCCGCTGGGTTCCCCCGCCGCCGGGGATGAGGCCGACCTTGACCTCCGGCAGCCCGATTTTGGCCGTGGTGGAGGCCACCCGGAGGTCGCAGGCCAGGGCCAGCTCGAACCCGCCCCCGAAGCACAGCCCGTTGATGGCCGCCACGGTGATGAGCGGGCTGGCCTCCAGCCGGTCGAGGGCGGCCTGGATCCGGCGGGAGAAGGCAAAAGCCTCCTCAGGGTCGCAGGCCATCATCTCGATCCCGTCGGCCCCGCCGACGAAGTAGGTCTCCCCGGCCCCGGTAAAGACCGCCGCCCGGGCCCCCCCGGCCTCCAGGGTGTCCAGGCACTCGGTCAGCTCGGCCATCAGCTCGGAGTTGATCGAGTTCCGGTCCCCGGTCCGGTTGATGGTCACCCAGGCGACCGCGTCCCGCTCCTCCAGCAGGAGATGGCTGAAGTCAGGGCTTTTTTGACTGGTGGACATCTTGCCTTTTCCTCAGATGACCAGGCCGCCGTTGGGGCTCAGGACCTGGCCGGTGAAGAAATCGGCCTCGGCCGAGGCCAGAAAGGCCACCAGCCCGGCCACCTCCTCCGGGTGGCCCAGCCGTTTCAAGGGGGTCCGGCGGATGATCCGCTCCTCGAACCCCTGGGGGAGCCTCTCCAGCATGGGGGTGGCCACGTAGCCCGGGGCGATGACGTTGACCCGGATGTTGTGCCTGGCCGCCTCCACGGCCAGGGATCTGGCCAGGAGGTTGACCCCCCCTTTGGCCGCCGAGTAGGCGATGGCCCCCGGGGTGGGGGTCAGAGAGGCCACCGAGGAGAAGAGGATGATCCGGCCGCCGCCGGTCTCCTTCATCCAGCCCACCGCCTCCCGGCAGCAGAAGAAGGCCCCGTCCAGGTTGACGGCCATCATCCGCCGCCACTCCTGGTCGGTGATCTCCTCCAGGAAGGCGGTCCGGCCCATGACCGCCGCGGTGTGGACCAGCAGCTCCAGGGAGCCCTCCTCCTCCTTCAGCCGTTGAAAGAGGGCCGCCACCGAGTCGCTCTCGGCCACGTCCACGGCCAGGGCCCGGGCCCAGCCCCCGGCCTCGGCCACCGCCCGGGCCGTGGCCTCGGCCCCCTCCTGGTCCAGGTCGGCCACCCAGACCTTGATCCCCTTCAGCCCCAAGGCCAGGGCCGAGGCCCGGCCCATGCCCGAGCCGCCGCCGGTGATGAGGGCCGTCTCGATCAGCCTGGTCCGCATGGCTCAGCCCGGATATTTCATGAAGACCGCCAGAGATTCCCCACCTGGCAAAGGTTACAAACTGTCACCACGGAAAATAGCCCCCTAACTCTATGTATTTATATGAGATGGCTACCAATTTACCTTCCTCTTTGGCGTTCTTCATGAAATATCCGTTAGATGTCCCTCAGCCTGTCCCAGGCCCGGGCCGGGGCCTCGGTGGGAAGGAGGATGACCCCTTCCTGGTCCAGCTTGCGGAGGATCCCCTGGGCCACCTCCTGGGGGGTGTCCATCACCGCCCGGTACCTGGCCGCGACCGGGGCCATCTCCTCCGCCCCGGGGCCGGTGGCGAAGAACCCGGTGTCGGTCAGGTGGGGGCAGACGGCCTTGACCCTGACCCCGGTCCCCTCCAGGTCCCTGGCCAGCCCCCTGGAGAAGCCCACCAGGGCGTGCTTGGAGGCCACGTAGGGGACCACCTGGTCGGTGTGGGCGGCCAGCCCGGCGATGGAGGCCAGGTTGACGATCAGTCCCTGGCCCTGGGCCAGCATCAGCGGCAGGACCTCCCGGGTCAGGGCCACGGCGGCGAAGAGGTTGACCTCGAACAGCTCCCGCCAGACCTCCTCCCCGGTGGTCAGAAAAGGGCCGTAGGAGCCCCGGCCGGCGTTGTTGACCAGGATGTCCACCCGGCCCCACCTCTCCTTCGCCGCCCGGACCAGCTCCCGGCGGTCCTGATCCCTGGTCACGTCCCCCGCGACCAGGGCCACCTGGCCCGGGCATCGGCCGGCCGTTTCTTTTAGCCCCTCCGCCCGGCGGGCCATGAGGGCCATCCTGGCCCCGGCCGCGGACATGGCCTGGGCCAGGGCGGCCCCGATGCCCGAGGAGCCGCCGGTCAGGACCACTACCTTTCCCTGGAGCTCGACCAAGAGAAACCCGCTTCAGACCTTAAGATGAAACATGACCCATCTGTCAGAAATGCTGTCACAGGATCTCCCCGCCTGTCAAGGGGGAAAATTGCGTCCACCGACCGAAAGATGTTTTTAAGCCTTTTTCCAGGCCCAGGCCCCAGAAGGATCAAGGCGGGCAAACTTGAGGAGACCATGAATATCAATTCATGATCAGGCCGCGGGCCGGGAGTTTGGGATCGAGACCGAGAGGAGGGTTTTAACGGCTGGTCGGGGTCAGCCGGCGTTAATCCCCAGCAGGACCAGATCCACGGTGTCGGCCAGGACTTGGGTGGGGATCTCCACCTTGGGCGAGGAGTTCCAGACCAGCCATTTGAGGCCGATCATGTGGTTGAGGCCCATCAGGGCCCGGACCAGGAAGGCCACCGGCAGGGGCCTGATCTCCCCCCTGGCCAGCCCCTCGGCCAGGGACTCGGCGTACCCTTGGGCCAGCTTGGTGTAGTACCACATGGCCACCTCCCGGCCCACCGTCTCCGACTCGGCCACGACCCGGTAGATCCGCCGGTGGTGGCCCAGGAAGCGGAAAAAGGCCAGGATCCCCTCCCGCTCCTTGTCCCGCCGGTCGGCCACCTTGTCGGTGGCCCGGCGGAGATGCCACCTCATCTCCCGGCTGAGGTACTCCACCACCCCCCGCATCAGCTCCTGCTTGGACTTGAAGTGGATGTAGAAGGTCCCCTGGGCCACCCCGGCCAGGCGGGTGATCTCGGAGATGTTGGCCCGGTTGTAGCCGTTCTGGCCGATGACCCGCTCGGCCGCCTGGAAGAGGGCCAGCCTGGTCTTCTCCCCCTGGGTCCTGGTCTCCTGCCACTGGAGCTGCTCCCCGCCCTCCGGGTTAAAGGCGGACAGGGCCAGGTCGGCCGGCCGCCTCCAGCCCTTGGAACCGTTGATCCCCCGGCCGGCCAGGTCCACCACCAGGTCGGTCAGCTCCTCCCGGGAGAAGGTCTCGGCCCCGGGCCCCCAGTCCAGGGACTGGAAGTAGGCCATCCCGATCAGGGCGTAGGCGATGACGTTGGGGTCCAAAGGCCGGATATGGCCCCCGTTGGCCGCCCGGCGCAGAAAACCCCGGAAGTAGCGGGCCAGGGAGTCGTAGTAGCCGATGGTCACCGGGTCGATCAGCTCGAACTCGCCCAGGATCCGGTGAAAGAAGAAGTTTGCCTTAGTGTGCTCCAGGAGGAGGTCCACCGCGGCCCGGAACCTGGCCTGGAAACCGGCCCCCGCCTTGTCCCGGTCCAGGGCCTCGGCCTTGGCCCAGAAGCGGTCGACGATCCGGTCGTTGAGCTCCAGGAAGATCTGCTCCTTGTTCTTGAAGTACTGGTAGAAGGTGCCCTGGGAGACCCCGCAGCGCCGCCCGATCTCGGCCACCGAGGTCCCGTAGAAGCCCGCCTCGGAGAAGACCTCCCGGGCGGTCTTAAGTAAGGCGGTTCGGGTGCTCAATCCCTTGCTGGTCAGGTGTCGTCCCGACCTGGGAGCAGGTCTTGGGATGGTCCGGGGGGCGGATCGGGGGGTCGTCCCGCCGCCCGCCCCGGTCCCTGACCTTCGAGTCGGCTTCATGGGCTCCTTGGACCTCCAACATGAATCACCAGTCAGATAAGCACGCCCGCCAGACCCTGTCAACCCGGACGGCCTGGCCATAACCCGGATATTTTCCATGGGTGATTAAGCGCAGGGGCTGGAGGAGTGTTCTGTGGCCAACCGGCTCTCAGGTCCCGGTCAGCCCGGACAACTTGTTGTCCGGGTGCCGAAGGCACCAGCGGTTCGACTCCCAGGCCTACCCTGTCCGCCGACACCCCCACCTTCCCTCCGTCCTTCCCGCGAAGGCGGGAATTGGGAAAACACCTATGATCATAATCGGATTGGCGAAAGCCTAACCAGGAGATTTCACTTGCCTAACCCGGATATTTCACGAGTCGAGTTGGCCGCAGATGCAAGGCGCGGGGCACGAGGCTATAGTCGCCCTATGCCGAGTGTCACGCAACGCAGCAGATGCGGCCAAATCGACTCGCCCGCAGGGTGAAGACCGCCAAAGATTCCCCACCTGGCAAAGGTTACAAACTGTTACCACGGAAAATAACTTCTAACCCGATGTATCTACTTAAAATATTTATTAATTTACCTTCATCTTTGGCGTTCTTCATGAAATATCCGGGCTAGAGACGATGACTGCGGGGATTGGTCAGGCGGATCGCCGCCTCGCCTCCGGCTCCTGGCGATGAAAAATTACGGCCATTTAATGATATAATGGCCAAGATTGTGGGGCCGTCCCGGCGGGCGCCGCAAAGGCGACGGTGACCCGGAGCCGGCTCAGCCCGGCCCGGAACGTCTCCACCACTCCTCGATGACGGCCTTCAGCTCGACCACCTCCTGGTCGATGCTTTTTTTGTCCGTGGGGTAGATGACCTGGGCCGCCGACTCGTACTTTTCCCGGTGCTCGGCCCACAACCGGCGGATATCCTCCTCCAGGGAGGCGCTCTCGTTGACCCGGGGCCGGTCGGCCGCCCGGACCCTCTCGATGAGCCTCTCCACCGGCGCGGTGAGGAGGATCATCAGCCCGTCCCCGGCCAGGAGGTCCATGTTCCACTCATAGCGGACCGTGCCCCCGCCCAGGCAGATGAGGCCGCTCTCAAGGGCGGCCAGGCGCTTGCAGATGGAGTACTCCAGCTCCCTGAAGGCCAGCCAGCCCTTCTCGGCCACCAGGCGGTGGAAGGAGTAGCCCAGGATCCGGTCCATCTCGTCGTCCAGGTCGTAAAAATCCAGGCCCAGGGACTCGGCCAGGGGCCGGCCCAGGGTGGTCTTGCCCGACCCGATCATCCCGCAGAGATAGACCTTCATCCCGGCGGCCATGGGATCAGGCCTTGATCACCAGGCGGCAGCAGGGGTCGCCCTTGCCGATGGTCTGGAGCAGCTCCATCCTGACCCCGTGGCCGTCGGCCCGGCCCCGGTCCCCCTCCATGGCGATGTCGCAGAAGAGGGCGATCTCCTCGGCCGAGAGCCCCATCTCCTTCCAGGCCTCCACCAGGGCGCAGAACTTCATCTGCTGGACGGCGTGGTCCGGGGCGATCTCGATGTCCGAGTCAAAGACCAGGGAGGAGCCCTTCTCCACGTGCTTCCGGACCCAGGCCTGGGGGCTGAAGTCCTTGGGGTCCTTCTCGGCCTTCATCAGCCCGAAGCGGTGGATGGCCTTGCGGCAGATCCGCTGGACCTCCTCCTCGGGGAGGACCTGGGCGAACTCCTTATAGAGAAGAGCAAACCAGGTAGCCCTGTCCTTGATGGCCGCCCGGACCTTGTCGATCATCTCCTGCTTTTGTTGATCCATTCCTCTTTCCTCCGCTCATGGCCCCGAGGGGCCGGTTGTGGCGTCCATCTCCTCAGATCCCGGTGCAAATCCTGGGCCTGGAGGATATACCTTTCGAACAGGTCGGCCAACCCCTGGTAGAGACGGTGGGCCCGGGGGTTGGGCCGGTACCTCCGCTCCACCCGGAGCCACTCCCCGGCCCCCCGGTCCAGGACCTCCCCGCCTTCCAGGCCGGCCCGGCAGAAGAGGGCCGCCCCCAGGCAGGTGGCCTGATCGGTCGTCCACCGGATCACCTCCAGGCCGGTCACGTCGGCCCGGATCCGGTTCCAGACCTCCAGCCGCGAGCAGCCCCCGCTGACGCTCATGGTCCGGGGGGTGAGCCCGGCCCCGGCCAGGGCCCGGAGGAGGTGCCTCAGCCGATAGGCCGTGCCCTCCATCAGGGCCCGGAGGAGGTGCTCCGGGCCGTGGGCCGGGGTCAGCCCGATGACCGCCCCGGAGAGCCCTTCCTGCCAGTAAGGGGCCCTTTCCCCGGTCAGCCCGGGCAGGACCAGGAGGCCCTCGGCCCCGGGCGGGAGGCGGCCGATGGGCTCCTCCAGCTCCTCCGCCGTCCGGCCCAGGAGGTCTTGGAGCCTGGCCAGGGCTCCGCCGCTGAGGCCCATGGCCCCGCCCACCAGAAAGACCCCCGGCCGGGGGCCGGAGTTCTGGCTGAGAATTTGGGAGGGATCGTCCAGGTAGCCCGGGGAGAGGGTCATCAGAACGTCGGTCGTCCCCGAGACCAGGGCCGCCCGGCCGGGCTGAAGAACCCCCCCGCCGTACATGGCCGTGGTCCCGTCCGAGCTGCCGCAGACCACCGGCAGCCCGCTCTTGAGGCCCAACCCCCGGGCGGCGGCCGGGGTGAGGCCGCCGACGATCTCCTGGGGGCGCCGGGGTGGGGGGAGCAGCCGCCGGGGGTCCAGGCCCAGGTCCGCGATCAGGTCCTCCTGGAAGCGGCCCTCCCGGACGTTGAAGAGCATCGAGTAATCGGCGTGGGCCAGGTCCGTGGCCACCCGGCCGGTCAGCCGGCGGACGATCTCGTCCTTGAGCCCGATGATCCGCCCCAGGCCGTCCATCAGCCCCGGGCGGTGCTTTTTCAGCCAGAGGAGCTTGGGGGCCAGCAGCTCGGGGCTGATCCGCCGGCCGGTCAGCCGGCAGACCGCCTCCCCGGAAAACCGGGCCTGGATCTCGGCGGCCTCGGCCCCGGCCCGGTTGTCCAGGTAGAGGATGGCCGGGGCCAGGGGCTCATCGTCCCGGCCCAGGAGGACGTAACCCAGCATGGCGCTGACCCCCACGGCCCGGATATCTACCCGGCCATCGGCCCCGCCCTCGGCCACCTCCCGGACCACCTCCCGGACCGCCTCCCAGACCCGCCGGCAGTCCACCTCGGCCAGGGGCGGGACGGCGGCGTCCAGGACCATGGGCCTGCTGGACTGGGCCTCCAGCCGGCCCTCCTCCGAGACCAGGGCCGCCCGGCAGGTGGAGGTCCCCACGTCGATGACCAGGAAGCTCACCCGTCCTCCGCTCCGCGTCGAGGTTCAGGCGACGCCAAGATAGGCCTTCTGCATGAGCGGGTTTTCCAGCAGGTTCCGGGCGGTGTCGGCCAGGACTATCTCGCCGGTCTGGAGGACGTAGCCCCGGCTGGCGATGGAGAGGGCCATGTTGGCGTTCTGCTCCACCAGGAGGACGGCCACCCCCACCCGGCGGTTGATCTCCTGGATGATCTCGAAGACCTTGTCCACGAACAGGGGCGAGAGGCCCATGGAGGGCTCGTCCATGATCAGCAGCTTGGGCCGGGCCATCAGGGCCCGGGCCATGGCCACCATCTGCTGCTCGCCGCCGGACAGCGTCGAGGCCAGCTGCCGCTGGCGCTCCTTGACGATGGGGAAGAGCTCGAACATCCGCTCCAGGTCTTGCCGGATGCCCGGTTGATCGGAGCGGGTGTAGGCCCCCATGAGGAGGTTCTCGTGGACGGTCAGGAAGGGGAACAGCCGCCGGGCCTCCAGGACCGGGGAGATGCCGGCCCGGACGATGGCCGAAGGCGGCAGCCGGTCGATCCGCCGGCCCAGAAACTCCACCGTCCCCCGCTTGGGCCGGACCAGGCCGAGGATGGTCTTCATGGTCGTGGACTTGCCGCAGGCGTTGCCCCCCAACAGGGAGACGATCTCTCTCTCCCCGACGCTCAGGGAGATCCCCCGGAGGGCCTGGATGGGGCCGTAGAAGGTGTCGATGTCGGTCAGCTTAAGCACGCCTGGAGCTTCCCATGTAGGCCTCGATGACCTCCCGGTTGGCGGCGATCTCCCGGGGCGGGCCCTGGGCGATCTTGACCCCGTGGTCCAGGACCACGATCCGATCGGAGAGGGTCATGACCACCTTCATCTTGTGCTCGATGATCAGGACGGTGTGGCCCCGGTCCCGAAGGAGGTTGATCAGGTCGATGATCCCCTGGGTCTCGTGGGGGTTCATCCCCGCCGTGGGCTCGTCCAGGAGGAGGAGCTCCGGGTCGGAGACCAGGGCCCGGGCGATCTCCAGCCGCCGCCGGTTGGCGTAGGAGAGCATGTTGGCCTTCTGGTCCAGGCGGGGCAGGAGGCGCTCCCCGAAGAGGGCCAGAACCTCCCGGCACTTCTCCCGGGCGGCGGCCTCCTCCCGGGCCACCCGGGGGGGGCGGATCAGGGCGCTGAAGATTCCGGTCCGGCCCCGGTAGTCAAGCCCGACCATGACGTTGTCCAGGACGGTCATCCGGTTGAACAGCCGGATGTGCTGGAAGGTCCGGGAGATCCCCTGATGGGAGACCTGGTGCGGCTCCAGGCCGACCAGCTCCCGGTCCTGGAAGGTGATCGAGCCGGAGGTGGGGGGCATGGTCCCGGTGATGCAGTTGAAGAGGGTCGTCTTGCCGGCCCCGTTGGGCCCGATGAGGCTGACGATCTCCCCCCGGGAGATGGTGACCGAGATCCGCTTGAGGGCCTCCAACCCCCCGAACTCCTTGGTCACCTCGTTGATCGCCAGGAGATCCATCTTTCTCTCGGCTCCCGCGCCCAGGCGGGGCGGGTCATTCAGGGTCTGCAATCAAAGCCAAAGAGCGGCTTTGTAGCTGCCGGCCGGCAAAAGCGTGTTTTTGCCGGCCTTACGAGATCTGACGAGCGCGGCGCGCCCGCGTGGGCGCGCCGGCCAAGCTGCCTTTGGGAAGCAACTCGGTATCACTCCTCCTCCAGGGGCAGGAACTTGTCCCCCCGGGCGTAAACTTTCCTCTCCCGGTCGTCGAAGAAGGGCAGCCGGAGGCTGTAGACCCGCCCGCCCAGGAGGCCCTGGCGCCGGACCAGCATCATCACGATCAGCACCCCGCCGTAGACGAACATCCGGTACTCCTGGAGAAACCGGAAGGCCTCCGGGATGAGGACCAGGACGGCCGCCCCGACCAGGGGACCGGCCAGGTTGCCCTGCCCGCCGAAGGCCAGCATGGCCAGGAGGATGAAGGACTCGTAGATGTAGAAGCTGTCCGGGCTGACGAACTTGACGAAATGGGCGTAGAAGCTGCCGGCCAGGCCGGCGAAGAAGGCGGCCAGGACAAAGGCCTGGATCTTGTAGCGGGTGGTGTGGACGCCCATGGCCTCGGCCGCCAGCTCGTCCTCCCGGATGGCGATCAGGGCCCGACCGAAGCGGCAGCTGATGAGCCGCTGGAGGCTGACCATGGTCAGGATGACCAGGGCCAGGATGAGGTAGTAGTAGCCCAGGCGGCTGCCGATCTCACGGCCGAAGAAGCTGGGCGGGGGGATGTCCATGATCCCCAGGGGCCCGTTGGTGAAGCTCATCCAGTTCTGGAGGATGAGGAAGAAGATGATGTTGAAGCCCAGGGTGGCCAAGGTCATGTAGATCCCCGAGAGGTGGAGGGTCGGCTTGGCGATGAGGTAGCCCACCCCGGCCGCCACCAGGGCCGCCCCGGGCATGGCCAGGAGAAAGGGGAGGTGGAGGTCCATGACCAGCTTGGCCGAGGCGTAGGCCCCGACCCCGTAGAAGGCGGCGTGGCCGATGGACAGCAGGCCCACGTAGCCGTTGAGCAGGTTCAGGCTCTGGGCTAGGATGATGTAGATCCCGATGAAGGTCAGGACCTGGAGATGGTACTGGTTGGTGATGAAGGGCGGGACGGCCGCCAGGACCCCCACCAGGAGGAGGTAGGGGGAGTTGGCCAGCAGGCCCCGGGTCAGAGGCCTCATCAGTCGCCCCGGGCCTGGATGGGCTCCTTGCCGCTGAAGAGCCCCCCGGGCCTGAAGATGAGGATCAGGATCATGAAGATGAAGGAGACCATGTGGCGCAGGCCGGAGGCCCCGAACTCCACCGAGAAGGTCTCCACCACCCCGATCATCAGGCCGGCCACCACGGCCCCGGGGAGGCTGGTCAGCCCGCCCACGACGCTGGCGCTGAAGGCCTTGAGCCCATAGAGCTGGCCCATGGTGGGGTAGAAGAGGTTGTAGTAGATCCCCACCAGGACCCCGGCCACCCCGCCCAGCATGGAGCCGATGGCAAAGGCCAGGGCGAAGATCCGGTTGACCTTGACCCCCATGGCGTAGGCCGCCTCGTAGTCCTGGGCCGTGGCCCGGATGACCATCCCCAGCTTGGTCTTGTTGATCAGGAGAAAGAGGAGGACCATCAGGAGGACGGTCACCCCCAGAACCGAGAGCTGGAGATAGGAGATGTAGACTCCCCCCAGGGAGATCTCGCCGTAAGCCATCTTGTCCAGGAGGGCGTAGTTGATGGACTGGGTCTCGGGCCCCCAGATGAGCTGGGCCAGGTTGACCAGGAGGATGGAGATGCCGATGGTCACCAGGAGGGAGGTCACGTGAGGGGCGTCGCGCAGAAAATGGAAGGCCAGGAGCTCGATAAGAAGGCCCAGGAGGGCGGTCGCGGCCATGGCCGCCACCAGGGCCAGGGCGAGGCTGGGGTAGAGGAGCCTGACCATCTCGAAGCCCATGTAGGCCCCGATCATGTAGACCTCGCCGTGGGCGAAGGTGACCATCCGCAGGGTGCCGAAGATCATGGTGAAGCCCAGGGCCAGGAGGGCGTAGACCCCGCCCTGGGTCAGCCCGTTTATCAGCTGCTCGAACACTTTCCCTCGCCGGCTCCGGTAAAAAGGTTACCCAGATCGGGCTTGGTCACGGCTCCCCGGGACCCGCCGGCCCGGGCTCCGATCGGCCTTCCCGGCCGGGGGAGGCCCTCCGCCCCGGCTCAGGGGAGGCCGAACCAGGGTCCCGGCCTCCTCCCCGGCCCGGCGCCGGGGAGGAGGCTCGGACCGGGGGTCAGGGCTGGTAGAGGACCCACTTGCCGTCCTTGATGGTTATCTTGACCAGCTCCTTGTCCGGATCGTGGCTCCGGGCGTAGGAGATGGAGCCGGTGGCCCCCTGGAAGTCCCGCAGGGACTCCAGGGCGCCGGCCACCTTGGACCGGTCGCCCAGGCCGGCCACTTTCAGGGCGGCGACCATGAGGTTGCCGGCATCATAGGCCAGGGCGGCGAACTGGTTGGGAGTTTTGCCGTAAAGGGCGGTGTACTCCTTGGTGAACTCCTGGGAGGCCGGCCGGGGATCGGTGCTGAAGTAGTTGGCCGGGATCATGACCCCCTCCACCGCGCTTCCGCCCAGCTCGATGGTCTTGTCGGAGAAGAGGGAGCTGTTGGCCATGATCAACGGCTCGAAGCGCATCCGTTTGGCCTGGTTGAGGATGGCCGCTGCGTCGGCGTAGAAGGTGGGCAGGTAGATCAGCTCCGGGTTGAGCCTCTTGAGCTTGGAGATGATGGCGCTGAAGTCCTTCTCCCCGGGGGTGAAGGCCTCCTCGGCCACCAGCTCGGCGCCCAGGGCCTTGGCCTCCTGGACAAAGTACTTGTTGGCGTCAACGCCCCAGTCGTTGTTGATGTAGATGGTGGCCAGCTTCTTCTTGCCCAGCTCCTTGACCGCCCAGCGGGCGTTGTAGGGCCCCTCGAAGCCCTGGGTGGCCACCACCCGGAACATGTTCTTGCCCTTTTTGGTGAAGTCCATGTGGGAGGCGGTGGGCGAGAGCTGGGTCATGCCGGCCTTCTCGTAGACCGGGGCGGCGGCCATGCAGCTGGAGCTGGAAAAATCCCCGATCTCGGCGATGACCTCCGGGTCGGCCACCAGCTTCTCGGCAATGAGGACCGACTCCTTGGGATCGCCCCGGCTGTCGTTGACGAGCACCTCGACCATCTTCCCCTGGATGCCGCCCATCTTGTTGGTCCGGTCCATGACCATGGTCACCGAGCGCTTGAAGTCGTTGCCGTACTCGGCCCAGTCCCCGGTCAGCGGGGCGGAGAGACCGATCTTGACCGTCTGCTCCGCGGCCACAGCAGGTTGGACCATCAGGGCCGCGGTTGCCAGAACCAGGCCCACCATCGACAGTCTGAAAATCCTGTCCACATCGACCTCCTTCCTTAAGCCAGTTGTTGGTTACCCCGATAACTTTTGTCCTTACCGACTGGTGCCGTTCAGTCCCGGCGGAGCGGCGGGCCGGGCCGGACGTGGAGGAAGCAGCAGCCCTCCCGCCCCGGCCGCCAGGTCTCGGCCGAGAAGCTGAAGCCCGCCCCCTCGAAGGTGCCGTAGTCCACCTGGGCCGCAATCTCCAGCATGGCCGCCGTCTCCCCCTCACTCAGGCCGGCCTCCAGGTAGGCCTCCTTGAGGGGGC
>Ga0068714_10004572_pt1 | contig 15363 bp, 11 predicted proteins | sample MTBNYHSulfiMetaG_FD_62988 | JGI IMG/M metagenome (GOLD analysis project Ga0068714, IMG submission 62988) | Enrichment culture microbial communities from rom New York Harbor, USA that are MTBE-degrading - MTBE-NYH (New York Harbor Sulfidogenic)... | ecosystem: Environmental > Aquatic > Marine >...
GTGTTCCTCGAGAACCGAGGCCAGGGCTTCGGCGTCTGGCGCGAGCCGTTCACCGAGCTGCGGGTGCCGCTGCTCTTCAACCTCCGCCGCGATCCCTTCGAGAAGGCGCAGCACAACTCGAACACCTACGACGACTGGTTCCTCGACCGCCCGTTCGTGGTGGTCCCGATCCAGGCCCTGGCGGCGAAGTTCCTGGCGACGATGCAGGAGTACCCGCCGAGCCAGTCGCCGGGCTCGTTCAATCTGAGCAAGATCGAGGAGAGGCTGCGCAGCGTCCACGGCGGCTCGTAGCCTGTTGCGGGCACTCCAGGTGACCCGAGCGCTCCAGTCATGAGCTCATCCGGCCGCCCCCTGGCGGGCGGCCCGGTTTCATATCTCGGAAGGAACAACCGAGGGGGGTGGGTCAGGTTTCAGCCCCGCCTGGAGCGCTGGAGAAGCGACCGACAAGGAGGTCAGCATGAACCGTTTCCCGGTCCTTCACGGGACGGGATGATCCTCGCAGGGGTGTCGTTGCTCGCGGCCTGTGCCCCGACGCCGGATCGACCGAGCGTCGACGCGAGCATCGATCCCCTACCCTCGTGGAAGGAAGGCGCCGCGCGAACCGCGATCGTGGACTTCGTCGCGGCGGTCACCGACCCTTCGAGCCCGGGCTTCGTCCCCGAGCCCGAGCGGATCGCCGTCTTTGACAACGACGGCACACTGTGGTCCGAGCAGCCCGTGTACTTCCAGCTCGCCTTCGCGGTCGACCGCGTTCGGGCGCTCGCCCCGGAGCACCCCGAGTGGAAGGACCAGCAGCCGTTCAAGGCGGCGCTCGAGGGCGACCTCGCGACCCTCGGTGCCGGCGGTCACCACGCGATACTCGAGCTCGTCGCGGAGACCCACTCGGGCCTGACGACCGACGAGTTTGCCGCCGTCGTGAGCGACTGGCTCGCCACCGCCCGTCACCCCCGCTTCGACCGGCCCTACACGGACCTGGTCTTCAAGCCCATGCTCGAGCTCCTCGCCTACCTGCGCGAGAGCTCCTTCAAGACGTACATCGTCTCCGGTGGGGGCGTCGACTTCATGCGGGTGTTCGCCGAGCGGGTGTACGGCATCCCGGCCGAGCAGGTGGTGGGGTCGATGGGCGACCTGGCCTACGAGGTCCGCGACGGGGAGCCAGTGCTCGTGAAGAGACCCGGGGTCTTTTTCATCGACGACGGGCCGGGCAAACCGGTCGGCATCGCCCGCTTCGTCGGGCGGCGGCCGATCGCCGCCTTCGGCAACTCCGACGGGGACTTTCAGATGCTCGAGTGGTCCACCAGCGGCTCGGGTCCCCGGCTCGGGCTGTACGTCCACCACGACGACGCCGAGCGGGAGTGGGCCTACGACCGGGAGTCCTCGATCGGCAGGCTCGACCGGGGCCTCGACCAGGCCCCGTCACGGGGCTGGACCGTGGTGTCGATGCGGGACGACTGGAAGCGGGTCTACCCGTGGCAGAGCTCCTAGCCCGGGGATCTCACCGATCATCCGGTGAGATGTCGGGGTCACCTCTCCTCGGGTCAGCGCGAGAGGAGACGGTGTCTCACGGCACCGGCGAGGGCGCCTCGCTCCCCTGCGACGGCGTCGCGACCGGAGGGGCCTCGAGCTTCTCGAGCGTTGCCCGAAGCTCACCCACCTCGTCGTCGGTGAGCTCGAGGAGGTTGTTGCCCTCGGCGGTGAGCAGGGCGAAACGGGTGAGCACCTCCGCCCGCTGGAGGTCGCCCGCCGCCAGGTAGCGCTCGATGTTGCCCAGCGCGTCCTCCCGCAGGACCTTCTGGGCCCGGTCGTCGGGCGACAGCACGGTGAAGCCGAGAACCGCGATGGCCAGCGACTCGGCAAGCCGCAGCTGCACCTCCCGCCGAACCGCCAGGCGGTCAACCGCCTTCTCGAGCACCGCCCGGTCCGCCGGGCTCGCCACCCGGTCCATCCTCTCCTCGGCCTGGGCAATCTCCGCCGCGAGCCGGCTCGCCTCGCCGCGCGCCCGGTCGATCCGGTCGTAGGCCCGGGCCACCATGGCCCGCTCCACCGACGCCTGCACCGCCAACCACGACCCGGCCAGCAGGACCATCACCGCGACGGTGGTCATCACCCCGGTGGCAACCGGGTGCAGGCGCAACCAGGCCACCGACCGCTCAACGGACCCCGCGCGGTACGCCGACACCGGCAGGAGCTCCCGGTAGCGGCGGAGGTCGTCGGCCAGCTCGCGGGCGCTCGGGTAGCGCCGGAACGGGTCCTTCTGCAGGGCCTTCATGCACACCGCGGCCAGCGGCCTGGGGACCCGTGGGTTCACCCGCCGCGGGTCGTCGGGCTGGTGGTGGAGGATCCCCGCCATCGAACGATCCGCCTCGTCTGAAGCGAACGGGTTGCGGCCGGTGAGCACCTCGTAAAGCATCACGCCGAGGGCGAACACGTCGGTGCCGCGGTTGGCACCGTGAGCCTCGCCGCGCACCTGCTCCGGCGCCATGTAGGCGGGGGTGCCAAGGAGCGCCCCCACCCGGGTTCGACCGGCGTCCGCGGAGCCCGCGGTCGTGGTCAGGCGCTTGGCCAGGCCCCAGTCCATGACGTAGACCTCGCCGCGGCCGTCCACCATCACGTTCTCCGGCTTGAGGTCGCGGTGGATGATCCCCTCCTGGTGGGCAGCGGCCACGGTGCGGCACACCCGCTCGAACAGGTCGACGAAGTGCTCCAGGTTGGAGCGATCCCTCACCTTCTCGTCGCTGCGGGCGGCCAGGTGGTCGCGCAGGGTGGCGCCCTCCACCCGCTTCATGGCGTAGAACCGGCTGCCGTCCGGAAGCCGACCGAGGTCGAACACCGGCACCACGCCGGGGTGGTCGAGCCCGGCCAGGATGCGGGCCTCGTCCAGGAAGCGCGCCTTCGCGGTCCCGCTGTCCTCCAGCTCCTCGCGCAGGCACTTGACCGCCACCGGTCGGTCCAGCCTCACGTCCCGCGCTCGGTGAACCACCGCCATCCCGCCCTCCCCCAGCGGACCCTCCACCAGGTAGCGGTCGCTCGGCAAGTCGTCCTCGGGCGGCTCCTGGCGTTCGACCCCGGCCTGCCCCGGGGCGGTCAGGTCCACCGTGTGCGCGGATCGGTCGACGGTGGTGGTCTCAGAACCCCGGTGGTCCTCCGCATCTCGGTTCTCTGCACGGTCCTGGTCGCGGTCCCTGTCCGTCATCGGCCCTCTCCCCGCTCCGAGCGAGTGTATCGGGACCATCATCGGGGCCGGTCGAGGTGCTCCCTCCCGAGGCCGTTGCGCTGTCGCCAGGGCGTTGCTCCAGCGCAGTCCGAGCTGGGTGTTGGGGGGCTGTCACCCCAGACGGAGTCAACGGTGACGGGGAGGGCGATGCTGCCAGGGAGGCGGCTCGGCTGATTTCACCCCAGCGGCAGCGGCAGCGGCAGCGACAGCGGCAGGTAGCAGGGTCAGGGAGCAGTGGACAGCGACGGCGACAGGGGCAGCGACAGCGGGCAGCGGTGGGGCTGACCGTGGCGGTCGGCATGGTCACCTCCGGGTCGTCCATGCCGCTTTGCGGGTAGCTGCCGGGGCGGTCGGCGTCAAGGGCGAGCCGGAGGTGACCATGCTCGAGCCCCCACCCAACCAGCTCATCGCCCTTACCACCGCCCTCGAAGCCGCGGGTCTCGCCCTCACCCTCGCCAGGAGAGTCCCGGCCCCGCTCACGAGCCTCTCAGACCAGGTGGTCAGATCCGCGAGCTCGGTCGCGGCCAACCTCTCGGAAGGGCACGGTCGCTCCGGTCGAGATCGCCTTCATCACTGGCGGATCGCCTATGCCTCGGCCAAAGAGATCGACACTCACCTCCGGCTGCTGGCTCGAGCGGGAGCGGTCGACGTGGGCCGCGCCCGATCAGCCCTCGACCTCTTCGACCAGAAGCCCGCCATCACCTGGCGGCTGCTGCATCCGAGGGGGTGAGCGCCTGCTCCCCAACCGCGGCCGGGACGACGCCGCACCTGCCGCTGCCTGCTGACGCTGACAGCTGTCGCTGTTCCTGACGCTGCCCCTGACGCCGTCGCTGCCCCTGCCCCTGCCACGGCCAATGGTGGGATGCGGATCCGTCCATCGGGCATCGACCGCTCGAAAGGCCTACATCGCAACGGCCTCTGGACGAGGTGGCGCGCTCCGTCCCTCGAGATCCGGCTCATGCGTGCGGATCTCGCCCTCCAAGGCTGCTCGCGGGAACCCCTACTCCTGCTCCGGCTCCCTGAGGTACCAGCACACCACCTTCGGCTCGGTCATCTCTTGGAGCGAGAAGCGGATGCCCTCACGGCCCAGCCCCGAGTTCTTGATCCCGCCGAAGGGCATGGAGTCGAGCCGGTAGTCGGTGGAGTCGTTGATCATGACCCCCCCGCACTCGAGGCCCGCGGCGAGCCGGTGGGCGGTGTCGACGTCGCGGGTGAAGCAGGCGGCGTGGAGGCCGAAGTTGACGCTGTTGGCCTCGGCAATGGCCTCGTCCAGGGTGGCCACCGGGTAGAGGTTGACCGTCGGGCCGAACACCTCCTCGTGGTGGATAGTCGCCTCCCTGGGGACGTTCTCGAGCACGGTCGGCTCGAGCAGCGCGCCGGTGCGCCGGCCGCCGCAGGCAACCGTGGCCCCCAGCTCCACCGCTTCGGCGATCCAGCGCGCGGTCCGCTTCGCCTCCCCCTCGGTGATCATCGGGCCCATGTCGCACGCCTCGTCCAGCTTGTTGCCGATCCTGTACTTCCGGGTGATTTCCACGAACCGGTCGCGGAAGGGGGCGTAAACCGAGCGCTGGACGTAGATCCTCTGCACGCCGATGCAGTTCTGGCCGGCGGCCCAGAAGGCGCCGGAGACGCAGGACTCGGCGGCCCAGTCGAGGTCGGCGTCCTTCCAGACGATCACCGGCGAGTTGGACCCCAACTCCATGCCGATCTTCTTCAGGCCTGCCCTGGCGGTGATGCGCAACCCCGCCTCCACCCCGCCGGTGAAGGACACCATCCTCACCCTGGGGTCCGACACCAGGCGGTCCCCCAGCACCGCGCCGTACCCGGTGAGGCACTGCAGCACGTCCCGGGGCAGGCCGGCCGCGAGAAACGCCTCGGTGAGCTTGAGGGCCGACAGCGGGGTGACGGTGGCCGGCTTCAAGATCACGGCGTTGCCGGCGGCGATCGCCGGCCCGAGCTTGTGCGCGACCAGGTTGAGCGGGTCGTTGAAGGGTGTGATCGCCAGCACCACGCCGATCGGCATCCGCTCGAAGTACCCCTTGCGCGCCTCGCCGCCCGGGAAGGAGTCGAACAGGATGGTCTCGCCGACCAGGCGCTTGGCCTCTTCCCCCGAAATGGTGAGGGTGTTGACGCAGCGCCGCGCCTCCTTGCGCGCCTCGCGGATGGTCTTCGAGCCCTCGCGGGCGATGGTGGTGGCAAACTCCTCCAGGCGCTCGTTGACCCAGGCCGCCGCTTTCAGCAGGATCTGCGAGCGCTCGAAGGTGTTGAGCCTGCGGGCGGTGACGGTGGCGGCGGCCGCCGCGGCGAGGGCGGTCTCCACGTCCTCCGGCGTCGCCGCTGGAACGGTATCGACCAGGGAGTCGTCGAAGGGATCGCGGACGTCGATCGTCTGCGCGCGGTCAACCCACTCTCCGGCCAGGAACATCTTCATGTCAGCGCCTCCTCATCTGGATGTGGACCAGGTCGTTGAGCAGGGCGAAACCGGTCTGGGCGCGACCGGCGCCCGGACCGACCACGGTCACCTCGCCCAGGGCCTCGGTGCGGATCGTCATGGCGTTGGTGGCCCCCATCACCCCCGCCAGCGGGTGGGTCAGATCCACCAACTGCGGTGAGACCGACGCCTTGACCTCGTCGCCCTCTCGCCACACGTGTCCGATCAGCTTGTACCGTTTCCCCTCCTCGCGGGCGGCAGCGATGTCCTCCGCGGCGATCTCCGTGATCCCCTGGCAGGGACTGTCCGACGGCTTCAGGTCGGCTCCGAAGACCACGTTGGCGAGGATGGTGACCTTGGCGAGCGCGTCCCAGCCGAGGACGTCGGCGTCCGGGACCGCCTCGGCAAAGCCCAGTTCCTGGGCCTGCGCGAGGGCGGCCGCGTAGTCCATCCCGGCTTCCATCTGGGTCAGGATGTAGTTGGTGGTACCGTTCAGGATCCCCTTCATTTCGAGCACGGTGGCGCCGGCCAGGGTCTCCCTCACCAGGTTGAGCAGCGGGGTCCCGGCCATCACCGTACCCTCGAACAGGAATTGCTTCCCCCTCCGGGAGGCGAGGTCGGCCAGCTCGCGGTAGTGCAGGGCCAGCGGGCCCTTGTTCGTGGTCGCGACGTGGAGCCCTCTCGAGAGGGCCGCCCGGATGTGGCTGGTGGCCGGCTCGGCCGTCGCGATGTCGGTGTAGGTCGCCTCCATCAGCACGTCGGCGCTGGCGCGGTCGATCATGGTCGGCGCGTCCCAGTCGCAGCCGCCGTTTGGACACGTGGACAGGGACTCCCCCCGCGCCACCCGGGCAAGGGCGTCCTCGAGGTCGACGCCGTCCGGGTGGTAGCAGCTCCCCTTCAGCATGTCGGCGATGCCGGTGACCCTCCAGTCGAGCCCGTAGCGCGTCCACAGCTCGTTCTTCGAGGCGAGCAGGAGCTCCGCCAGCCCCTGTCCCACGGTCCCGAACCCGATGAGTAGCAGTCGCATGTGGTGGTCTCCTTCGTGATCGAGCTGACAGTCGTCGGCTGTCAGCTGTCAGCTCCCCCTCCCGCCCCGGTACGGGGAGCGGCGCGGGGGAGTGGTTGCTCTTCAGACTCTGGCGAGTGCCTGGTCGAGGTCGGCGATGGTGTCGTCGGGGTGCTCCGCGCCGACGCAGAGCCGCACCATGTTCGGCGGAATGCCCGCCAGCCTCCGCCCCTCCTCCCCCTGCTGCTGGTGGGTGGAGATGGCCGGGATGGTGGCCACCGACTTGATCCGGCCCAGGTCGGTGGCGCGAAAGGTCCGCTTCAGGGCGTCGAAAAAGCGCCGGGTGTCGGCGCCCGTCCCCTTGATGTTGAAGGACATCAGGTGGCCGAACATTGGCGTTCCGTCGTCCACCAAGGTCATGTACTGGCTCGCCAGACCGTGCAGGGGGTGGGTGGGGAGGCCGAGGTAGTCGACCCGCTCCACCTTCACGTGCTGCGACAGGAAACGCGCAACCACCTCGGTATTCGAGGACATCTGCGCCACCTTGGAGCGCAAGGTTCGCATCTCGGTCAGCAGGTAGTGTGCTGTGGACGGCGCCATGCACGGCCCGGAATCGCGGAACGGCCACAGCTTGAGCCACACCGCGTAGTCGGACTTGACCTCGTCCGGCAGGTGGCGGCTGACCAGGCCGTGGCGGGCGACGACCGCGCCGGCGATGGTCGCCCCGCCGGCGCCTCCGGTCTTGGACAGGGAGTGCACCACCACGTCGGCGCCGTGTGCCAGCGGTCGCATGAGGGCCGGGGTGGCGATGGTACCGTCCACGATCAAGGGAATCCCGTGGCGATGGGCGAGGTCGGCGAGGGCCTTGACGTCGAAGCAGGCCTGTTGCGGGTTCGACGGCATCTCGGCGTAGAGGAAGCGGGTACCGTCGTCGACCAGCGGCTCCCACGCCTCCAGCTTCCACGGCTCGGTGACCCACCGGACCCTGGCGCCCCGCTCGGCCATGCGCAGGTTGAACAGCTGGAAGGTCCCGCCGTAGACCTGGGCGGCGGAGACGAAGTTGATGTTCTCCGCCCCCTCCACCTGCTTGGCGACCAGAGGCTCCACCGCCTGCTTGATGGCCGACATGCCCGAGGCGGTGGCGAGAGCCGAGGCGTCGCAGTCGCAGCCGTACGCCTCGAGCAGAGCGAGCGTTTCCTCGAGGTAGCCGATGGTCGGGTTGTGGATCCGCGAGTAACACCAGGTGGGGATCAGGTAGGAGAGGGCCGCCTCCATCTCGTCGGCGTCGCGGTAGGCCTGCGACGTGGAAGCGGCGATCGGCTCGATGATGGCCCCCTGGCCCCCCGCGAACGCCTCCTCCATCGTGTACATGCCGTGAACCGCGATGGTGTCGAACTTGAGCGTGCGAATCCGGTCCCGCTGCCGCTTCCGTCGTGCGGTCGCCTCCGCGGCCTGTTCGACGTACCGCTGCACCCCCGGCGAGTACCCTTGGCTCATGATCCCCCCTCCGTGTGGTCGCGGCCGCGAGACAGCGGCCCGGTTGAGAGCGTGCTCCCCAGTTGTACCCGAGCGCGAGAGGGCGAGGCAAGCCCCCCGAGCCGGATTCGGACCGAAACCGGCAAACCACCGGGGTTCGCCCTCCCGGGTGAGCACGCGAGGGGGCACTCGAGCGAGAAGTCCGGGGTAGACTCCAGGTCAATGGACAGGCCTGCGTACGAGCGCGACGCGTATCTTCGAGAGCTCGACACGGAGGTGGTGGAGGTCGGGCGGGACGGCGACCGGCCCTGGGCCGTCACGGCCGACACGATCTTCTACCCCGAGGGCGGCGGTCAGCCCGCGGACAGGGGCCGGCTGGGCGGGGTCCGGGTGGTCGACGTCCAGAAAACAGACGGCGCGGTCCGCCACTTCACGGACGGCGAGCTCCGGCTCGGGCCCGTGCGGCAGGAGCTGGACTGGCGTCGGCGCTTCGACCACATGCAGCAGCACACGGGTCAGCACCTGCTGACGGCGGTGGCGCTGCAGCGCTTCGGGTGGCCCACCACCGCGTTCCACCTCGGACCCGAGCTCAGCGATGTCGAGCTCGACGTGGCCGCGCTCGCGCCCGACGGCCTTCGGGGCCTCGAGGACGCGGTCAGCGACGAGATCCGCGCCGCGCGCCCGGTGGCGGTGCAGTACGCCGGGCTCGATCAGATGGAGGCTCTCGGCGTGCGCTCGCGGCTGCTCCCCGAGGGCCTGACCGGCGAGGTGCGGCTGGTGGGGATCGAGGGCCTCGACCTCAACACCTGCGGCGGCACCCACGTCCGGTCCACGGCCGAGATCGGCGCCCTCGCTTTGGTCGGCACCGAATCCATGCGCGGCGGCACCCGCGTGTTCTTCGTCGCCGGCGACCGACTGCGCAGCCGGCTCGCCGCTCACGAGGCGCGGAACCTGCGCCTGCGGACCCTGCTCGACGCCGCCGACGCCGACCTCCCCGACCTGGTCGAGCTGCGCATCGGACGCGAGAGGGAGCTGGCCCGCGAGCGCCGGCGACTGCTCGCCGAGGTGGCGCGCCTCGAGGCCGAGCAGCTCGCTAAAAGCCCTGAGGGGGTGCTGGCGGCCCACTGGGACGACCGTGACCTGTCGTTCCTCCAGGAGGTGGGCAAGGCACTGGCCGGCCTCGCCCCCGCCCGGGTCGCCCTGCTCACCGCCGGCGGCGGCGGCGACGGCGCCTTCCTGGTCGTTGCCTGCGACACCTCCGGCGTCGACCTCGCGACCGTCGGGCCCCGGCTCTGCGCCCTCCTCGACGGCCGCGGCGGCGGCCGTTCCCCGTTCTTCCAGGGCAAGGCCTCCGCCGTAAACCGGCGCGGCGAGGCCGTGGCGCTGCTCTCACGTGCGGCAGGCAACGCTTCGTGAACGGTGGCAACGCCTGCATGCCCGTAGGGGCGCGGCATGTCGCGCACCTGCGAAGGCGTCGATCGCCTCACAGCCTGTGCACGAGGCTCGACTTCGAGACCGGCCCCTGGTCCGACCTCCCCTTCCTGACTTCATGCTTTCCTCAGCGGTCATCCTCGCGACCTTTGCGGTAATCAAGAAGTCCCGTCGAAAGCGTAGTCGCTTACCCCTGAGCAGCTGTCGACGTCTGTGGAGGTTGGAGAACCTTTCGCCAACCGGGAAGGTGCGGTAGGGAGGGGGAGCCAACAGCCAACCGCTGACAGCTCAACCGCTACACGGCCGCTGCCCCGCCGGCTCCGGGGCTCCGTTGAGTTGCGGCCAGCGGCCGCGTTGGGTGTTCGAGGCGGAGGGCGGAGGCGGTTCAGAATCGTCTCGAGGTGGGTCGCGACCGTCTCCGCCACGCGCCGATGCCCCTCGGCGTTGGGGTGGATGCCGTCCTCGAGGTTGAGCTCGGCGACGCCGGCGACCCCCTCCAGCAGGAACGGCACCAGTGGGACGCCGAGCTCCTGCGCCAGTCGCGGGTACACGTCGGCAAAGCCATCTGCGTAGTCCGGGCCCAGGGAGCGGGGAACCTGCATGCCCAGCAGCAGCACCTCGGCCCCGGCCACGCGCCCTCGCTCGACGATCCGCCGCAGGTTGCCCTCGAGCTCTGAGAGCGGCTGGCCGCGCAGGCCGTCGTTGGCGCCGAGGCCAACCACCAGCACGTCGGGACGCTGCTGCAGCACCCAGTCGAGGCGGGCCAGACCACCCGCGGTGGTGTCGCCGCTGACGCCGGCGTTGACGACCCGGACCGGCAGGCCCCGCGACGCGAGCTCGTCGGCGACGAGAGCCGGGTATGCCTGCTCGAGCCCCAATCCCAGGCCGGCGGTCAGGGAGTCCCCCAGGAAGACCACCAAGGGACCGCCGCTCTGCGTGACCGCACCCGAGGTCGCCGGCGACCTCAGCGGGGTCGGGACAGCGGGAGTGGTGCCCGCGGCCCCACAGCCGACCAGGAAAGCCGCCCCCAGCAGGCCGAGCGTCAGGGATCGGGTCATGATCCAGAGACCGGCGGCGGGAACGCAGCACCGGGCAGGCGCTCGAACATAGGTTCGCCGAACAGCCAGCCCTGAAAGAGCGAGATCCCCTCCCCGCGCAGCCAGGCGTACTCCTCGGCCTTCTCGACCCCCTCGGCGATGACGTCCACGCCGAGGTCGAGGCAGGTTCGCAGCACACCGCGGATGACGGCCTGCCGCGGCCCACTTTGGTAGACGTCGCGGACGAGGCCCATGTCGAGCTTGATGGCGTCGGGGAGGAGCTCGGCGAGCAGGGTCAGCCCCGCGTAGCCCGCACCGAAGTCGTCGATGGCGGTCCTGAGCCCGAGCGCGCGGTGCGCGTTCACTGCCCCCGCGAACCCGTCGTGGTCATGGATGATCTCGCTCTCCAGGATCTCGAGAACGATGCGGCTCGCGGCGATGCCGCAGCGCTCGGCAGTCTCCAGAGTCGAGGCGATCGAGGTGTGCGAGGACTCCACGGACAGCGGCAGGAAGTTGAGGTTCAGGTCGCAGCGCAGGCCGAGTCGGGCGGCCAGCTCGACCGCGGCGCACCGCGCCCCCTCGTCGAAACCGTGCCGCTCCTCCGGGGGCACCCGTTGGAGTACGTGCGCGGCCGGCTCCCGGTTGGCCCCCCGGATCAGCGCCTCGTACGAGACCACCGCACCGGAGGCGGCGTCGACGATGGGCTGGAAGGCGAAGGTGAAGCGACCGGGCAGCGGTGGGGGCGCCGGCTCCGCCGTCGGCGACGGGACCTCGACGCGGCCGGCCAGCCGGGAGCGCCAACGCCCTTCCCGGAAAGCCGCCAGGAGCTTCCTGGCGCGGCCCGGGCCGATCCGGTCCAGGCAGGTCGCGGCGTCGAAGAAGTCGCTCGACCCGACCAGCTCCCCGAGGTCCCCGGGCGCCAGCGCCGCGAAGCCCATGGTCCAATCGGCGAACGACCGCCGGGCGATCGGCTCCCGGATGATGGTGACGATGTCGGTGTGCCGGTCGTCACCGGCGATGCGAAGCATCAGCTCGTCGACAACCGCCGCCTCCCCCTCGAGCACCTGGAAGAACGTCTTGTCGGAGTACAGTAGGATGCCGGTGACGCCAAGCCTGGCGTTCCTCTCGCGGGCCACGGCCAGAATGCGGGCGAGCTCCTCCTCGCCGAGCTCGCCCCGAGCCGTGCTGACGTAGATGACCTGGATCAGGCCTGCCACCTCGTCCCCCGAGCCGGAGCTCCGTGCCCCGGCCTGTCGGCTTCGTCGAACGCACCATCCGCCAGGCGTGCGACCAGCCTCCCCCATGATCTCACGCGCCTCGCCACCGAGGAACACGCCCGCCACCTCGCGGGTTGCGACCTGTGCGGGGCGCACCTCGCGCTCCCTGGAGGTTCCACCGTGAGCTCCCCTCACCTCGCCCTTCGCGGCCTCACCCGCCGGCTCCCGTCCGGGGGGCGTCTGCTGACCGTGCTCGACGACGTCCACCTCGAGGTCGCCCGCGGCGAGCGGCTGGCGGTCCTCGGCCCCTCCGGAAGCGGCAAGTCCACCCTGCTCGCGCTCATGGCGGGACTCGACCGCCCGACCGCGGGGGAGGTGTGGCTCGACGGCCAGCCGGTCCACGCCCTGTCCGAGGACCAGCTGGCCCTCCTGCGGCGCCGGCAGGTCGGCTTCGTCTTCCAGTCCTTCCAGCTGCTCGGCAACCTCACGGCGAGGGAGAACGTGATGCTGCCCCTCGAGCTCCTCGCCGCCCCCGACGCGCGGGAGCGCGCCGACGCCCTGCTCGCCCAGGTCGGCCTCGGCGACCGGGGCCACCACTACGCGTCGCAGCTGTCCGGTGGCGAGCAGCAGCGGGTGGCCCTGGCCCGGGCCTTCGTGCACCGCCCTCCCCTCCTCCTCGCCGACGAACCCACCGGGAACCTGGACTCGTCCACCGGCGAGCGCGTCCTCGAGCTTCTCGCGACCCTGCAGCGCGACCACGGGACGACGCTGGTCCTCGTGACCCACGATCCGGCGGTGGCCGCTCGCGCGCACCGCCGCGTCCACCTCCGCAACGGGCGGGTGGAGCGGGACGAGAGCAGTGTCGTCGCCGGGGTCGAGGGCTGACGGTGTCCCCCCCGATGCTCGTTCGCCAGGTCGTCCGGGAGCTGCGCGGCAGCGGCGGGCGGATGGTATTCATCGCCGCCGCCCTCGCCGTCGGCGTGGCAGCGGTCGTGTCCGTGGCCGGCCTGGCCGACGGCCTCGCCTCGGGCCTGCGCTCCGAGGCACGGCAGCTCCTCGCCGCGGACCTGGCGGTGGAGGGTCGCCGGCCGCTGCCCGCCGAGCTCGACCGGGCCCTGACGGAGCTTCCCGGGGCCTCCCGCGCCGACACCGTAGAGCTGGCGACCATGGCCGCCGCCCCCGGCGGTGGCCCCTCGCAGCTGGTGGAGCTCAAGGCAGTGGGGCCCGGGTACCCGTTCTACGGCGACCTCCGGACCGAGCCACCGATTCCCCTCGAGGAGCTGCTCGCTGGCGAGCGGCTGGCGGTCTCGCCGGAGCTCCTGCCCCGCCTGGGGCTCGCGGTGGGGGACCGGCTCCGCCTCGGCCACGCCGAGCTCGAGATCGCCGGCACGGTGCTGTCGGAGCCTGACCGGGTAGGCGGTCTCATGCGCGGACCGCGGGTCCTCGCCTCCCTCGACGGGCTGCGCCGCGCCGGCCTCGAGGGGGAGCTGTCAAGGGTCCGGTACACCGCCCTCGTCCGCCTGCCTGACGGCGCCGGCCCGGAGTCGGTGGAGCGCGCCGCAGGCCACATCCGGGAGCGGCTCGGCGACGACCCCCACGTCGATGTCGAGACCTTCCGGGACGCCCAGCCCAACGTCCGCGAGGGGCTGAAGCGGGCCGAGCGCTTCCTCGGCCTGGTGGCCCTGTTGTCGCTGCTGATCTCCTCGGTCGGAGTCGCCCAGGCGGTGCGCGCCTGGGTTGCCGGGCGACTCGACGCCATCGCGGTGCGCCGGTGCCTCGGCAGCCGGCCGCGCGAGGTCCTGCTCCTCTACGCCGCGCAGACGACCGCCGTGGCGGTCGTCGGGTCGGCGACGGGCGCCCTCCTCGGCACGGCCTTGCTGGCGGCTGCCCCGGCACTGGTCGGCCCTCTCCTCCCGGTTGGAGCGCTCGGCCCCTGGCAACCGGGGGCGGTCGCCCGCGGCTTCGGTCTCGGGGTGATGGTGGCGGTGCTGTTCTCGGTGCCGGCCCTGCTCCCGGTCCTGCAGGTACCGCCGGTGAGAGTGCTGCGGCGCGACGCGGAGCCGCTGCCGGCTCCGTTCCCCTTCCGGCTGGCGGCCGTCGCCGCGGTGCTCGGCGGCGCGTGGCTGGCGGCCACAGCCCAGAGCCGCTCCGTGGTCGTGGGCTCGCTGTTCACCGCCGGCGTGGTCACGGTCTCCGCCGCCGCCGCCGCCGCCTCGCGCCTGCTCGCCAGGGCCGCCGGCCGGGTCCCGGAGGGGGTGCGCCGGTACTGGCTCCGCCACGGCCTCGCCGCCCTCGCCCGGCCCGGCGCGGACACCCTCGGCGCGATGGTCGCCCTGGGTCTCGGCACCGCTGCCGTCCTCGGCCTCCACACCGTCGAGAGTCACCTGTCCAGGGAGCTCGACGCCGACCTGCCGGCGACCAGCCCCAGCACCTTCTTCGTCGACGTCCAGCCGCACCAGTGGGACGGACTCGAGGCGCTGCTCGCGGCCGAGGGCGCGGTGGGGGTCGAGTCCCAGCCGATGGTGATGGGCCGGCTGCTGGCCGTCGACGGCGTCGGCGTCGGCGACCTCGCCGCCGGCGACGACGAACGGCGGAGGCGGTGGGCCCTCACCCGCGAGCAGCGTCTCACCTACGGGCCGGACCTGCCGAGAGGCAACCGGGTCGTGGCGGGCAGGCTGTGGAGCTTTCCCGGCGAGGCGGAGCTCAGCGTCGAGGAGGAGTTCGCCCGCGACCTCGGGCTGAGGGTGGGCTCCCGCGTCACCTTCGACATCCAGGGGGTACCGGTGGAGTTCCGGGTCGGCAGCCTGCGTCAGGTGGAGTGGCGCACCTTCGGGATCAACTTCTTCCTCCACGCGTCGCCCGGCACCCTCGAGGCCGCTCCGCAGCAGCGGCTCGCCGTGGCCCGCCTGCCCGCGGGCCGAGAGCACGCGGTCCAGGACCGGGTCGTCGCGGCGTTCCCCAACGTCACCGTGATCCAGGTCCGCGAGGTGCTGGAGAAGGTCGCCGCGGTGCTCGGCCAGGCGGCCACCGGGGTCCGGATCCTCGGCTGGTTCACGGTCCTGTCCGGCCTCGCCATCCTCGGCGGCGCGGTCTCGGCCGGAGAAGCGCGCCGCGGGCGGGAGGTGGCGGTGCTCAAGACCGTCGGCCTGACCCGGGCGGGCGTGGTCGCCGTCTTCGGGGTGGAGTACCTCCTGGTGGGAACGGCGGCGGGCCTCATCGGCGCGCTCGGCGGGCTGGCCGTCGGCTGGGGAGTCACCACCCACGTACTGGAACTGACGTGGCGATGGCCGCTGCTCGCGCCGGCAGCGACGGTGGTCGGGGTCGGCGCCCTGGCGGTGGTCGCGGGGATCGTCGCCAGCGCCCGGGCCCTCGGCCGTCCTCCGGTGACGGTCTTGCGGTCCCGCTGAGTCCCGAGGCCTTTGCGCTCTGTCGCCAGGGCGTTGCTGGAGCGTAGTCTGAGCTGGCTGGTGGGGGACCGTCACCCCAGACGGAGTCAACAATGATGGGGAGGGCGATGCAGCCAGGGAGCCGGCTCGGTTGATTTCACCCCA
>Ga0068714_10004573_pt1 | contig 15362 bp, 17 predicted proteins | sample MTBNYHSulfiMetaG_FD_62988 | JGI IMG/M metagenome (GOLD analysis project Ga0068714, IMG submission 62988) | Enrichment culture microbial communities from rom New York Harbor, USA that are MTBE-degrading - MTBE-NYH (New York Harbor Sulfidogenic)... | ecosystem: Environmental > Aquatic > Marine >...
GAGGGGAGCCTGTGGGTGCGCCAGCTCGGCCGCGCCCCCGGCGACGCCGGGTCGGTCGTGGTGATCTTCGACCCGGACTCGGACCGCAACGCGTACCCCTACCTGATGAGCTGGCTCGGCGAGCACGACCAGGAGTCGGACATGGCCTTCTACGCCACCGACCCCACCGAGCAGGTGGTGGGTCCCGGGATCATGCGCGCCACCTACGGCGGCTTCATGCTCACCTACCCCCCGGGCCGACTGTTCGACGTCTGGCACGACCCCGACTACCGTCACGCGAGGTCGAAGCCCGAGGTCCTGCTCATGGCCGCGGTGGACTACAGCCAGCACAAGCTGGTGGTGCACGTCGCCGGCCGGCCCCCGTCGCCGCGCCTGCAAGCCTACGCCTCCTCCCAGCGCAAGCGGATCGTCCACATCCCCCTCGGCAGCCTCTCGCCGGCCGCGCTGCGCCGCCTGCGGGTGGTCCACGTCCTCCACGGTCGCGACAAACGGGCGATCGCGCGAGGCTACGTGTGGTGAGGACCGAGAGGGCCGTGCGTTGCGAAGAGACCACGATCGGGTTCGCGAGTGCGACGACCCCGCCCATGCTCCCCGTCACCCGAACCCCGCCGCCTGCGGCCCGCCGCCCGTCATCCGGGATCGGGCGGCAGGCAGCGGGGAGCGGGGAGCGGGACCAGGATCGGGCGCGGGGGCGCGCGGGTGGCCCTGTTTCTTCCAGTGGCGCACGCGGACAGCCCCATCTACCGGACGTTGCACCCACATCGCAGCAACGTCGCCGAGGGCGGGCTGACCGCGCCCGGGGCGGACGACGGTAGAATCCGTCTGTGGCCGGCAGCTCCACACCGCCTGGGCCCAGGGTCCTCGTCGCCGACGACTCGGAGGAGCGGTTCCGCACCCTGCTCGAGGCGCTTCCCGTCGGGGTCTTCCGCTCCCTTCCCGACGGGCGCTTCGAGTCCGCCAACCCGTGCCTGCTGGAGATGATCGGGCTCGGCGGGGACTGCGACGTCCGCGACCTGCGCTGGCAGGACCTGCTGGCGGACCCCTCCCAGGCCGACGAGATCCGGGCAACCCTCGACGCCTCGGACGGCCCCGTCGAGCTCGAGGTCCGGGCGCGCCGTCTTGACGGCACCACGTTCTGCGCCCAAGTCCACGTCAAGCCGTCCACGGTCGGCGGGTCGCTGGTGCGAGCCGAGGGCATCGTCACCGACGTCACCCGCCGCCGCGAGCTGGAGCAGGCCCTGCTCCAGGGCAAGCGGGAGTGGGAGAGCACGTTCGACGCGGTGCGGGAGATGGTGCTCATCACCGACCTCGACCTCAACGTGTCCGCCTGAACCGCGCCGCCGCCGGCAGGCTCGGCGCCGAGCCGAGGGACCTGGTCGGCCGCCCCTGGCGCGAGGTCGTGGGCGAGCCGCTGCCGCCGGTCGACCCCCGCCGTCTGGTCGAGGCCGCGGCCACCAACGCGGCCCTCGAGTACGACCTCGAGAGCCCCCGCCTCGGCGCCGACGTCCGTTTCAGCGCCACCCCCCGACTCGACGCCAGCGGCGCGGTGATCGGCGCCATCCACGTCGGCCGGGACGTCACCAGTGAGCGTCGGGTCGAGGAGCTGCTCCGCCGCCAGGCCGCGGTGGACCAGGCGGAGCACATCTTCCGCATCTTCCGCCACGAGACCGGCAACGCCCTCAACACCTTGAAGACCACCCTGAGCGTGTTCCGGCTCAACGACAGCCAGTTCTCGCCGGACCGGCGCGAGACCTACTTCAACCGGTGCTTCGAGAGCCTCCGCCTGGCCGAGCAGCTGCTTTCCGCGCTGCGCGCCTACCAGACCCTCGACCAGGTCAGCCTGCGGCCGCTGGAGCTCGGCTCGTTCCTGCGCGAGACAGAGGACCTGTTGTTCGCGACCGCCCGTGAGCGGGGGGTGTCCTGCGAGCTGTCCAACGCCGGCGAGCCGCTCGAGGTCCCGGCCGATCCCGACGCCCTGGTCAGGGCGCTGTTGAACCTGGTGCGCAACGCGGTCGACGCTACCGACGGCCGGCCCGACCCGCGCATCAGCCTGTCCTGCCGCCGCCGAGGGGGCTGCGCGGTGGTCGAGGTGGCGGACAACGGCACCGGTGTCACCCCGGAGCACATGCAGCGTCTCTTCTCCCCTCTCTTCACCACCAAGCGGGACGGCTCGGGAATGGGACTCGCCATCGTCCAGAAGCTCGCGCTGCGCATGAACGCCATCGCCAGGGCAAACAGCGAGCCCGGCTGTGGAGCCACCTTCTCCCTCCATTTCCCCCTGCCGCCGTCTCGCGCCGGCGATGAACCCCGCGGAGACCGAGTGTGACGGGACCGCCCCGACTGGTCCTGGTGGTCGACGACGACCAGCGGCTGTGCGCCTCCCTGGTGGACGGCCTGGCCGAGACCGGCATGGAGGTGGTCTACGCCCTCACCGGGGCGCAAGCGCTCGAGGTCTGCCAACGGCGACGGCCGGACGTGGTGCTGCTCGACCAGAACCTGCCGGACGGGCCGGGCGCAACGCGCTGCGGGTCTCGCAGCTGGAACGGATCGAGCAGCTCCACCAGCGCCAGCGCGGGCTCGAGGTCCAGCGCTCGGTCTTCGTCGGCGCCTCCGCCACCCTCGAGCAGCCTCTCCGTCTGGCGGCCGTGGCCGCCTCGAGCGAGGCGCCGGTCCTGATCACCGGGGAGACCGGTACCGGCAAGACCCTGCTCGCCCGCTCGATCCACTACGGCGGCGCCCGCGCCGACGAGCCGTTCGTGAGCCTCAACTGCGCCGCCCTGCCGGAGACCCTGGCGGAGTCCGAGCTGTTCGGCCACGAGCGGGGCGCCTTCACCGGCGCCACCGGTCCTCGCCGAGGGGTCTTCGAGATGGCGGAGCGGGGCACGGTCCTGCTGGACGAGATCGGCGCCATGCCCGCATCGCTCCAGGCCAAGCTCCTCGGCGTGCTCGAGCACCGCGCCCTGCGTCGGCTCGGCAGCGAGACCGAGCGGCCGGTGCAGGCACGGGTCGTCGCCGCCACCAACAGCGACCTCGAGGCCGGGATCCGCGACGGAGCGTTTCGCAAGGACCTGTTTTTCCGGCTCGGGGTCATCCAGATCGAGCTGCCAGCGTTGCGGGATCGGCTCGACGACCTGCCCGCGCTGTGCCGCCACCTGACCCGGTCGATCGCGGGCCGCGAGGTCCCACTTGCCGAGGGAGAGGTCGAGCGCCTCGCGGCCTACCCCTGGCCCGGCAACGTCCGCGAGCTCGCCAGCGTGCTCGAGCGCGCCCTGCTCATCCAGCCCGCTTGCCGGCTCTCGCCGTCGGCGCTGGTAGCTGCGTCGGGTGGAGTCCTGGGGACGGCCCAGCACCCGAAGGGGACGGCCGAGATCGGGGCGGCGGTCCAGGTGCTGCCTTTGGAGGCGGTCGAGAGGCAGCACGTCGAGCGGGCCCTCGCCCACTTCGGGGGCAACCTCACCCGCACCGCCGCGGCCCTCGGCATCGCCCTCTCCACCCTCAAGCGCAAGGTCAGAGACTACGGGCTCAGAACGAGCCCGACCGGCCGAGTCTGAACGGCTCGAAATCGGCCGGAAAGCCCCAAAGCGGCAGAATCCCCCCGGCAGGTGACGGCCTCTCGTCGGAGGGGCGCGATTCATCGCGCCCGCCTTGGCACGATGACATCTCGTTCTGGAGCAATGAATTGCGCCTCTACGGTGACCTGTGGGGAGCCCCTCACAGGCCACCCGGGACCTCCGTCGGCGACCATCTGGCACGGACCCTGCTGAAGCCCGGGCATGGCGAGGGTCCGTTGACGGTGGCGCGCCCGGGCAGAGTCCTCCTGGTGGACGACGACCTCCCGTTCCTGCTCAGCCTGACCGACGGTCTGGCCACCTGGGCACCGGAACTCGAGGTGGTTGCCGCGTCCTCCGGCGCCGAGGCGCTCCAACACCTCGCCGACGGCCCCGTCGACGTCCTCGCCACCGACCTGAGAATGCCGGGGGTCGACGGCGTCGCCCTCGTCGAGCGCGCCCGGCGGCGTCAACCCGACCTCCCGGTGGTGGTGATCACCGCAGTTCGCCAGCCCGAGCTGGAGTCGCGCCTCGATTCCCTCGGACCGCTGGTGGTCCTGGACAAGCCGCTGGACCTCGCCCAGCTCGTGGCCGAGCTGCGGCGGGCCGTCGAGTGTGCAGCCCGGCCCGATCGGCGGGTGAGCCATGGCTGAGCGGACCGGCTCTCGAGCGCTGGCGCTGGTCCGGTCGGTCGAGGTCGAGGCCGACTTCGACCTCATGCTGATCGAGGCGGCTCGAAACGCCGAAAGCGGCAGCCTCGAGGCGTTCGCCGGGGAAGACCGGGTCGGGGTCGTCGTCCTGTCCGGGGGTCGGGTCGCGTGGGCAACCTGTCGCGACCAGTCCGAAAACCTGGGCACCTTCCTCGAACGGCTGGGACACGTCACCGCCGAGCAGCTCGCCGCCGTTCGCGAGGAGTACTCCCGCAACGGCAACATGAAGCTCGGCCGCCTGCTCGCGGCCGCCGGGGTCCTCTCCCCGGCGGCGCTCCGACGCGGCCTGATGCTCCACCTCCGCATGGCCATGTCCACCCTGCTCAGGCAGCCGGACCTGGTGGCCCGCTGGCAGCCCGGAAACATCGCGGCCGAGGAAGAGCTGTCGTTCCCCCTGGTCCAGCTGCTGCCGGACTGGTACCTGCCCCACGCCGACCTCCGTCCCTCGCTGGAGGGGCAGCACCGCTCCGCAGCCCTCCACGCCCTCCACGAGATCCCCGACTACCGCGGTTCCATGGTCGTCGACCGCTGCGGCCGGCTGGAGGAGGTGGACGGTTTCGCCGGCGCACCGGCCGACGAGGCAGCGACGGTGGCGGCCATGGCACTGTCCCTGCTCGAGGGATGCCCTCACCTGCCGTCGGCCCCCCTGGGCGAGCCCTGCCAGGCGTTCGTCGAGTGCGGCCAGGGGGCACTTGCCGCCCGTTGGCTCGACCCGGACCGGCAGCTGCTGGTGGCGGTCGCCGTGGGGAGCGCCAGCAGGGTCGGGATCGCGGTGTTCCGCCTGGGGGCGGTCGCGGCCACCATTCTCGAGGCGGTGACCTCGCGCGACCGGAGGGACTCCTCGTGAGGCTCGGCAAGGTCCTCGTCGTGGGTGCCGCCGAAGCCGGCAAGAGCACCCTGATCCGGGCGCTCTGCCCCGAAGCGGTCAACCTGGAGGTCAACGGCCGCACCGTGGCCATGGACCACGCGACCCTGTCCCGCGACGGCCAGGTGCTGTCGCTCGTCGGGGTGCCCGGTCAGCCCCGGTTCGAACCGGTCCGAGAGGCGCTGGCGGTGGGGACCAGGTGCACGGTCTGGGTCCACCGCGCCGGCACCCCGTCCGACCCGCTGACCACCTCGCTCGTGGCCAGGCTGGTCGACCGGCAGGTGCCATATTTCGTCTACGTCAACCAGCACCGCAGCTCGACTGCGACAGGCTGGCCGGCGCCGGCCGGACTGCCACCCCCGGAAGCGGTGCTGGAAGGTGATCTACTCGACCCGGACGGAAGTGTCGGTCATCTCGTGGAGGTGGACCTGTACATCCCGGGCTGCCCGCCGCACGCCGCCTTCATCTTCGAAGGGCTGCTGTCGGTGCTGCGGGGCCGGCCACCCAAGATCGAGCGGCGCAACGTCTGCTTCAACTGCACGAGGACCATGGTCAAGACCGACGTGACCACCCTACGCCGGGCGCACGAGGGGACCTTCGACACCGACCTCTGCTTCCTGTCCCAGGGCTGCCTCTGCTTCGGCTCGGTGACGCTGGACCGGTGCATGGCCCCGTGCATGCAAGCCGGGGTGCCGTGCTTCTCCTGCTGCGGCCCCTCTGAGGCGGTCATCCTCGAGCCGCAGAAGGACGTCCGCAGCGAGGTGGCTTACCGCATGGCCCACCTCACCAAGATCCCGTCCCAGGACATCGTGGCGGAGATCGAGCGGCAGGCGAAGACCCACTTCGCCTACGCCATGGCCTCGCCGGTGTTTCGCCAGAAACCGACCTTCCTGCTGAAGAAGTGGACCCGCCCCAGCGCGGAGAAGGGAGCCTGACCATGGGCAGGACCATCACCATCGACCCGATCACCCGCATCGAGGGCCACGCCCGGGTCGAGGTCGACGTCGACGACACAGGCTCGGTCAGCCGGTCGGTGTTCAAAGTCCTGGACTTCAGGGGGTTCGAGACCTTCCTCTGCGGCATGCAGGTGGAGATGATGCCGACGGTGACCTCGCGCATCTGCGGCACGTGACCCCAGGCCCACCACCTGGCCTCGGCGAGGTCAGTCGACAAGGTCTTTTCGGTCACCCCGCCCCGCGCCGCCACCCTGCTGCGCAAGGCGCTCAACTGCGGCTCCTTCATCCACTCCCACGGCATCCACTTCTTCGCCCTGGCGGCGCCGGACATCATGCTCGGCCCCGACACCGACCCGGCGGAGCGCAACATCGTCGGTCTGCTCAAGGCGGCGCCCCAGGTCGCGCGCGACGCCCTGCGCCTGCGCTCCATCGGCCAGCGGGTGACCGAGGTGATCGGCGGCCGCGGCACCCACCCGGTGGCCTCGGTGGCGGGAGGCCTCGCCGCTCCCCTCGGCGCCGACCGCGCGGCCGCCCTGCGCAAGCTGGCGGACGAGGCCGTTCCCCTCGGCTGCCAGCTGGTGGAGGTGGCGCGCCAGGCGCTGGTCGCCCGCGCCGACCTCGTGACCTCCCTCCCGCTCGAGAGCGCGGACCTGGGCACGGTCGCGGACGGCGCCCTCGACCTCTACGACGGCAGGCTGCGGCTGCGAACCGCCGACGAGCTGGTGGAGTTCGAGGAGGACGACTGGGCGTCGTACCTGCACGAGGAGGCGGACCACACCTCCTACGCCAAACGGGTGCTGTGCAAGACCTCGAGCGGGGCGTCGGTCCCCTATCGGGTCGGACCCCTGGCGCGCCTGAACTGCGCGGACCGCGTCGACACCCCGATCGCGCAGGCGGAGCTGGAGCGCTTCCGCGAGCTGGGCGGCAACCCCTGCCACCAGACCATGCTCTACCACTATGCCCGGTTGGTGGAGCTGCTCTACGCCACCGAAACGCTGGCGGCCATCGCCCACGATGACGAGATCCTCTCCGACCAGGTCCGCACCCAGCCCTCCGCCACGCCGCGCAGCGCCACCGCCCACGTCGAGGCGCCGCGCGGGGTGCTGATCCACGACTACACCGTCGACGGCAACGGCATCGTCACCCGTGCCAACCTCCTCGTCGCCACCCAGCAGAACGCCGCTGCCATCAACGACACCATCGGCATGTCGGCGGCCCGCTACCTCGACGCGGACGAGACGTCGCTCCTGAACGGTATCGAGATCGGGATCCGCTGCTACGACCCTTGCCTGTCGTGCGCGACCCACCGCCTCGGCGAGATGAAGCTGGAGGTGGTGGTGCGGCAGAACGGGCAGGTCGTGCGGACGGCGAGGAGGTAGCCATGGCGACCGTGACCATCGTCGAGCGAGGCTGTCGCGGCTGCACCATGTGCGTGGACATCTGCCCAGTCCAGGTCTTCGAGCACGACGCGGCTCGCAACCAGGCCGTGGTCCGGCGCCCCGAGGACTGCATCGGCTGCCTCTCCTGCGTCTACGTCTGCCCCTCCCGGTGCGTCGACGTCGGCGAGGTGGAACCGCTGCGACCCTTCCACCGGATCGAGGAGCACGTCGCCCTGGTGGAGCGGTTCCTGCAGGAGCCGACGGCGAGCCGGAGCCTGTCGGGCGACGACTGGGAGGAGGCCCGGCTCGACGTGGCGGCCCGCCTCAACGCGCTGGCCCACACCGTGGTCGAGACCATGGGCCGCGGCCACAAGGCGGTCGGCCGGAGGGCCGGGGCCCTGGCCGCCGCCCACATGCCGGAGATGTACGACGAGGTCGACCTCGACACCGTGCTCGGCGCGCTCCAGCGGCGCTTCGGGGCGGCGTTCTCCCTGTCCTACGCCGTGACGGACTCCACCGTCGACCTCACCTTCGCCCCCTGCGGCCTGTGCGCGGTGGTGGAGGCCGCCGGGGAGAAGGTCGGCGAGGCCGTGCTGTGCGAGATCTTCCACGAGTACCTGGCGGCGCTGGTCGGCGCCTTCGCGGGGACCACCTACAGGTTCGAGCTGCCCCAGGCCGGTCCGACCTGCAGGATGACCTTGACGACGGCGCGCTGAGCCGCGCGCCTCCAGGCGGTATGATGCCACCGTCGCGCCTCGCCGCGCGGCCGGATGTGTACCGTGATCCCGGACCTCCTCCTCCTCCTCGCCCTGCTGGCCCTGCCCGCGATCTGCGGCGGTGGCCTGTACCTTTTCTTCCTACGCCACCGGCTCCACCTGGGCTCGCGCCACAGGGGCATGCGCCTGGTCGCAGGCAACCTCCTGGTGCTCCTGTTCTTTTTGTCGCTCGCGCTGCTCGCCGGCGAGCTCTACTACCGCATCGTCGTCGACACCACCGAGGCGGCGGCCCTCACCCGCACCACCGAGCGCTGGCTCGAGCGCCACTACCGCCGCAACGGCTGGGGCATGAGGGACAGCGTCGAGTACCGGGACGCGATCCCGGCCGGGCAGCGGCGGGTGACCTTCCTCGGCGACTCCTTCACCGTCGGCCTCGGCGTGGCCGACGTCGAGGACCGCTTCGTCAACCGGGTTCGCGCCCGTCGCCCCGACTGGGACGTCCACATGCTCGCCGACTTCGGCTGGCAGACCGGCGACGAGCTCGCCAACCCGCACCTGAACCGCCCGACCTACCAGCTCGACTGCGTGGCCCTGGTCTACTGCCTCAACGACGCCGCCGACCTCAACCACGACCTCAACGCCTACGTCCAGTCGGTGGCGGACAGCGCCCCCCGGCCGGGGTACCTCGCCCGCCACAGCTACCTTCTCGACCAGCTGTTCTGGCGCACTGTGGAACGGGGCATCGACGCCGGCCGTTACCACGAGCTGATGATCCGCGGCTACTCGGGACCGCAGTGGGCGGCTCAGGTCGAGCGTCTGCGCCGGCTGCGCGACCTGGTCGCTCGGCGGGGCGGGCGGCTGGTGGCGGTCACCTTCCCGTTCTTCAACGACCCGTGGACCGAGTACCCCTACGCCGGGGTGCACCGGGCCCTGGCCGGCGCCTGGACGGACCTCGGCGTCCCCCACCTCGACCTGCTGGGCACCTTCGCGAGCCACCCGCCCGAGACCCTGGTCGTCAACCCCCGCGACGCCCACCCCAACGAGCTCGCCCACGCCCTCGCCGCCGACGCCCTCGTGCCGTTCCTGGACCGCGAGCTGGCGGCGACGGTGTACGATGCACCCGAGCCGTGACCGGAGGAACCGTGCGCCACCACAGCCCCGTTGCCGCCCTCGCCACCCTGGCCCTCGCGATCTGCACCGCACCGGCCCACGCGGAGAGCCCCGAGGCCACCGCCCGCCGGGTCGCCGCCGGGCTCGCTGACCACCAACCCGCGGTCCTGTGGGACGCCCTCCCCCCGTCGTACCAGCGGGACGTGACCGAGCTGGTTCACGCGTACGCCGCCGCGGTCGACCCCACGCTCCACGCGCGCGGGTTGGCGGTGGGCCGCAAGGCCGTCGCCGTGATGCGCGCCCAGCGGGACCTGATCCTGGGCAGCCAGCTGGCGGCCGGCGTCGCCGCCGACCGGGCACGGGCCGAGAAGGGGTGGGACGCCGTGGTGGGCATCCTTGACACCCTGTTCGAGAGCGACCTCGGCAACCTCGAGCGGCTGCGCGCCCTGGACCCGGGCGCGTTTCTGCGCACCACCGGCCCCACCCTCATGCGGCTCCTGGCCGAGGCGTCGAAGGGGGCGGCCGACGACCCCTACGCCACCGCCTTCACCGCCGCCGTCGAGGGGATCCAGGTGGAGGCCGTGGACAGCTCCGCCGACGCCGCCACCGTCCGCGTCACCCCGGCCGGCCAGCCCAGCCGCGACCTCCGCCTGGTCCGGGTGGAGGGGCGCTGGGTCCCCGAGGAGCTCGCCACCTCGTGGGCCGGCTCGATCGCCGACGCCAGAGCGCAGATCACCGCCATGGGCTCCCCCGAGGCCGCCCAGCAGAAAGCTCAGGTCATGATGGGCCTCGGCATGGTGGACGGCCTCCTCGACCAGCTGGCGGCCATGAAGACCTCGGAGGAGCTGGACGCCGCGTTCCAGGGCCTGCTGACGACCTTCACCGCTCAGGTTCCCGGGGCCGCCGTGACCGAGTGAGCGCTCATTCACGCCGCAGCGTGGTAAAGTACTGCCGCAGCGAGCCTTGACTCCTCCTTCCGGAAATCCTACCGTCGTGGTCGGAGAACGGAAAGGAGACTGCTTCTCATGACTAACCCCACCCCCCTGACCTGCACCTACTGCGGCGCCACCTCGACGTGGTCCGCCGAGCACACCGACACGACCGAGCTCCCCGAGGTCCACCCCTGCACCAGCTGCGGGTACGAGACATCGGTCTGCGACGAGGAGGTCCGCAACGGCCTCAACCTGGGCGACAGCCTGACCTTCGCCGCGCCGGATCCGCTGAACTAGCACCCGCGCCGCCTCGACCCGCGGTCGCCCTCCAGCCCAGCGCTGAGCGGGGGCGGGTCGAGGCGAAGCAGCTGCTTGGGACGCGCACGCTATCCCGCAGAGCACGTCATTGCGAGCGGCCTCATGCCCCGAGGGCCACTGGTTCTGGGAACCAACGGCTGCCCTCCGTTGGGGAACGGCGCCCTACCGGCTCGAGTTCTCTGCCCGCAGCAGCCCGTAGATGAGCCCGCCGACCCGGTCCGCCTGGTCAACGACGGCGACCGGGACCGGGATGCCGCGCGATCGCAGCAAGAGGAGGTCGCTCTGGACCTCCTGGTTTTCGGCGTAGGCGGCTTCGAGGTGTTGACGGCGGTTGCCGAGGGTGCGGCCACTGGCCTCCGAGAGCCTGAGCACCGTGTTGTCGGCTGCTCGGACCAGGTGGTCCCTGAGGTGGGCGAGGCCGCGCGGGAGGAGAAGTTCGGCGACGCTGGTCGCGACGTGCACCGCGAGCTGGAGCGCGACGAGGCCGGCGCGGCCGCGAGGCAGGTTGGGACGGTTGACCGTGGAGCGTCTGGGCGCGGTGCGTGCTGGCTCATGGTTGTTCTGAAGGCGGCCAGCGTCCGGCTGTCAAGGGCGGCCGCAGGCCGCGAGCGCAGCGAGCTTGCCCTTGACCGACGGACGCTGGTCGCCTACTCGGCCCTCATGAGCCAGCACGCTCCCCGCCCAGACGCCCCGGACACCAGCCCGCCCTCGATCCCGATCCCGCTCCCCGCCGCCAGCCGCCGGCCGCCCGCTCCCGGCTGACGGGCGGCGGGCTGCAGGCGGCGGGGCTCGGGTGACGGGGAGCGGGGTCGGGGTCGACGTGCTCCCGGCCCCCGATCCCGGTCCCGGTCCCGCCGACGGCCGCCGGCCGCCCGCCCCCCGAACCCGACCCTCACATCGCTACCGTGCCCAGCCCCAACAGCGCCGCTAAGGGCCTTTTGATAACGGCTTTCCGGCGCGACAACCATGTCGACCGGAGCTGAAGCACGCTTCATGTGAGTAGGGAGCCCCGCAGGGGCGAAGCAACCCCCTGCATCATGCCCTTGCCGCTACGGATTGCTTCGTCGCTTCGCTCCTCGCAATGACGGGAAGGGAACGCGCACCCGGCGAGCGCGTTGGGTTGCGGGCGGCGCCCGCGCTGCGTCTCTGCGTTGAACGGGCGGGCGGGTGGCTCTGCGTCTCCGCCGTGGCTGGGTGGCGGCTCTGCGCCTCCCTCTCGAACCTCGGCGCCTGTGCGTTCCTTCCCCCTCGCGAGCGCTCACAGCCTCAGCGCCTTTGGGATGCGGGCAGCCCATCGCGTCTCCATCAGGCCACGGGAGCCGGCTTGGGGCTTTCCGTCACGGCAGCAGCGACGCCACTGTCCACTGCTCGTGCGACTCGGGCAGGTCGACGCTCCGGTTCGGCGCGAGGACGGTGGTCACCTCGTACCCGTCATGAGCAGGGTCCGTCCGGACCTCCAATCGCCTCGCCTCCAGGTCGAGCAGCCAGTAGACGGCGACCCCGGCGCGGGCGTAGAGACGGGCCTTCGCCCGGTCCACCGCCTGGCTGGTCAGCGCCACCTCGACCACGAGAACCGCGTCGTGGCCGGTCGGATGCCGGGTCATGTAGGCGGTCTCTTCCAGGCGCACGACAGCGAGGTCCGGCTCGGGCAGGTCATGCTCGCCCGCGTCGAGCGGCAGCTGGGGCCGGACCAGGAAGCGATCACGGTAGGCGTCGTGCAGGCGGGCTTGAAGGCGGGTGATCGTCGCGCTGTGCGGCGGCCCCTGCGGTGTCATGACCACCAACCTCCCATCCAGCAGCTCGACGGGCTCGTCCTCTGCGAGCACTCCTGCCTCGACCATGCGAAGAACTTCCGACGCCACGAAGCGCCGTTCAGTCAGGGCATCGAGATCCGCATCCGGCTGAGTCACCACTCGAGTATAGCGCCCATGCCCCCGACCCACCCGCGGCATGACCCAGGCTTCTCGCTGCGACCGACATCGCCGCGCGAGCGGTGTACCATGTGATCTCGGGTTCCACGGCGGACCCCTCCCGCGACCGACCCGTCGTGCAGAGCCCGAGGAAGAACCATTGGGTTCCAGGCTCGACTCCGCGCTGGGGGTCCTCAACGGGCTGGTCGGCGACCACCTGGAGAGGACCGGCAACGGCCTCGCCACCCCGATGGAGCTCGTCCGCGACGGGGCGGCGATCCCGCTCGACTCCGCCGGGCTCTCGCGCGCCCTCCCCGAAGCTACCGCGCGGGTGGCGCTCCTCGTCCACGGCGCGATGGGCTCCGAGTCCGTCTGGCGCCCCCGGAGGGGCGCCGACCCGGCACAGCGTCTGGACTACGGACAGCTGCTCGCGCGGGACCTCGGTTACACCCCGCTCTACCTCCGCTACAACTCGGGCCGCGCGATCCCGGACAACGGCGCGGACCTCGCCGCCACCCTCGACCGGCTCGTCGGCGCCTACCCGGTGGCGCTCGAGGAGATCGCCGTCGTCGCCCACAGCATGGGTGGGCTCGTCACGCGCAGCGCCTGCCAGGTCGCGCTCACCGAAGACCATCGCTGGCTCCGGCTCGTCCGCCGCGCCGTCTACCTCGGCACCCCCCACCGCGGCGCCCCCCTCGAGCGTTGGGGACGGGTCCTCGCCACGCTGCTGCGCAGGGTGGACGACCCCTTCACCCGACTGGCCGCCGACATCGGCGACCTGCGCAGCGACGGCGTGAAGGACCTCGGCGACGCCGACCTCCGCCACCAGGATCGGGCACGGCGACGCCCCACCGTCGGCCGCCGCGACCTCCCCCACCCCATCCCGCTCCCGCCCGGGATCCGGCACTACCTGGTCGCGGCCACCCTGTCCGACGGCCAGCGACTCGCGGCCACCGTGGGCGACGTCCTGGTCCCGGTGCCGAGCGCCACCGACGGCCTCGGCTGGGCGCCGCCGCCCTCCCACGTGAGGGTCTTCCCCGGCGTCGGGCACTTCCAGCTCGCCCGCGACCCCGGGGTCTACGCACAGATCAAGGCCTGGCTGGAGGATACCCGATGACCTCACTCACCCTGCGCCGCTGGCGGGGCGTCAAGGACCTGCTCGAGGACGCGGTCGAGCACGGGTCGCGCGCCGTCCAGCGGGCCCACACCGAGACGGCCGGCCGCCCGTTCGCCGTGCTCGAGGCGATCCCGCTGGTCGCCCTCCCCGCCCGCGGCGTCCACCTGGTTCACGACGCCATCGTGACCACCGTGTACGGCGTCCTCCGCCTGGTCAACCGGGCCGCCGGGATCGCGGCGGGGGTGGCGCTGGACCTCTGCGAACCCGGGACCGACGAGGGTGGTAGACTGCCGCCACTGACGTAAGAGCCTGGAGGCGTGACCGATGACCACCTCGAATCGTACCCTCAGGACCGGCTCGGCGCTCGTCTCCGGCGGCCTCATCCTGGGACTCACGGTTGCCTGCGGCGGGAAGGAACGGGCGCCGAACCAGCCCGCGGCCCTCCCGTCGAAGCCCCACCCGGTGGTTGTCGTGGCGGTCGACGGCCTGCGCGTCGACCACGTGGGAAGCACGGGCGCAGCCCTCGGCGTCGCCACCCCGAACCTCGACGCCCTCGCCGCCGAGTCCATCCGCTTCGACGGGGCGTTCGCCCAGGCCACCAGCTTCGGCCCGTCGCTGGCCGCGATGCTCTCAGGGCTCTACCCCACCACCAACGGCCTGGTCGACCCGGGCGACCGCCTCCAGGACGCCGCCGCGACCCTGGCCGAGACGTTCACCGACGCGGGTCTGATCACCGCGGCGTTCGTCGAGGGGGAGGCCGGCGGCGACGACTTCGGGCTCGGCCAGGGCTTCGCCCGCTACGAGCAGGGGCTCGAGCCCGGCCAGCGCGCCCTGCAGTGGCTCGGCGAGAATCGCGACGAGGACTTCCTGGTCCTGGTCGCCGGCTGGTCGGTGGGCGACCTGACGGCGATCGGCGCCGACCTCGCGCCGCCCGACGGCTTCGCCGACCGGTTCCGCGGGGTCCTGATGGAGCGCAGCGAGGGCCGGACGGCGCTGCTCGAAGAACAGGACCTCGCCTTCGCGCGTTCCCTGTACGCCAACCGGATCCGGGCCCTGGACGCCCGCCTCGGCGACTTCGTGACCTCGTTCCGCACGCTCGACCTCGACCGGCGCGCCACGCTGGTGCTGGTGGCCACCAACGGCCTCGCCTTGCAGGAGCACAGCGACCTGTTCTCCGACTCGGTGTACCCCGCGGTGACCCGGGTACCGATGCTGGTGCGACTGCCCGGGGGCGACCGGCCCGCGGTTGTCGACAACGTCGTCGAGACCCTGGATCTGATGCCCACGATCCTCGACCTGTGCGGGCTCCCGACCCCGGCGGGTGTCCAGGGGGAGAGCCTGGTGCCGCTGATCGAGGGTCGCGGGACTCCCCCCTACATCGCCTTCGGTGAGGCCGGGGGACCGGTCGGCCAGCGGTTCGCGGTCCTCGACGGCTACCAGTTGGTGGCCGGCAAGGACACGACCCAGCTCTTCAACCTCGCCGCGGACCCCCTCGGGCTCACCGACCTCGCCGCCACCGAGGGGCACCGCGTCGAGGTGCTCCAGCAGCACCTCGCGGCCTGGGGCAAGCTGGTGGCGGCGACGTCGCTCGACCCTGAGAAGCGCAGCGGCGAGGCGCTCGACGACACCACCCTGGACCAGCTCAAGAGCCTCGGCTACGTGCAGTAGGGGGCTTGCCTCCGCGGGTCGCGTCACCCGCGACCCGCGGTGCTGGGTTGACCGTCACTCGGTCGGCTTCCAGACCTTCCAGACGTTGCCGACGAGGTCGGGACCGGGCTTCAGGGTCGGCTGACCCGGCATC
>Ga0068714_10004574_pt1 | contig 15359 bp, 15 predicted proteins | sample MTBNYHSulfiMetaG_FD_62988 | JGI IMG/M metagenome (GOLD analysis project Ga0068714, IMG submission 62988) | Enrichment culture microbial communities from rom New York Harbor, USA that are MTBE-degrading - MTBE-NYH (New York Harbor Sulfidogenic)... | ecosystem: Environmental > Aquatic > Marine >...
AGCCGGACTCCCGCTTCCCACAGGCCAGCGAGAGCGAGGAGCGTCAGCCCGGCCCAGACCCAGTGCGTCCTCCGGTCAGTCATCGCCGTCTCCCGCGTAGACGAGCCTCAGAAGGTCCTCCTTGCCCGACACGAGCTGCGGCGCGCTGCGCGCTCGCGGGCGGGACATCGTCACCTCGATCACCCGCCGGACGCGCGCCGGACGGGCAGACAGGAGGACCACGCGGTCCGACAAGAGCAGTGCCTCCTCCACGTCGTGCGTGACGAGCACGACGGTCTTGCCGGTATCCCGCCAGACGGTCTCCAACCAGTCCTGCAGGCGCGACCTCGTCAGCGCGTCGAGCGCCCCGAGCGGCTCGTCCAACACCAAGAGACCGCGATGAGCCAGAAACGTGCGGATCAGGGCGAGCCGCTGCCTCATCCCCCCGGACAGCTCGACCGGATAGAGACCCTCGAACCCCGCAAGACCGAAGCGCACGAACAGGGCATGCGCTTCTCGGAGCGCCTCCCGGCGGGATCGTCCGTCGATCTCGGCGGGGACCAACGCGTTTCCGAGAGCGGTCCGCCACGGCAGGAGCGTGTCGCTCTGCGGCATGTAGGCAACCGATCGTCCGCGATCGCCGGGCAGACGCGAGACCACCTTCCCGGTATCGGCCGGTAGGAGACCGGCCAGGATCCTGACGAGGGTCGTCTTCCCGCAGCCGGACGGACCGATCAGCGTTGTCCAACCGTGATGAGGGACGTCGAACGAGACGCCGGCCAGAACGTCGACCCGCCCCGATGGAGTTGGGAACGACTTCGTCAGGTCGCGCAGACAAAGCGCACTGTCGATCGGCATCGGCCTCCTCTCCGGCCGCCCTCGAGAGCGGTCGCTGCATTGTACGCGACCGCCGCAGGCGACCGAGCCCTGCGGCAGCACATGAGCGATGACTTCATTGGCGCACGGTTTCTTGCGTTACGACAGCGAACCGGGCCTTGTTCTTCGGACCGGTGCAGGTTGTTCACGGCTTCCCCCTTGGCTATACTTTATGGGCGCATAGGCAAAACCAGCGCATGGGGAGGGCTATTGGGCTCCAGGTTTCTCGCCGACGACTACCTGGTCCGTCGACGCGCCTATCGGATGACGCTCTACCTGCTGCTGTTTGCAGGAAGCGCCATCATGCTGTTTCCCTTCTTCTGGATGGTCACGACCTCCTTCAAGACCCAACTCGAGGCGATGAAGTTTCCCCCGCAGTGGTTTCCGTCGGCCATGCGGTGGGAAAACTACCCCATCGCGTGGGGGATGGCCCCATTCGGCCGCTATTTCTTCAACAGCTTCTTCGTCTCCATCGTCTCGACGATTGGCGAAGTCATCACCACCATCCTCGCCGCCTACGCCTTTGCCAAGATGCGCTTCTTCGGGAAGAACGTGCTCTTTGCCCTCCTGCTCGGCACGCTGATGATCCCCGGTGAGATGCTTCTGATCCCCAACTACGTCACGCTGGTGAACCTCGGTTGGTTCGACCACTACGAGGCACTGATCATCCCCTGGATCGTGTCCGTCTTCGGGATCTTCCTTCTGCGGCAGTTCTTTCGTTCCATTCCGGACGAGCTCTGGGACTCGGCGCGGATCGACGGGTGTCGTCGCTTCTGGTTCCTCTGGCGGATCGTCGTTCCTCTGTCCAAGCCCGCGATTCTTACGGTCGCCCTGTTCAAGTTCTTGGGCAGCTGGAACGCGTATCAGTGGGTGCTGATCATGACCAACTCCGAATCGATGCGGACGATCCCGGTCGGGCTCACGACGTTCAGCTCCGAGATCGGGACGGACTGGCAACTGCTCATGGCGGCTTCGGTGCTGGCGATCCTGCCGGTCCTCATCCTCTTCTTCTTCACGCAGAAGCAGTTCATCCAGGGCGTGGCGCGAACGGGCATCAAGTGATCGAATGAAGCAGCAACAAGGAGGTGGTGCGTCGGGACACAGTCCTAGAACAGCTCCAAGAACGGTGAGCGTGAAAACACAAGGAAGCATCAAGGAGGGAACATGCTGCGAAGGTTGATACTGGTTGGCCTGGTTGTGGCCTTCTCGTTCGGGGTCGTGGGAATGACACAGGAGCCGGTCACCATCCAGCTCTGGCACGGCATGAGCCGGGCGCTCGGAGAGGCGATCGACAAACTGGTGGCGGATTTCATGGCCGAGTACCCCTACATCACGGTCGAGTCGACCTATCAGGGGGGCTACGGCGATCTGCACAGCAAGTTGGACGCGGCCGTCGTGGCGGGCAACACGCCGACGATCGCGCAGGTCTACACCGACTGGATCTCCCCCGTGAAGTCGATCCTCTACCCGATCGGCCCGCAGCTGACCGCCGAGGAGCGTGCAGACATCGTCGAGGGGCTGCTGCCCGCCAACACGTTTGACGGCGTCCTCACGACGGTGCCGTTCAACAAGTCGATCATGATCCTCTACTACAACGAGGATCTCGTCGACACCCCGCCGGCGACGTGGGCCGAGTACGAGCAGATGGCCAAGGACCTCACCGCCGATCTCGACGGGGATGGCGTCATCGACCGGTACGGAACGGCGTTCCGACCGTCGAACCCCGAGCAGTTCCTCATCTTCCTCGAGCAGGCCGGTGGATCGATCCTGAACGAGGACTGGACCGAGGTGACCATCAACAGCGCCGCCGGCCTCGAGGCGATGAACTTCATCAACGGCCTCGTTCCTTACTCGTTCATCACGAACGAGTACATGAGCGATCACATCACCGAGGCCGCGATGTTCCTCGACACGTCCGCCGGCTACACCTACAACGTGGGCGCGGCGACGAACGCGGGGTTCGAGCTGGGCGTCGCGCGCGCGCCGGCGGGGCCGGTGAACGGGAAGTCGATGGTCCAAGGGACCAACCTCGTCATCTACGACACCGACAACCAGACCCAGGCGCAGAAGGACGCTGCCATCCTGCTCGTCAAGTTCCTGCTGCGTCCGGAGAACACGGTGTACTGGGCCATTCACACGGGGTATCAGCCGGTCACGAAGTCCGGCTATCAGAGCCAGGAGTGGATCGATTTCGTGGCCTCCCACCCCTACCAGGTCGCCATGTCGGAACAGATGCTCGACTCGTTCGAGTCGATGCCACACCCGAGCTACGGCGACATCCGGAGCGTCATCATGACCGGATGGGAAGAGGTCCTGCGTGGGGCGGAGACGCCCGAGGCGGCCCTCAACTACATGGCCGAAGAGATCGAGCCGCTGCTCCAGCAGTAGCGGAGGATCGCCCGAGGGGCCTTCGGGTCCCTCGGGCCTCCATTCCAAAGAGGAAACCACCTTGACTGATCCGATCGATCTCGCGAAACGCGCGACCCTCATGGGCAGAGCACGGGGCACGAGCCTCCGATGGTTCTACCGGATCAGGCCGTCATGGCGGGAGTCGTTCGCCGCGTACCTGTACCTCTTGCCCGCGCTCGTCATTCTCGGCGCGTTCGTCTTCTATCCGTTCTTCTCGGCGTTCCGCCTGTCCATGATCAAGTGGAATCTCCTGCCGCCCCGGCCGTTCGTCGGCTTCGACAACTTCCGGTACATCTTCCACGACAAGTACTTCTGGCGGGCGCTGTGGCACACGGTCTACTACGTCGGCATCACCGTTCCCATCACGATGACCCTGGCGGTCCTCATCGCGAGTCTGCTCAACAAGGGCCTGCGATTCCTCTCATTCGCGCGGACGTCCTTCTTTCTGTCCTACATCAGCCCGCTCGTTGCGATCACGATGGTCTGGCGGTGGATGTTCAACGCCCGGTTCGGCCTCTTCAACTACTTCTTGTCGCTGATCGACAAGATCCCGTTCATCCACGTCAACGCCGTGCAATGGCTGAACGATCCGAAGTACGCCCTCCCCGCGGTCATCATCCTGAGCGTCTGGCACTACGTCGGCTACCAGGCGATCATCCTGCTCGCGGGCATGCAGAACATCGAGAGGCAGTACTACGACGCCGCGAAGGTGGACGGCGCGTCGGGCTTCCAGATCTGGCGCAAGGTCACCTTGCCGCTTCTGACCCCGCAGCTCTTCTTCGTCTTCATCATCTCGCTCATCGGCTCGTTCAAGATCTTCACCGAGATCAACGTCCTGTTCTCGGGAACCTCGGGCCCGCTGCGCAGCGCGGAGACCCTCGTGTACTACATCCTGCGCATCGGCGGCCGGATCGGCAACCAGACTCCCCACCTGGGGCGGGCGGCGGCTGCGTCGGTCATCCTGTTCGGGATCATCTTCGCGTTCACCGTCTTCCAACTGACGGTGACCCAGCGCCGCGTGCACTACCAGTAGCCCCGCCACCGGCCGCCTGTCGCCGCCCGTGCGAGGTGAGCCGCTATCGTTCGAGGTACGGACCGATCACGCCGACCGCGCGGCCGAAGAACTGGATCCTCGTCCGCGGGACCCCCGGGAACGTGAGGGTGACCGCGCCGGGGAAGCCGCGGAACGGGGCGGCCTCGATCTGTGACCACGGGATGAACAGCGCCGGGTGGAACGCACGAAAGATCGCCATCGGCGCGAGATAAAGCCCCATGTCATTGGCCCCGACATTGAGCGCCCCGTTGTAGTTCGCCCACCCGATCCGCGCCGAGCCGAATCGAACGACGTCTCCGGCAAACAGGGACGTGTCGCCATATTGCTCGGCCAGACGGTGCCAGCCGCTCGCGCGCGACGTGATCCACAGGACGAACGTCCACAGACACAGGAAGAAGAGGACGAATCCCAGCGCGGCAAGGATCCAGGTGTACGTCACCGTCATGGCGAGATTCTAGCGACTCCTCCGGCGCGCGGCCAAGGCCCCCGGATCCCCGTCGCGATCGGCCGAGATCGCAAGCGGTCCACCCCCGACATACAGCGGCCTGCAAGCGATGGCGACTGAAAAGCCGGCCCCCACCTGCTAAGCTCTGGGCAACGCGCGTCAGGTGGCCCCGCAGCACACCGACGCGCGGAAAGGGGCGAAGTGATGGCCAAAGGGCAGCGCACAGCGGACGGCCACCAGCGGGTCTGGGACTGTCTGATCGTCGGTGCCGGCATTGTCGGGGCAAGCCTCGCGCGGCGGCTCAGCCGCTTCGAGCTGACCGTCGCGGTGGTCGACAAGGCCGCCGACGTGGGGCTCGGCGCGAGCTGCCGCAACTCCGGCGTCTTGCACTCCGGGATCAACTATCGACCCGGCAGCCTACGGGCCCGTCTCTGCATGGAGGGGCGCGACACGCTCCAGGCGTGGTGTGCAACGCTCGGCGTGCCGGCCGCAACGCCGGGGAAGCTCATCACCGCACACACGAAGCGCGATCTCGACGCCCTCGACGCGCTGACGGCCCAAGGCGAAGCGAACGGCGTCCCGGGCGTGCGACGCATCGATGAGGAGGAGGTCCAGTCGCTCCAGCCCGGAGTCCGAGCGCTCGCCGCGCTGCACGTCCCATCGGCCGGGATCGTCTCCCCGTACGCGGCGACGATCGCTCTCGCTGAGGAGGCCAGCCTGAATGGTGTTGCTTTCTTCCTGCAGCGCACCGTCCACGCGATCCGCGAAGAGAGTGGAACGTTCGTACTGGACACGGACACGGGTCCGTTGCGCGGGCGGTGGGTCATCAACGCCGCGGGGGTGGCCGCCGCAACCCTCGGCCAAACAGCAGATCCGGCGCTTCCCGAGATCTACCCGTGTCGCGGCGAGTACCTCGTGATGGACCGCGAGGTCGGCGAAGCGATGCGAACGCTGGTCTACCCGGTTCCGCCCCTCAAGGCAGGCGGTCTCGGCGTTCACCTCACACCGACGACCGATGGAAACGTGCTCGTCGGCCCATCAGCGGAGTACCTCGACGATGGAGAGGACTACGCCTGCACCGCCGACGTCCTCTCCCGCCTCGTGGACCAGGCGCGCGGCTTCTGGCCGGCATTCCCCCGCGAGAAGGTCATCGGGACCTACGCGGGCACTCGAGCCAAGCTGACGCCCCCTGGGCAAGGCGGTTTCGCCGATTTCTTCATCGAGGAGTCTTCGCGCCACCCGCGCCTCGTGCACCTTCTCGGACTGGAATCCCCGGCGCTGACCTGCGCGCCGGCGATCGCCCGCACCGTGGTCGAAGAGATCATGGGCGCGCGCGAGCGCATCGAGCGCAAGCCGGAGGATCGGCTCGTTCCCCACGCGTGGCCGCAGCGATTCGACGACCTCCCTGAGCAGGAGAAACAGGCGCAAGTGGCCGCTCACCCCGATCACGGCGACATCGTTTGCCGTTGTGAAGGCGTCACACGCCACGAGGTGCTCGCCGCGCTCGAGAATCCCCTGGGGGTCGAGACGCTCGTGGGCCTGAAGTACCGCACGCGGGTCACCATGGGACGCTGTCACGGAGGGTACTGCGTGCCGCGGCTCGTCGAGCTGCTTCGCAACGAGCGAGGCTGGCAGCCGGATCGATTCCACCTGAAGGGCCCCAACTCCCCCCTGTTCGCGGGGTTCGCAAAGGAGCCGGGGGATGCCTAGTCGCCCGCCTGAGGTGGACGTCGCAGTGATCGGCGGAGGACCTGCGGGCCTTGCTGCCGCGGCGGCCGCCGCAGAAGAAGGGGCCAGCGTTCGCCTGATCGAGCGCAGCGAGGATTTGGGAGGGATTCTCAACCAGTGCATTCACGACGGCTTTGGACTGCACGCCTTCGGTGAGGCCCTATCCGGTCCGGAGTTCGCTCACCGCTACATCGCGCGCGTCCTCGCCGCCGGCGTCGAGGTGGAAACCGACACGATGGTCGCGCAGTTTGATCGATCGCGGGAGATCGTCCTGACGACGCGCGGGACTCGACAAGCGATGAGCGCACGAGCCGTTGTCCTCGCCATGGGGTGCCGCGAGCGAACCCCGGGGATGATCCTCATGCCGGGACAGCGACCGGCGGGCGTCTACACCGCGGGCGTCGCCCAGTGGCTCGTCAACGAGGCGAACCTCCTCGTCGGCCGGACCGCCGTGATTCTCGGCTCCGGGGACGTCGGCCTGATCATGGCCCGCCGGTTGACCTGGGAGGGGGCACGGGTCCTCGCGGTGCTCGAGAAGCTGCCCTATCACAGCGGTCTCGCACGCAACGTCCAGCAATGCCTCGTGGACCACGGTATCCCCTTGTATCTGTCCCATACCGTCTCGCGAATCGATGGGGCGGATCGCGTCGAGCGGGTCGCCGTGGCGCAGGTAGACGAGGCCGGCTGCCCGATTCCTGAGAGCGAATTCACCTTGGCCTGTGACACCCTGCTGTGCTCCATCGGCCTGATCCCCGAGAACGAGCTCTCCCGTCAGGCCGGGATCGCCCTGGATCCGATCACCGGCGGGGCGCGGGTGAACGAGCAGCTCATGACGAGTGCGCCCGGCGTCTTTGCCTGCGGCAACGTGCTGCACATCCACGATGTCGCCGATTGGGCGGCGGCGGAGGGCGAACGGGCGGGCCGAAACGCCGCGCGATACGCCGCCGGCGAACCGATCGGATCCGAATCGCCGGTCGCGGTGCGCGCGGGAAAGGGGATCCGGTACGTCCTTCCCCAACTCATCCCGTGCTCGTCGGACGGGCTCGACCTCTCGTTGCGGGTGGACCGTCCCGCCCGCGGCGTGCGAATCGCGGTGCGGGCGGATTCGAGAACAGTGCACGACGTCTCGCGGACGCGGGTTCATCCCGCGGAGATGGTCCGGATCGCCCTCCCGCGGCTCACGCTCTCGCCGGGCGTTTCGATCGAGGTGAGCCTGCAATGAGTCGATCGACTTTGACCTGCATCCTGTGTCCCAACGGCTGCGAACTGGAGATCGATTGGACGAACGCCCCAGGCGGACCGGCCGTCGTGAAGGTGAGCGGAAATTCGTGTCCGAAGGGGACAGCTTATGCCACCGAGGAGATCACCGCGCCGGTCCGCACGGTCACGACCACGGTGAGGGTGGCTGGCGGCATTCGACCGTTGGTTCCCGTCCGCACGGCCGTTCCCGTTCCGCTGTCTTCGGTGACCGCCTGTTTGAAGGCGTTGCGCGCCGTTGTCCTGACCGCTCCCGTGCGGATCGGAGAACGAATCGCTGCGGACATCGCGGGCACCGGCGTCTCGGTCATCGCGACCCGCACCGTGCAACGCGCCGCGCCATCCAGCAAGCTCTAGGGGGCACCGCCGGGGTCCACGGGGGCCTACCGAGAAGCGGCCATCTGGACCCCGGCGCGTGCGAGCAGGTCCGGGAGGTGATCGCGGAGGGTCTGCGCCGTCCACGTAGCGTCGACCCGCCGCATCACAAAGACGTTTTCGGACGATGTGGGGTCCGGCTCGTAGGTGTAGGACATCTTGAGGAGTGGGTTGCTTGCCGCGAGAACGATCTCCTCGCCCGTCCAGTCGACCGTGCCGGTCACCGTGTTCGCGTCTTCGACCGTTCCACGCAGCGCCGTGGTCAACCGCTGGATCACGTAGGTGTTTCCGCTCACGATGCCAGCAAGTCGGACGTGAACCGTCAATCCAGGGTGGCCGTCTCCATCCTCGTCGACCACGCGGGAGTCGTCGGGCGAGGTCGGGAGCGGATCGCCTTCCGAACCGGCCAGGTGTGCCCCTCGGACCTGAACGAGCGTCGCGCCGCTCATCGCCCAGCCGCCGGCTGCGCGCCGCAACGTTGCGGTCTGAACGACGCTCGGCAGGCAGGACACGAAGACTTCGGGCACCGTCGTCTTCACCACGGCCGGGTGCATCTCGACATCGATGAAGGCGTAGGTCTGCGTCATGGAAAGTCCGCATCCGTCCTGGCCAATATCCACGAACAGGCCGGAGATCGTCGTCAGTTCGACATGACCGACAAACGGCAGGTCAGCGACGCCCGGCATCACCTCGACGAGCGCCCAGCGCCCGGAGAGATCCGGTGGATCGTCGGCGCCCCACATCGGGCAAGCCGCCGCGATCGCCAGCACGAGTCCCAACGCAGGAACACCCAACCGCCTCACGGAATCGACCGTCCCCCTCACGACACCCTCCTTGATACCCCATGCTACCGTGGGCAGAGCGGGCCGAACAAGGTCGAGCAGGCCGCCCGCCATCTGCCTCGAGACAGAGCAGCGCAAAGGCATGTGTCCGCCCACACACCCGCGCAACGCTCACGAGCCGATCCAAGCGGCGCTTCCCGTGCCCCTGCGGCTCCTCCTTCGAACCACACTGACCCGTGTCCCCGACCGCGTCAGTCGGCGACGGGGTCGACGAACCGCACCACCGAGAAGTCGCCGATCGGCCGATACCCGATCCGCTGGTAGATCTTGTTCGAGATCGGGTTCTCCACATCGGCAAACAGCGTGCAGAACTCGCGGCCCGCGTCGAGTTGCGCCTGGCTCAACGCGGCCACGCAGGCCGAGGCGTATCCTCGCCCGCGCAGCGCCGGCGGGGTGTAGACGAGGTTGACGGAGATCCCCCTCGGCGTCGGGCGCGTGGTCGCCGCCATGGAGACCGCACCGTCGTCGTCCCAAACGAAGAGCGATCCGCGCACGACGTGCCCCTCGACGAGCGCCCGGCTCTGAGGCGGATCGTCGGGTGCGGCCTCCTCGCGAAACGCCTCCGCCCAGGTAGCTAGGCGGTCAACGTCTCGACCCACCGCGGCTCGCAGCCGACCGGGGACATCCCGGGGCGGCGCGACGCGTGTCAGCCGATACAGCCGATGCCCGGCCTCCGCCTGCGTCTGCTTCCCGGTGAGGGCACGCCATCGCCTCGCGAAGCGCGACGCCACCGCGTCGCGTCCGTGGACGCTCGGCAGATCGGCCGCAATTTCCGCCAGATGCTCCGCGAGAAGATCCGCCGCAGCCTCCGCGCCTTCGTCGGCACTCAAGATCAGGCCGTAGGGCGGCGTGCGGATCCCAGTCGCCACGGCTTGCCCCGACTGAGTCACACAGCCGAGGAACACCCGACCCTCCCCGTACGGCCGGCCACCCTGCAAGCGGAGCACCACCCCCAGGGAGAGGCTCTCCTGCGCCTCGCGGGCTCGCAGTCGCTCGCCCGCCACTGCGAGGAACGCCTCGACTTGCTCGTAGCTCTCCACTCTCATGTCGTCGGTCACGATGGTTCACCTTCTGCATACACCGCCCGCCGGGTCGCCCCGTCCGCCATCCTGGCGGTTCCCTCTCCGCGCACGCAGCACAGTCGCTCCGTGGCATTGTACCGATGCTCGCCGCGCGGGTCCCGTCCCGGGCACAGACGCGATGGATCACTTGCCGGCCTCCCACTCCCAGAGGACATGTGGTCGGAGCGATCCCGTCACGCGCCCGGGACGCCACCGGTTGCCTGCCGTATCCTCTCGCAATGGACACCACGCAGCGGAAGCCGGAGCCCGGCCTCGCACCAACCGATGGTCTGCCGGCGTACACGACACGGGAGAGTCGACGAGCCCGCCATGTCCACCTGAAGGTCTCTCCCCACGGACTCGAGGTGGTCGTGCCTCAGGGCTTTGCGCGCCACCGGATCCCCGACATCGTGAAGACGCATCGCCGGTGGATCGACCGCGCGATTGCCCGGATGCGCGCGGCCGCAGACCCGGGCCGATCCGCGCCTGTGCCGGATGCTGTCGAACTGCAAGCGATCGGCGAACGGTGGCGTGTCCTCTATCGGCGGCGGAATCACTCCGGGATCCGTCTGCGCGAACGACGAGAGGACAGAGCGCTCGTCGTCTCGGGTGCCATCCAAGACGCAGCGGCCTGCCGCGAGGCGCTGCGGCAATGGTTGCTGCGAAAAGGGAGGCAACACCTCGTCCCGTGGCTCTCGCGCCTAGCAAAGGACCAGGGGGTCGCGTTCGGGCGGGTGACGATCCGCTGCCAGAGAACGCGATGGGGAAGCTGCACGCGCCGGCCGGCCACCCAAGATGCCGATCGACCGCCCGATACCATCAGCCTGAACGCGAAGCTCCTCTTCCTGCCTTCGCGCCTCGTCCGTTACGTGCTCCTGCACGAGCTGTGCCACATCGCCGAGCCCAACCATTCGCCGGCGTTCTGGGCGCTGCTTCGTCGCCGCGAGCCGCAAACCGACATCCTCAAGAGGGAGCTGCGCCGCGCGTGGACGCTCGTTCCAGGGTGGCTTGCGCGCTAGTCTCCTTGACGGCTCTCCGCCCGCCGCGCAAAATGGCGGTGCCCGCCCTGCGGAGCGGCAATGGAGTCTGCCGTAAGCGCCACCTGAGGCTAATGACTCCTACTCCGACACAAAGAGGAGAGGAGTCCCCTAGTGATCGAATTCGTGATCGTCGGCGCCGGCGGATTCTGCGGAGCGATCGCACGGTACGGCCTATCGCAGCTCGTCACGGTCGTCGGTTCATCTGGCCCACTTGGCACCCTGCTCGCCAACGTCCTGGGGTGCCTCCTATTCGGTGTCCTGATCGGGCTGAGCGAGCATCTCCTGCCGCTTCCGCCCCGTGGCCGCCTGTTCCTGCTCGTTGGTTTCGTGGGATCCTTCACGACGCTCTCGGCCGTGACGGCGGAAACCCTGTCCCTCTTCGGAGGCGGCCGGCTGCTTCTCGCTGCGCTCCACCTTGGACAGAACGTGCTCCTGTCCCTTCTCGGAATGACCGCGGGCGAGATTCTGGTGCGTGCAATCGCCCGCTCGTAGCCGGCCCCGTGTCGCCGTGCGGCCGCAGGACACGCTCAAGCGTCACGCTTGGGCGTCGGGACTGCCCGTTCAGCAGGCGCCTGTACGTGTACGAGCGGCTGCGGAGTCGCTGCGAGCACTGCCAGGGACATCGCTCCGTGCGTCCTGAGTTCGCGCCCGGCCGACGCGGCCGCCGAGAGGATCCGCCTCGCGCGTCAGGCATCGGCCGCATCAAAGCAGCGTCGAACGCAGGACCGCTCCGGCGCACTCCACGCTCGCGATCCGCGCGACCGTGTCGAGACCGCTGAGCTCCCACCCGCCGCCGGTCGAGACCAAACGAGCCGCACGATCATCGCATCGTCCCGGGACCGCGCGCGGGTGCGTCCGTCTCGCGGGTACCGTAGACCAAGGCCGCTCCGCGATGGAATCGGCAGACGAGAAGCTCGATCGCGCCGCCGCTCGTCCGACATCGACGCTCGACGACGAGCCCCGCCCGATGCTCCAGGCCACGGACCCCCCCGGATCGCACGAAGGACAGGAAGTTGGCGGCGTGCGTCCCGCCGGAGGATCGCTCGATGCCCGACACCAGCCACCACGCCGGCGTCAGGGCGGCTCTTCGAGGACGACTGAACTCCGCCAAGAGCAACACCCCATCAGGCGAGACAACTCGCTGGGCTTCGCGCAGCATCGCGCGGCGCATCATCTCGGGGTGCTCGTGGAGGGCCAAGAGGAGCAGTGCCGCGTCAAAGTTGCCGGACTCGAACGGCAGATCCACGGCGGAGGCCTCGACATATCGGATCGCTTCCGGCCCCCGCCGCCGCGCCACGCGGATCATCGCCGGTGAGAGGTCGACGCCCGTCGTCCGAAACCCGGCACGGTGGAGTGCGACGCATTGCGCGCCGGTCGCAGAAGCGATGTCGAGAACGGTGCTCACGCCCAGGTCTCGACACACATCGACCGTTCGCCGGTGCAGCCCCCGCAGGAGCGGATCGATCGCCAACCGGTAGATGCGGGCGGCGGATGCGTCGTACTTGGTCTCGTCGTCCATGACGCTCATCGTCCACGCTCGTGGACGGCGAGGCAACCCTCGAGGGTCCCGCTCCGGCTTCCGCCATGCATCGCGAGACGGTAGACTGAGACACTCCATGCGTCGAGAACGCGGCGAAAGGACGGGTGCCGAATGGAACTCAGTGTGGAAGCGACCGGCAAATGCCTTGCGGCCTGCCCCAGGCCGACCGGAGCACTGAGGGGCAAGGCCGCCGCGTGTGAGGCCGCGTGAGCCGCCGGCACCCAGAAGCGCTCGTCTTCAAGCTCTTGCGGGTGCCCGGATTGATGCGCACACCCGTGGGCCGGCGACAGCTGCGGTGGTCCTTGACGAGTCGTCTGTGGCCGGTCAACCGGCGAGCCGCCCGGATGTACCGACGCACGATCTGCAGGAAGCCACGGCTCGCAGCGGTCGTCGGCAGCTTCGGAAAGACCACGACCGCCCGCGCGGTGGCGGTCGCACTGGGCCTGTCCGCAGAAGGTATCCGCGGCCTGAATGCCGGGAACTCCCTCGCCGTTCGGCTCTTGGGGATCCGTCCAGGCGACCGGTGGGGCGTGCTCGAGGTGGGGATCGGAAAGGCGGGCCAGATGCGCACCTACGCCGAGATGATCCGCCCGGACATCACGGTGGTCACTTCGATCGGTAGCGAGCACCACACGTCGCTTCGCACGCTCGAAACCACGCGCCACGAGAAGGCGGAGATGCTCCGCGTGCTTCCTTCCGCCGGTGGCTTGGCGGTCCTGAACGGCGATGATCCGAACGTCCGCTGGATGCGTGGGACGACGAGCGCGCGGGCCGTGACCTTCGGCTTCGACGACTCAAACGATGTCCGAGCGACCGATCTTCGCCTCGACGGGGCCATGGGGATGCGGTTCACCCTGTGGATCGAGGGTACCCCTCATGAGATGGCCACCCGATTGGTCGGACGCCACATGCTCTACCCGATCCTTGCCGCGGTCGCCGTCGCGGTCGCCGAGGCGCGCCCCCTGGACGAGGTGCTTCCCGCGCTCGAGGCCTTGGAGCCCACCCCCCGGCGCCTGGAACGGTTGCACGCCCGCAACGGCGCGATCCTCCTCGTCGACACCATCAAGTCCCACCTCGAGACGATCGAGGCCGCGATCGAGACGCTCGCCGGGGTCGGCTCGACGGGCGGTCGGCGCATCGTCGTCCTGGGTGAGGTCGAGGAGCCTCCGGGAAGCCTTGGCCCGATCTACCGAGCGCTGGGACGCCACCTGGCGGACGCTGCGTCACTCATCGTCTTCGTTGGAGGCAAGCGCGCCTTCCAACCCCTGCGCGCGGGCCTCCACGCAGCGGGCTTTCCGCTCGGCGCCGCAGTCCTCACCGGAAGGGGAGTGCGCGACGCCGCAGCGTGCGTCGCCGGCTCGCTCAATCCCGAGGATCTCGTTCTGGTCAAGGGCCGATCGACTCAGCACCTCGAACGGGTGGGATACCTTCTCGCGGGACAGAACGTCACGTGTGACCTCACGGTCTGCTCGGTCAAGTGGTCGTGCGCCCGGTGTCCAATGCTCGACCGATGAACGCCTTGAGCACTCGCGCACGGTCGAGCGCCCGTTCGCGAAGAGACCGCAACTGGCGGGCGCCGTGTGCGGCGTGACGGGCGTCGCGTTCCGTGATCCCCTCCGCCCGGCCGACGCCGAACTGGTCCGGCGGATGGCCGCAACGCTGAAGCATCGCGGTCCGGACGGGGAAGGCCTGCTCGTCCGTCCGGGCGTCGGTCTGGGCGTCCGTCGCCTCAGCATCATCGACCTTGAGACCGGAGACCAGCCCATCACCAACGAGGACGGCTCGATCGCGGTCGTGTGCAACGGGGAGATCTACAACTTCGTGGAGCTCCGCGCGGCACTCGAGCGCACCGGACACCGGTTTGGGAGCCGGTCCGACGTCGAGGTCATCGTTCACCTCTACGAGGAGTACGGGACGAGCTTCGTCGAACACCTGCGGGGCATGTTCGGTCTCGCCCTGTGGGACAAGACCACGGGAACCCTCCTGCTCGCGCGCGACCGGCTGGGCATCAAGCCGCTCTACTACGCCGAGACCCACGAAGCCATCTACTTCGGCTCCGAACAGAAGGCGATCCTCGCTTCGGGCGCGATCCCGCGCGACCCCGATCTGGAGAGCCTGAGGCAGCTGTTCGCTCTGGGATTCATCCTCGCTCCGAGGACCCTCTTTACGGCGATTCGCCAGCTCCCGCCGGGGTGCCGCCTCGTCTATCGCGGCGGGAATGCAGCGATCACGCCCTACTGGGAGCCACGCTTCCCGCGCCGCGGCGAGGAGGACCGCTCGCGGAGCGAGGCGGCCTGGGCAGGTCGGCTTCTCCAGAAGCTCGACGAGACGGTGCGCCTCCACCTGCGTAGCGACGTGCCGGTGGGGGCATGGCTGAGCGGAGGGCTCGACTCGAGCGCCATCGTCGCCCTGATGCACCAGAACACGACACAGCGGATCAGCGCCTTCTGCCTTGCGTTCTCGAACCCGCGGTTCGACGAGTTCCACGATCGGGTGACACTGAAGGACGTCCCGGAGTACGATCTTGACGTGCGTATGTCGCTGTGCACGACACGGGATTTCGCCGCCTACGCGACAGCCCTGTGGCACGGCGAGGATCCCACCCTCGACGGGCTCGAGATTCCGCGGCTTGTCCTGTCCCGCGAGACCGGAAAGAACTTCAAGGTGATCCTCACGGGAGAAGGATCGGACGAGATCTTCGGCGGCTACTCGTGGTACCGGGTCGACAAGCTCCTGCGCCCGTTCATGCTCCT
>Ga0068714_10004575_pt1 | contig 15357 bp, 18 predicted proteins | sample MTBNYHSulfiMetaG_FD_62988 | JGI IMG/M metagenome (GOLD analysis project Ga0068714, IMG submission 62988) | Enrichment culture microbial communities from rom New York Harbor, USA that are MTBE-degrading - MTBE-NYH (New York Harbor Sulfidogenic)... | ecosystem: Environmental > Aquatic > Marine >...
CCCCCGAAGACAATATCAGGATAGAGTCCTTGTATCTCAAAGTTTTTTTCCTCCCCGGGATTAATGTGAACCTCTTTGTGGATTTTAGAATATTTATTTTTTACCTCGTGAATAATCAGGTCGTGCATAAGTTGTTCAGTGAGTATCTGCATGGCAACCTCCTTGAGGGTAAAAGAAGGAAAGAGGTGGGATTGTCAAGGTAATTGTGGAGACGCAATAAATAACTGTCGGTTAATCGAAAGAAATTTCCAAAACCTCATATTCAATAACTCCCTTGGGAGCCTTAACCATTACGCTGTCATCTACTTGTTTTCCCAGGAGTGCGTGGCCCAAGGGTGAATAAACGGAAATTTTTTTCTGTGCCACATCAGACTCATCCGGTCCCACTAACTGATAGGTCTGTTCTTCGTCGGTCTCTACGTTGAGCAGCCGCACCGTAGCTCCAAACGCTATCCGGTCGTGAGATAGAGTCGAAGGATCAATGATTTCGGCCATAGAGAGCCTGTATTCAAGATCTTTGATCCTTGCTTCCAGAATTCCCTGTTTGTCTTTTGCTGCCTCGTATTCAGCATTTTCGCTGATATCTCCGTGCCCGCGAGCCTCCCCAATTTCCTTGATGATTTTGGGCCGTTCCTTTTCTTTAAGGAATTTTAGTTCTTTCATCAACACGTTGTAACCTTCCTTGGTTATCGGTCGTCTGGTCATAACGTTCCCTTTACATCCTGAAAATTAATACGAATCGTCCTCCATTAATAAAATACTTAATCAATAAATGCAAGCAAAGACAGAAATTGTTTCATAATGCAGGCAGTGACTCCCCAAATAAGGTGCTCACGGTATTGAAACGTGAGCGCCTTGGGAGCACATTCGTCAGCCGGGGAGATTTTTTGCCTAAAAACATCCTGGAAAAATGAGAGGGGAATTTCGATTATCTCTTCCACCTCATCGGGGTTAATCTGAAAGTGGGGAGTAGTAGCTATGGTCCCCACCACCGGTGCAATCACGTAATTCGATGACAAAGTAAGACAATCATCCAGAAGGCCCAGCACCTCAACCGTCTCAGGAATAATCCCAACCTCTTCGGCGGCTTCCCGGAGAGCGGTTGTTTCCCATGATTCATCTTTATGGTCCCGGGCCCCGCCGGGAAAAGATATTTCCCCTTTATGATCAGCTACTTTCTCGGTTCTCCGGGTGAAGAGAAGGTAAATCTCACCTGCTTTTTCATAGAGAAGGATAAGGACTGCCGCGGGGATACGGCCTTTATCCTCAATGATCTTCCGGGGACGATCAGCAATAATTTTTTTAATTTTATTAATCACCATGGAAAATTACCGTATCAAACTCCGCATTGCTTTCATGTTCCGGCGGTCATCCGCGTTACTTTGGCGGGGAGTCTCCATAATCCCCGGCAGATGTGCCAGCTTGGGGTGATTAATAATCTTCGAAAACCCCGAGCGACCAATGTCACCCCTTCCAATGTGCCAATGCCGGTCTTTTTTCGAACCAAGAGGCATTTTTGAATCATTGAGATGGAGCGCCTTTAATTTCGGTAACCCAAGCATAGCATCAAATTCCTCTACCATGTGATCCAGTCCTTGCGCGGTAGCAAGATCATAACCAGCCGTAAAAGCGTGCGCCGTGTCTAAACAAATCCCAATGCGGTCTCGATCTTCGACCTGAGCTATGATTTCCTGAAAGTGAGAAATCTTATATCCGATTTCAGTTCCTTGTCCCGCGGTATTTTCCAACAAAAGTTGAACGGAATTGTTTGCTTTCGCAAAAACATTATTAATCGCTTGAGCAACTCGTTGCAAAGCTTCCTTCTCTTCGCTTCCGAGTGTATTTCCCGAATGAACGATAACAAATGAAGCTCCCACCTTCTCGGCTTGCGCTAATTCATCACCAAGATAGATGATTGAACGTGCATAAAGGTCGTGATCCTGAGAAGCCAAATTAAGCAAATAGGGGGTATGGAGGAAAACCGGGAAAATATCTGTTTGGGCAAGAGCCTCCTTGAATTTCTGTATTTCATCGCGATCTACTACACTATCTCGCCAGGCCCTTGGATTACGGGAGAAGAACTGAATGGTTTCACACCCGAGTTTTAAAGCCCGGGGAATCACCCGGGATAATCCGCCGGCAATTGATATATGAAAACCAAGTCGCATCGTTCTAAGATAAATTGATAATTTTTATTATTGCTATCTATTTGAGTAAGGTTACCTCACAACCAATCTGTTGCAGGGAGAGCATGGCGCCTTTTTTAATAGCTTCCGCTATTTTAGTTTGAAAGGGGTACGTGCGTAACATTTTTTCCTCCTGAGGGTTAGAAAGATAACCAACTTCAACTAAGATTGAGGGTATGTCCGGAGCTTTGAGCACTGCGAACCCCGCCTGGAGGGGTTCGGGAAAGTTAATACTATGGACCTTTTTAAGTTCCTCAAGAGTAATTTTGCCCAGAATGAGACCGTCATTGATCGTTCGCGTTTGCTCCATCTGGACCAAGATGGAATCTACCCCGTCCGTACACGAAGCAAGGTCTACCCCTCCGATAAGGTCAGAGGAGTTTTCCTTTTCAGCCAATATACGCGCAGCCTCCTGGCTCGCCCCCCCCAAGGAAAGGCAATAAACTTCTGCTCCTTTTTTGTTTCGGTTAAAACCCGCGTTCGCATGAATGCTGATAAACAAGTCGGCATTATATTCCTTGGCAATCCTCCACCTTTTTCTTAAAGAGATAAAATAATCACTTTCCCGGGTCAAAAAAGCCCTGACATTCTTTTCCCGGTTAATGGCATCACGAAGTTTTTTAGCAATTCCTAAGGCAATCGTTTTTTCTTTCACGCCTGCTTTACCTATCGCTCCCGGGTCTTCTCCTCCGTGTCCGGGATCTATGACCACGATATAAGTTCCATAGGATTTTTTTTGAAAAACTGCTCTTTTCTCTTCTTCTTTTTTTTCCAGATCAGACCGAAAAATATCAATCACTAAACGGTTGGGCTTATCATAAAATTTTTTCAGGGTGAATACTTTAGTCTCCGCAGATTTAACCAAATCCACTACTACCCTTAATGTGCCCGGGGTAAAATAACCCCACCGGACTCTTGAGATTACCTGGTCATTAATGATGAATTCTTTTTTTGAAAGAAGCGTATTCGCTTCTTTCAGGTCGATAACCACCCGATTTGGTTCTGTCAACTCAAAGAGATCGTAATAGGCCGGCCCGGTTAAATCTACCACGATTCGCGTATATTCAGGGGCACTCCAGTACCGGATATCCAGTATGTCTACCTTTCCCCACGCAGGAGAAACGAACAAGAATATGAGGACAACAAATAAAATTCCTTTTATCTTCATTGCACCAACGTGGAAACAAATACTAACGCTATCCCCTCAGCCTTAAGCTTAGGAGTCATTTCCCTCAATGCTTCAAGGGTTGTTTCCCGGGGATGACCGATAATGATGCCTTGCCCCCTCTTTCTTACCAGCGTGATAGCTTTATCGATAAAATTTTTCGAATAATTTACCTCAGGTTCATTATCAATAAAAATCAGATTCTCCCCACTGGGAATTCCCATTTCCCGGGCCACGTTATAAGCTATGGATTGAGACGAGGTCTGGCTATCAACAAAGTAAAGACCGGTTGGTTGCAAGGCCTTTAACACGGCGCCCATGGTCTTCTCATCTTCGGTAGCTCGGGAACCCATGTGGTTATTCACTCCTTTGATATAGGTAAATTTCTTGATATGGCTTTTGATTATTTCCGCAATTCTGCCTTCATCCATATTCGTATAAATAGCTCCTGCGCCGGGATTATGCTGGGGACGGTTTTTGGGTTCCATGGGCAGGTGCAGCATCACTTCATAACCCCGTTCATGTGCCAATTCCTCCGAACCCTTGGAATGAGATTGATCCGGTAAAATGGAAAGTGTGAGGGGGATACCCAGATCAAGAAATTTTTTGGTCTGCTTCAAATCTTCTCCAATGTCATCAATGATAATGGCAAGCTGAGGAGGTCGATGGAGGAGCGTAAAAGAATGGCTCAAGACCTTATCTAACCACAGCGATAAAGAAAACCGGTTTTCTTCTTTTTCCCGTTTTGAAAAAAGGCCGGGGAAATCTTTTAGTTCCTTACCCAGAGTTTGGGCTGCTTCAGACAGATCAACGTTTCGGGGAAAATAAATTTCCGCCTCAGTATGGATCCATCTCTTTCCCTTGCTTTGCAAAGACTGCTCTTTAAGAATCCGGAAGTCCTTTTCATGTGCTCCCAGATCTTTCGCGCAAAGCAAAATCTGCTGATTGATCTGCCGACAGGTTGCGGTGTAATCCTTAATCTTTGGCCCGGGTGGCCGCGTTGGTTTCGGAGTCGATATATATTCAGGTTTTTTCTCTGGTGGAGAAGGAACAAGAAAATAAAAGGTGTAAACACAGAGCGCAATAACAACAAGAAAAAAAATAATTACCCCTTTTACCTGAATCGGGGGTTCCCTTCTCTTTTTTTGTAAAGACATTTTATAAAATTTTGTTTATCAGCTCCACTAATTTGGTTTTCGGTTGAACTCCCACTACCTGATTCACCAGCTCACCTCCTTTGAAAAAAAGGAGCGTGGGGATACCTCGAATGCCATATTTTGCCGCCGTTGCTTGGTTTTCGTCAACATTGACTTTTCCTACTTTGATCTTTCCCTCAAACTCCTGGGCGATTTCTGCAACGACCGGCCCAATCATCTTACACGGCCCGCACCATTCGGCCCAGAAATCAATCAGGACCGGGGTTTGGGAATTAATGACCTCTTCATTAAAATTTTTATCGGTTAAAGTTATTTCTTTTCCCATAGTCTTCTCCTTTTTTGATCAATTGAAATGTAAAAGTTTTTCTTCAAAAGTCTGTATCCACGCCATTGCTCCAGTGAACTTTGAAGTAATGATTCCTGCCCACGATTGAAGATCATTAGTAAAAATTAATACTCCGAAAACAATAAGGAGAATTCCGCTTACAATTTCAAAATTCCGGAGAATAGAAGTGGCAAACGAGAGCTTGCTGAAAAAACCAATAAAAAAGACCGTAGCAATAATAGGGATTGACATGCCGAGAGAAAAAAGACTCAGGAGTAAAATTCCTTGGTCAAGAGTTTCTTGCGTGGCAGCATACGCCAGTATTCCTGCCAGGATAGGACCAACACAGGGAGTCCAGCCAAACGAAAACGCCATACCTGCCAGGAATGACCACCCAAGACCAATAGATTTTTTCTGGAACTGAAATCGTTTATCATAGTGAAGAAATTTTATTTTAAAGAGCTTTAAAAGGCCGACAAAGTATAGACCCAGAAGAATAATCGCAATACCTGCAATCTTGCTCAGGACGTGCAGATGAGCCAACAGAAACTTGCCGATAAGTGTGGCGGAAGCACCGAGAAGCACAAAAATACAGGAAAAGCCTGCGGAAAAAAAAATGGCGTTCAAGAGAAGCTTTCTTCGTATTTTCCATTTATTGCTCCCATCCTGCATGAGTTCTTCTACGAAGACATCTGAGATATAAGAGATATACGCGGGTATCAGAGGAAGGACACAAGGGGAAAAAGCAGTGAGTAAGCCGCCTAAAAATGCGGCAATATAAGAAATCGGCGCCATATAAAACCTACCCAATAAATTTTTCTAAGTATTTTTCGACAGCAAAAGCAGCGGTTGCTCCATCGCCTACTGCCGTAGAAAGTTGGCGTAATAGTTTCTTTCTCACGTCTCCAGCGGCAAAAATTCCGGGCACTGAAGTTTCTAAGGTTTCATTCGTCACAATAAAACCTTGTTCGTCCAGAACGACAGTTTCGCGGAGAAATGCGATATTCGGCTTAATACCTACAAAAACAAATAAACCGGAGATTGGTTTTTCCCAGGTTGCTCCAGTCTTGACATTCTTTAAAACCACTTTTTCTACTGACGTATTTCCTTCAACCTTTGCCACTACGGTATCCCAAATAAACTCAATCTTATCGTTTTTTAATACTCGCTCTTGAGAAATCTTGGTGGCACGCAAGGTGTTTCGACGATGAACGACATAAACTTTTTTAGCATACCGGGTGAGGTAAAGAGCCTCCTCAATAGCTGTGTCTCCCCCTCCAACAACGATTACATCTAAGTCTTTAAAAAAAAATCCGTCACACGTTCCACAAAAAGATATTCCCTTCCCTATGAAACGCTCTTCTCCTTCAATCCCTAAAAGATTGGGAGAAGCCCCGGTAGCGATGATAATTGCTCGGCAAAGATATTCCTCTCCGTCGCACAAGACCCGTTTAATATCTCCATCATCCTTTACTCCGATCACCTCGCCGGTCTTTATCTCAAGCCCGAATCCGCGTGCCTGCGTCTCCATCAAAGCACTGAGATCAACACCCGAAATCCCCTCGGGAAAACCAGGATAATTTTCTACGTTTTCAGAATATACAATTTGTCCACCCATAAGAGGAAGCTTTTCTACTAACAAGGTATTCAGTTTAGATCGCTTCCCGTAAATCCCAGCCGTTAATCCTGCGGCCCCTCCCCCAATGATAATGAGATCATACTCCTTACAGCCCATATTTTTTTAGCCTAACATCCAAAAAATGATTACTGTTCAAGAAGGGTTTTAATGTCTTTTTCCAACTCGATCGGGGTCGTCGTAGAAAAGCCCACGTAATTCTTAAAAAAATTTCCTTCCTGATTGATAATGTAAGAGTTTGGGATTGTCCGCACTTCCCTAAAATTTCTTCGGACGGATGGACAGTCCTCTTCATTAATCACCGGGTAGTTAATGTTCCATTCCTTTGCTTTCTCTTTTATTTTTTTATCATTTCCTGAGCTAATGGCGATCCCTAAAATAACCAGACCTTTATCTTTATATTTGTCATAAAGAGACACTAAATGAGGAATTTCTATCTGACAAGGAGGACACCATAGCGCCCAAAAGTTAAGGATAACGACTTTCCCTCTATAATCAGATAACTTAAAATTATTTCCGTTGAGGTCCGTTAACTTAAGGTCAGGAGCTGGTTTTAAATTTTCCGACTCGCCTCCCCATCCAAAACCACCCCCCAAAAAAAAGAAAAAAATTATAATCAAAAAAATTGACACTCGTTTATTCTTTTTCATATTTTTCCGCTCCTTTTCCTAAACTCGGTTTAGCCTTGCAACTCATTGACAATTCACCCCATGGAAAAAAATGGATTTTATACTGAATTTCGTACACAACTTCTTTTTTTCCCGATATCAAATGTATTTTTACCCCGTTAGAAAAGCCCAACTTGCCTCGTTAGATATCAAATATCTAACGGGGGAAGAAACACGGGGTAAACTTAAAATTCTTATTTTTTTTTCACACGGAGTAAATCCCATTAGAAAATTTTCTAACGCGATGAATGCCCCGTGTGAAAGCCTTCTAACGGGGTTTATTCCAAGGAAGTATTAATACCGTATCAGCTATTTACTATAAAGTCAAATTTATTAAAGCGGTTATTCCCTATCCCGTGATTATCAAACTGTTCGAGATGACTTTTGTTTTGAGGGTTTGATGTGCGGTCAGCATAACCTGAACATTGTTCTTTCAGGCTTTATACCAAGTCGCCTTCATGTGCATATCTTTGTTGGCTCCTCGTCAGTTTTCGTAAATCGTAAAAAGTTAAACGTAAGGTTTTAAAACACTTCACACTTCACGTCTCACTTTTCACGTTTTGATCGTCCCTGACTTGATCTGTTTTGAATGCACCTTGGTATTAAGCAACTGTTGCGAGGAGGGCGTGCATACAAATCGAAGCCCTTTGCTATCGAGCGCCTAAGTTTCATGATGATCAGTGATACTTCATCGTTTCGGAAAAAAAATGCCCTTTTATCGGTAAACGCCCCTTTTTAAGAGCTTCGGTGAGGGCATCAGGAAAAAACTGGTCACATTCTTTTAAATACTTGAGGACTGATAGGCTCCAGTAACTTTCATCCGGAGTTTCAATGACCGCAATATTTTTGTCCTGAAATTCCTCCATGATTCTTTCGGTAGCTTCCGAAGGGGGGGGTCCCTTTCGTTTATCAAAAATCGTTAACGGTCGAAGGGGGTCGATCTGATAAATCTCTACGTCCCTCAACTCCATAGGCACATCTCCTTGAGCAAATTCTCTAATCGGCATCCCTCGCATGCCAACCTCCTCGGGATTTCCAAGCGTGGCGATGTAGATCAAAGAATCGTTAACCTTCATATGGACTGCAGACCCCACTCTGATGATGGTGTGTTCATTCCCTTGTGGTCCAAAGACTACAAAATTCCAACGACCAAGTTCCAGTTCTAACTGCCGTTTAAGGATGCGGCTCTGTTTGAAAATTTCTTCGACTTTTTGATACGTTTCCCAATATTCAGTTTTTAGTTTAAAATCCGGCATAATAATTTTTTTTCTGGGGAAAAAATCTTCTTATTACTTTTTCTTCTCCTTATCGTTTCTCATCCCTCTGAAAACCCAAGAGATACTCTTCATCAATATTTGAGGATACATCGCGAAGCCTTTGTAGATGTTCTTCATACTCTTGATGAGTAACAATTCCTTCCTGAATTTTTTTCTCTATTACTCTAATATCGAATCTTTTTTCACTATCTTTATACATATTTTTCTTTCTCCTTTAAGCGTGTGATATTTTTAGAAAATAAACGAGGGGAACCAAACCGAGACAAAAGGCTCAAAAGGGCCTTTTTAACTTTTACCACCGATAGGGACTGTAAACAAGCCTGATCCTGACACTCAGCCATTTGCCGGGGGGCGCAGGGAGCGCAAGGATAAATGCAAGAAAGACATTTAACTTTTTCATTCCGGGGTCCCCAAATCCGGATATCCGTAGGTCCAAAAAGGGCTAACGTGGGAGTGCCGACCGAAGCCGCTAAGTGGGTAATTCCCGAATCATTTCCCACATAAACAGTGCACCGTTCGAGAATGGCTGCTAAATGAGTCAGAGGTAAGTTATCCGCCACAAGAGGACTACATTCCTTGATTAATGGCCAAATTGTTTTTAAAATATCTTTGTCAGCCGGGCCAGAGATAAGGAGGATCGTTGCTCCAAGATACCTTTTTGCCCACCGTATTAACGCCACAAACTTTTCCTTTGGCCAGCATTTTTTAGAACTCCCACTCCCAGGATGAACTGCCACCACCGGATAATTTCCCTCACCACAATTACTTGATGACTGAAAAAACTCCTCTGCAATTTTTTTGTCACAAAAAGAGGGCGCGATTTTGGGAGGTTCAAAAAAAATTGGTATTCCTTCTCTTTCAAAAGGGGAAAGCAAAAAATCGGCTATCGGAGCAGTGGGTTTTCCCAGGGGAGAAAATCCCCCATCGACGATCCAAGGAATGCCAATTTTTTCCAAATTCTTGATAACAATGCCCTCTGGGTCTGGAGTATACAAGACAACTAAATCAACGCCGCTGAACAATCTTTTAATATTTTCCGGAAATTCACCCTCGGAGCGAAAAAGGGTATAAAATCCGGACGGATCGTTGGGTACCATAGCATTAACCTGGTGTTGAGCTAATTTTAAAAAACAAGGATTTCCCATGAGTGTTATCTGGGCAGAAGGGAAGATTTTCTTAAGGCTATTTATCACCGGTAACGTTACAATAAAATCACCTAAGGCGCCATTGCGAATGACCAAGATATTTCTGACCAGTTCTAAAGCTTTTTTCCCTTTCATGAGACCTTGTGTCAAGTTTATTTTTAAAGTATCATGTGTGAAGATCAAGCACATCTTCCATACTATAAATTCCCGGAGCCTGATCAACCACCCAAAGCGCGGCCTTCACCGCGCCACCGGCAAAAGTATCCCGGCTGTGTGCTCGATGAATTACTTCAAGCCGCTCGCCAACTCCGGCAAAAAGGACAGTATGATCACCCACAATATCCCCGGCGCGCACGGCATGAATGCCGATTTCCTGAGTTTTTCTTTCACCCACAACCCCTTTCCTCCCAAATATCCCAACCTTATCAAAATCGCGCTCCAAAGCATCAGCGATGATGTTGCCAAGACGGAGAGCCGTTCCGCTTGGAGCATCCTTCTTCATCCGATGGTGCGCCTCCACGATTTCGATATCATAATCATCTTTTAAAATTTGGGCAATTGAACGTACGATTTTGAACATTACATTAACCCCAATGCTCATATTGGGAGATAATACACAGCGGGTCCCGCGCAGTTTTTGCTTAAGCGCTTCGATTTCTGGAGTTGAAAATCCCGTGGTGCCGATAACCAGGGCTTTTTTTTCGGAAGCAACTGCTTCCGCATTGGATAAGGAACTTTTTATTTCGGTAAAATCAATCACCACATCTATTCCGGACAAAATTTTTCTCACGTCATCCTGCAAAACGATTTTTAAACCTTTTATCCCCGTAAAGGCCTCAACCTCTTGACCGAGGAAAGGATGTCCTGGCCTTTCAACCGCGCCGGCCAATACGATCCCCTTAGCTTGGGCTATGCGGTCAATAATGCGCATCCCCATACGACCCGCTGCTCCTAACACAGCTGCCTTAATAGTTTTTTCTGCCATAGCATTACCACGTTTAAAATGTAAGGTTGTGCTTCCTTAAAGGAAGGACGTTAAAGTCTTCTCTAAGTTCACACGTAGTTTAAGCGATGAGGGCGCTTCAATGGAAAGAAAGAATAAAACCAATGCGCTAATATAAAACACCTGTTGCGATTGGTTAATACCAAGTCGCCTTCATTGGTATATCTTTGTTGGCTCCTCGGCAATTTTCGTAAATCGTAAAAAGTTAAACGTAAGGTGTTAAAACACTTCACACTTCACGTCTCACTTTTCACGTTTTGATCGTCGCCGCCTCGATCTACCTTTGAAAGCACCTTGGTATAAGAACAAAACATTTTAATTATTAGAAACCGCTGCTATTTTTTGGGCCAGCCGGTTTTGAGCATCCACATAAACCAGCTTTGGAATGTGATGCTTTGCCTCCTCTGCATCCATAGTGACATAATTTGCGATAATAATCAAGTCTCCCTTGGCAACTTTTCGTGCAGCCGCACCATTAAGACATATGGTCCCTGAATTGCGAGGTCCGGGGATAACATAAGTTTGAAACCTTTCCCCATTGTTGATATTATATATGTGGACTTGCTCAAAAGGGATCAGATTTGCTTTTTCCATCAACATTTCATCAACAGTAATGCTCCCCTCGTAATTAAGGTTAGCGTCAGTTACCGTCGCCCGATGGATTTTGGATTGGAGCATAGTTCTTTGCACGGGAACAACCTCCTTTGCTTAATTTTTTAAAACCAGATTATCAATAAGCCTTGTTTTTCCTATCTTAACAGCGAGAGCCATTAAAGCCCTATCGTCAATCCACTCTAAATCTTCTATGGTTTCCGGGTGGCACACTTTGACATAATCTATGTCAGCGGCAGATTGAACGCGGATTATTGTCGCGGCACGGTCAATAAGTTTTTTGGAGTTTTTCTCCCCTCCCCGGAACAATTTTTCCACCTGATTAAGAGCGTTAAATAAACACAAAGCTTGTTTTCTTTCTTCCGGGCTCAAATACTTATTGCGGGAACTCATGGCTAATCCGTCTTCTTCCCTTATGGTCGGCATTCCAATGATTTCGATATCAAAGTTAAGGTCTCTGGTCATCTGCCGGATCGTTACCAGTTGTTGATAATCTTTTTCTCCAAAAATCGCCACATGGGGTTTTACAATATTAAATAGTTTAGCAACGACGGTAGTAACTCCTTGAAAATGAGTGGAGCGAGAAGCTCCGCAAAGATTTTGCGTCACCTTCTCCACCGCGACAAAAGTTTGATAGCCCGAAGGATACATCTCCTTTGCCGAAGGGGCAAAGATAATGTTCCCACCCGCTGATGAAACTTTTTCAGTATCTTCTTCTAAATCACGAGGATAATCTTCATAATCTTCTCCCACGCCAAATTGCGTGGGGTTTACAAAGATGCTCACGACTAAGTAATCTCCCCTCCCTTTTCCTTCCCGCATCAAAGCCACATGGCCTTCATGGAGAAAACCCATCGTGGGGACAAAAGCTATCCTCTTCCCCGCCTCCCGGGTCGCACAGGCCCACTGTTGCATGTCGCTTACTGATTTAATGGTATTCATAACACAATTAAAAGCTATGTTCAGCGCCGGGAAATTTGCTTTCTTTAACTTCTTTTATGTAAGTTTTTATTGCTTCAGAAATTAAAGGCTCAAGGTCGGCAAACCGTTTTACAAACTTGGGGCGAAACTCTCCCGAAAGACCTAAGAGGTCATTAATCACGAGTACCTGACCGTCGCAATCGGAACCGGCCCCAATGCCGATTGTGGGGATACTGAGTTGAGAACTTATTTCTTTCGCCAGGGAAGACGGTATCACCTCCAAAACCACTGCAAAAGCTCCTGCCCTTTCGACTGCTAAAGCGTCCTGGAGAAGTTTTTCGCGTTCCCTCTCTGCCTGTCCTTGAACTTTATATCCCCCCATCCGGTGAATTGATTGGGGGGTTAAACCAATGTGAGCCATAACCGGAATATCAATATCGCAAATCGCCTTGATAACGTCTTCCATATTTACCCCACCCTCGATCTTTACCGCCTCAGCTAACCCTTCTTTAAGCATCCGCCCGGCATTTTTCTTCGCCTCTTCTATGCTCACCTGGTAAGACATAAAAGGCATATCCGCGACTAAAAGCGCCCTGATTCGGCCGCGAGCCACTGCCTGGCAGTGATAGATGATTTCCTCCACTGTTACCGGAAGAGTATTCTGATACCCCGCCATAACCGATCCCACCGAATCTCCCACCAGAAGAATTTCAATTCCACTTGCGTCCAGCATCCGGGAAGTAGGGCAGTCATAAGCGGTAAGCATCGTGATCTTATCACCCTGTTCTTTCATTTTTTTTAAGTCGAGGATGGTAACTTTTTTCATAAAACCCTCCCGTTCACAATAAAAAAACCTTCCGAACCGAAATGGACCGGAAGGTTTTATTTGCGCATTTTATTATTTTTTTCCTCGAGGCTAAAAGTCCCCGGGCAAATAATTTTACATTCTTCGCGGTCTCAGTCCTAAATGAGGATCCAAGCTACAGCACATTAATAAGCTAAAAAAATAACTTAGTCAAGAAAATTTTTGTTTTAGTTTTTATTTTTAAAAAATATTTATTTCTAATTTGTCATAACTTTTCAAATGGTTGGTTATTATTCCCGGGAAAGTAAAAATTATTTTCATCGGACTTCTGATTTAAAATAAGCTCCTCAATTTTTTCGGTTAGGGGGATCAATGTCCCCGTGTTAACAGCCGAGATGCTCATGGCATCATAAAGACGGCATAGATTTTTAAGCATCATTTTGTCCGGAAATTGATCATCTTTATTAAAGACACGGATCATGGGAATCTGTCCCAATTCTAAGTCGGTTAAAATTTTTTCACAAGCGTCCATCTGCCTTTTAAAATTAGGATCACTTACATCAATTATATGAACTAAAAGGTCAGCGTGGCTCAGTTCTTCTAAGGTTGCCCGGAAAGCATTCACCAGATCCCGTGGCAAGTCACGAATGAAACCCACGGTATCCGTGATAATGACCTCAGTGTCCCGGGGAAAGCGGAGACGTCGGCTGGTTGGGTCGAGCGTGGCAAAGAGGCGGTCTTCAACATGCACCTGGCTATGAGTAAGGGAGTTTAAAAGCGTTGATTTTCCCGCGTTGGTGTAGCCAACAATCGAAATAATCGGCAGATCACCTTTTTCCCTTTTTTTGCGGGTTGTTATTCTTCTTGCCTGAAGCTTTTTGATTTCCTTTTCTAACCGATTGATTCGGTCTCGAACGCGCCTTCGATCTATTTCCAGCTTTTGTTCTCCGGGTCCTCGTCCTCCAATCCCTCCCATTAACCGGGACATGGCCGTATTCTTTTTAACTAACCGGGGAAGAAGATACTTCAGCTGGGCAAGTTCTACTTGAATTTTCCCTTCCTTACTTTGGGCGCGTTGAGCAAAAATGTCGAGAATAAGCTGGGTGCGGTCAATAACCTTCATCTCAGTTTGGTCAGTAATAGACTTCACCTGAGCTGGATTCAGTTCACAGTCAAAAATCAGGAGCGTAGCCCCCGTTTGGATGCCTCTGATGGCAACTTCACGTAACTTTCCCTCCCCCAAAAGATGACGAGGATCAACCTGCGGGCGGTACTGGATAATATGATCTAAGACGCCAATATTGCAGGATTCTGCCAGTTCTCGCAATTCATTTAAAGAATCGTGGATTTCATGTTTGGCTTTGTTAGAAACGCTTATCAACAGGGCCTTTTCCTTCCCTTCTGCTTTCTTGAGGGGCTTTTGCTTTCGCTCAAACTCTTCTTCCAAAGAAGTAATGAGTTCTAAAAAATCGAGGTTAACGTGCGAAGGGTGGGAAAATTCCAAGAAAGCCCATTTTTCGTTTTGAGGATTTTGGGGAAGAAGATAAGCCAGATATGTTTTTCCGGGAAGGCCATTTTTGCCCACAGAGATTGCGGCCATTAAATCCAGGTGAAGAAAAGTTAAATCAGTGAGGTCATCTTGAGTAATTGGCTCTTTGTTCAGATGGGTGTGAACTAAACGAAGTCCCCGCAGTCGAGTAACCGAAGAACGATAACCGGACAAATCGGGTATAAAAAGCCCCTGGTGGTCTCCAATAATAACATGAGTGATGTTCCCTTTGCGGTTAACTAAAATCCCGACCTGGCGCCTCGCTTCTGAGGAAAGTTCTGTCAGTTGCCTGGCTATTTCTGGAGTTATAATCCGGTCAGCCGGAATCCTTCGCTGATATAAGCGCTCGAACTCTTTTGTTTGACTCGGTTTTAAACCGTTTAATTTTCCGTACAGTCTTCCTATTTCAGGCTCTCCTTTATTAAATACTCTCCTTGTCTGAAGAGCAGGTTTTTTTATCAAATTAGAAGGTGTTCCATGGTATATATTGCAATTTTAAAAAACTTGATAAAGAATGTCAAAAATTATTACCCCCGTTTAGGAGAAAGTCGTGCTTTCTAAAAGTAGCGAACCAGAAAAAAAGAAACGGTTAATTTTCTGGAGTCTTTTGGCCTTTTATGTCAGCTTGATTTTCTGTTTTACCCCCAATGCCTACTCTGCCTTAAAATTTCTTATGGACAATACAAAGCTCAACCTGAACCTCGGCATGTCTTTTTTAGGCATTTTTATGTTTGTTTATTTTTATCTTGCCTTAATCAAAACAAAAAATCTGCGAACCGTGAAAGCAACTTTAACTGATCTTCAACAGTTATGAGGGGGGGATGCAGTGAAAGCCCTTGAAAATACTGGATTGACCTTTGAAGATTTTTAAAATGCGGTGCCACAGATTATGCTGATTTTTCTTTACA
>Ga0068714_10004576_pt1 | contig 15357 bp, 17 predicted proteins | sample MTBNYHSulfiMetaG_FD_62988 | JGI IMG/M metagenome (GOLD analysis project Ga0068714, IMG submission 62988) | Enrichment culture microbial communities from rom New York Harbor, USA that are MTBE-degrading - MTBE-NYH (New York Harbor Sulfidogenic)... | ecosystem: Environmental > Aquatic > Marine >...
CCATAGTACTGGATGATAAATTATCCGCAGATGGCGCTTTTGGTGTTGAGAAGGATAAAAAAATGAGATCTGAATTAGGAGGATTCCTGAAGGCATCCTATACGAAAACCATCATGGAAAATGTGGATTTTGGGACAAAATTAGACCTGTTCTCCAACTACCTGGAAAATCCTGGCAATATTGACATTAATTGGGAATTACTTGTTTCTATGAAAATAAATAAGTACCTGGCCGCCACGATCAATACTTTAATTCTTTATGATGATGATATTAAGGTTCCGCGCGAGGATAAGAACCCGGGTCCGGGAATACAGATGAAAGAAGTAATTGGAATAGGATTCTCTTATAAATTCTGAGTTATTAATGATGAGAGCCTGAAGTTTAAAAAATATCCGGGTAGTTAAAGTATGTTTTATTTTCACTTTGATTCAGTAATACTTAGTTTTTACTGACTTTGGTTTCATAATCAAGGTATTTAGAGGATAAGGCTGCTATCATTTCACTTATGAATTCGAATGCTTCATGTGTTTCAGGGCTTATAGTTTTTTTCATCAGACGAAGCATTAGTAATCCATAAAGTCCGTTAAGACATACTTCAATATCGTATCCTGATTCATTATCAGAATGTGCGCGTAATGCCTCAATACTGGATCTTGCCCTGGTATATAGCAAATGATATTTTTCCTCTTCATTACTGGTAAGAAGTTTATTATGAAATGACTCAAGATCTTCAATAAGAGATTGAAGGGCAGGTATATGCCCCTTTACATTCAGATTATTCGATTTCATAATATAGATCAAAGAAGAATACCATTCGCGCATCTCTCTTTTAACCGGATAGGGTTGATCAAATTTGCTGATAATATATTCATCGATAAGTTTAATATCAAAGGAATATGCTCTTATTAAATCTTCCACCTGGAACATATACAATATATATTCTGCAATGTTTTCACTTCTTTTCTTGCTGGCAATGATCATTTTAATAAGCCCCGAGTTTATCTATATTCCTGCGTTCCTTTTTTGTTGGACGGCCCGTTCCTTTTTCCCTTTTTATAAAAAAAGTTTCTTTTATTTCAAGTTTTTTCAGTTCCTTCGGAGAAGTTACATCATCGATATAATTAACAACAAGTTTATGAGGCACTCTGTTTTTAGGAAAATCTTTTACAATATAAGAATATATGACCGGTGGTCTTTTTATATTGATAATTTCTCCCCTTCTTATATTCCTGGAAGGTTTAACCGCGATACTGTTAATTAAAACATGTCCTTTTTTACAGGCATCCATAGCCTGTGAGCGTGTCTTAAAGATTCTTACGCACCAGAGATACTTATCTGCTCTGAAAAGAGGGTCATTTTCCATTTTTCCAGTCTTGGTGTTTTATTTTATGATTTTGTATTTAGTACATGACAAAAATTAATGTTATTGGTTATTTATGGTTCATTTCTTCTAAATTGTAGAAAAAGATTTAATCATCAGGTAAAAAAACAATGGTTTGGAACGCGGATTTTCGCTGATTTTCAACCGTGGATTTAAGCGGATGAATCCGTGATAATCCGCGTCATTAATCCGTGTTTATCCGCGTGCCATTTTTTAGATTCGGATTTAAACCTATGGATGAATTCTGCAGTAAATAAATATTTCAGGAATTTCCCTCCAATTAGTTAAATTTTTTTGTCATATACTAAGGATTTTGTATTTAATTCAGGATTGGTAAATACGATCATTCCAGTACTTCGAGTTTAAACCCTGTTCGGGGGATATTGACAATTAACACTTTCGGATCATCCTTCAGAAACTTCCTGAGCTTTGTAATATAAACATCCATACTTCTTCCCATGAAGTAATCATCATCTCCCCAGATATTTTTTAATGCAACTTCCCTTCTGACGATTTTATTCTTATTCATACATAGCAATCTTAATACTTCAGCCTCCTTTTTTGTAAGTCTTTTTTTATTTGAATTGATTTGAAGAAGATAATCCGAATAGTTAAATGTATATTTGCCAATCTTAAAAACGGTTGGACGGCCGTATTTGATATATGAATATTTGGATCTTCTCAGGATAGCATTTATACGAAGATTCAATTCTTCTGTGCTAAAGGGTTTTGTGATATAGTCGTCGGCACCGATCCGTAAACCTTTAATCCTGTCGGTTTCCATCACTTTTGCTGTCAGGAAGATCATTGGAATTTCAGGAGCGATTGCCCTTATTTCTTTTGCAAGAGAGTATCCGTCTTTTTTAGGAAGCATAACATCAAGGATGCAAAGATCAAAATCCCCATTTTTGAATATCTCAAATCCTGAAATACCATCTGTGGCAAGTTCAACGATGAAATCACTCATCTTGAGAAAGTCAGACAATACAATCCCTAGATTAGAATCGTCTTCAACCAGGAGAATTTTTGCTTTTTGCTTCTTCATTTGCTCATCCTTTTCCTATTATTAAACGGTATAAAGACGTTAAATCTTGTACCTTTTCCTGGTTCACTTTCCACTGTGATATAACCTTTGTGTGCTTTCACAATGGTCCTGACACTGTACAATCCAAGACCGAATCCTTTTACATCATGAACATTTCCGGTAGGTACTCTGTAGAACTTATCATAAATATATTTTATGTATTCCTTTTTTATCCCGATACCATTATCTTCAACTGAGAAAAGATAACCATCATCCATATTTTTGCTGCTTATGGTAATATTTGGATTATCAGGTGAATATTTAATGGCATTAATAACAAGATTGGTGACGACATTATTCATACGTATAGCATCCACACAAATTATAGATTTTTCCGCCCGGAGATCATAATTAACAACAATTTTTTTCTCACAATGTTCAAGCAGCAGATTCTCAATATTCATTTTAATCAACTCATTCATATCGGTATATTTCTTCTCAAGTCTGAGTTCTCCGAAATTCATGGAGGCATTTCGGATCACAAGGTCAATTTGTGCACGCATCTTCTGGTTTTCATCAAAAATGATCTGTGCATATTTTTTCGGGGGATATCCTTTTTTGCGGGGAGACAAACTGAGCAATACTTCTGAAGCAAGAGAAATAGTGGCCAGGGGTGTTTTAAACTCATGAGTGATATTATTAAAAAGATCATCTCTCATCTCCGAGATCTTTTTTTGTTTTATTACGGTATAAATAATATAATAAAAGCTGAAAATCATAAATAGGAGGAATAAAACGGATCCTGTCAGCCAGGCAGAGATCTGCAGCATTTTTTTATGTTTTTTTTCAGGATAGTACACTTCCAGATGATAAACATCATCCTTACAACTTCCATGAAGATATTTATGCAGGTTTTTCCGGTAAACTTGAGCACCTGATATGTCGGGATATGTTAAGGATGAGAAATAAACTACAGAATCGATCGAATTGACAATGGCAAAAGAAAAATCTTCATCCAGATTCTGAAACGAGATAGACTTGTGCAGTAAAGTACTTAACAGACTAGTATCCAAGACCTCAAATAAGGATAAATTCTGTAAAGAACCCTTTGGTCCGGGTTTGTTTTTCTTGTGTGTCAACAGGTCTTGCAGAAAATTATTCAGAGCAATATTAATCCGGTTCTCAGTCTGAAGATCTGCAATTTTTGCACTTTTGATGATCCATAAAGTCTGGGTTATAATGAGGCCTACAAGAGAAATCGTGGCAATAATAATAATAATCCGGATGTTTTTCTTGTTCACTTTATTTTTATTCAAATTTAATATTTTAATTATAAGTTTATGAGGATTAACAGTTTGTTAACATGATAAATTGTTTGATTGCAAATCATTTACTGATATTTTCATACAAATAACTTTTACAGATCAGATTTGAAAAGAATACTTAATTAAATATAAAAAAAAAGATCAATCAGATGGCACTCTATTTATTATTGTAGAGATTCATAGTAATTTCAATTCCGGACAGGCCAAAGGATTTGATAATTTCTACGGTTTTACTGATCCGGTCAGGGAGGTTGTTTTGTTCCTCAGGCGAAAATTGTCCCAGCACATATTCGACCTGCATCCCTTTAGGAAAATCATTTCCGATGCCAAAGCGCAACCGGGCATAATTTCTTGTGCTGAGTACCTGGGAAATGTGAAAAAGTCCATTATGACCTGCATCTCCACCTCTGGGCCTTAATCTTAGTACACCAAAAGGCAGGGCAATATCATCTGCAATAACCAGCAGGTTTTCAAGTGGAATTTTCAGTTTCTTTAACCAGTAGTGAACGGAAATACCGCTTAAATTAACATAAGTAGAGGGTTTAAGCAAAAAGAAGATTTTTCCTTTTATTTTAAGGTTTGCAAGGAATCCGTATCTTTTATCCAGGAAGGCAACATCGAATGATTCAGCAAAAGCATCCAGGATATCAAATCCAATATTATGCCTGGTATGAGCATATTGTTCACCAAAATTGCCCAGCCCTGTAATAAGGTACCTCATTGTCAGGGAAAGGATAAAGTATTATTATTTTTCTGAGTCTTCTTCAGCGAGTTCTTCAGTTTCTTCGGCAACCGGAGCTTCTTCAGCAACCTTCTCGATTATTTCCATACCTTTTGCAGCAAGACGTGAAGAAATCACGGATACAACCATGGATCTATGGGGATCAAGAAGCTCAATTTCCGGATAGGAGAGATCCCCCACTTTAACTACCTGACCAATATCCACATTTGTTATATCAACATCCAGATGATCGGGAAGATCCTTAATAAACGCCCTGATCTTCAATTCCCTTCTTTTCTGTCTTAGTTTACCTCCATTTTTGATCCCGATTGAAATTCCTGTAAGTTGGATTGGTACATGAATGGTAACCGGTTTATCTTCGAATATCTCCACGAAATCAATATGAATGATCTTATCTGTAACAGGGTGAAATTGAATATCCTGCATAATAGCCAGATGAGTATCTCCTTCGATATTAATATTAACCAGATGAGCCTGATGGGTATAAACGAGATTAAGAAATGAATTTTCATTGGCATAAAAATGATATACTTTATCTCCTCCATACATCACGCAAGGGACATTGTTTTCATTTCTAAGTTTCCTGGAGTTCTTTTTACCAAGATCATTACGTTTTTTTACAGCAATTTCAAGTGTCTTCATAATTAATTTGTGCTACTCAGAATTTTAAATCAGTTAGAACATGACTTAATTCCCCATCACACATGGGTTTTTACTGTCTGTTACTAAAAAAGAAGTGCAAATATAATAACTATATTATAAAATGAGAACTTATGGATTGAAAATTATAGACCTTACTGATAACTTCAGCGAAAAGGTTTGCAATTGAGAGCACCTTGATCTTTTTACACCTGTCTTTATCGATAGGGAGTGTGTCGGTGACAATCACTTCATCAATAAAAGATTCCTGAATGCGTTCATAAGCTGATCCGGACAGGACAGGGTGTGTAGCTACCACATTTACCGAGTTGGCTCCTTCATTTTTCATCATCTCTGCAGCAAGACATATTGTGCCTGCTGTATCGATCATATCATCGACGATGAAAACGTTTTTGTTCTCTATGTCTCCTATTGCCCGTATCTCTTCAACGACATTTGGTTTTTTGCGAATTTTATAACAGATCACCATTTGTGAATCCAGGAACCTTGCATAGGCATTTGCTCTTTTAGTGCCTCCCATATCCGGGGCAGCAATAGCAAGGTTTTCAAGTTCAAGGTTCTTTATATAAGGCACAAAAATCGAAGAAGCATATAAATGGTCAACAGGTACATCGAAAAAGCCCTGCAACTGGTCTGCATGAAGATCCATGGTCATTACCCTGTCTATTCCTGCAGAGATGAGAAGATTTGCAATAAGCTTGGCACCGATAGATGACCTGGGACGATCTTTCCTGTCCTGCCGCCCATATCCGAAATAAGGGAGTACGGCAACAATCTGATAGGCACTGGCCCTTTTAGCCGCATCAATCATCAGGAGAAGTTCCAGGATGTTTTCGGCAGGAGGCTGGGTTGATTGAATGATGAACACAGTACATCCCCTGACAGATTCTTCAAAATAGGGCTGAATTTCCCCATCACTGAATTCAGTTACAATGGTTTTGCCAAGTTCCATACCAAAGGATCTGGCAATTTTCTCTGCTAAAGGTTGAGTGGATCTTCCTGCGAAAAACTTTATCGGAGTTGATGTTCTCATCATAAGGCGTGATAGATTTTATAATTTACGTGTAAAAGTAAAAATTCTTAAGTCATTTTTAAGTTAATATTTGAATCTTCTACAGAAAAATTTATTTCACATTTACCGGTTCATGGATATTTTTCATTTGTAAATGATTCTGTTTTATTCGTCATATTGCTTGTATCGCGCAGCGGGGAGACCCCTATATGTTTAAGAAATATTCTTATTTGTCTATTAGAAAACATGTGTGTCTCATATGATTATTTGTTTACGGGCATATCATAACCAGTATTTTAGGAATCCGGTATTTTGACAGACCAGTATTTCCCCCCCAAATAATTACGATATAATAAGATCATTGTTTTTCAGGATCAATCAGGGTACCGATAAATTCAAGTATACTTTCCCTTCCTGATCTGTGAACAGTGGAAGTATAAAAGCATCGGGGCAATGTTTCCCATGTTTCCATAAGCTCATCAAAATACCTTTTCCTGCTTTTATTGATCTCACGTTGATTTAACTTGTCTGTTTTTGTGAATACCAGGACAAATGGAATTTTATTAATGCCAAGCCAGTTAATGAAGCTTTTATCCTTATGCTGGGGATTAATTCTGATGTCAAGTAAAACAAACACACATAAAAGCTGTTCTCTTTTTAACAAATAATCATTGATAAGCCTAAGAAAAATTTCTTTTGATCTTTTACTGGTTTTTGCATATCCGTAACCTGGCAGATCAACGAGATACCATGAATTATCTATCAGAAAATGATTGATTAACCTGGTTTTGCCTGGAGAAACAGAGGTTCTGGCCAGTTTTTTATTTCCGGTCAGGAGATTTATCAGGGAGGATTTTCCAACATTCGATCTGCCGATAAATGCAAATTCAGGTATACGATCTTTCGGACACTGATCCAGATCTGCACTGCTCTTTTTAAATTCTGCCGTTTTGATGATCACTGACCTGTTTTTAAATATTTGAATATTATCATTACAGCCTTATTTACTTCAGGAATTGATGTTAACAGCATTTCTGATGATTAATATCCTGTCACGAATTAATTATTTTATTTGAAAACCTGGAAACCATAAGCAGTCATAATTTTACTTAATATAAACTTCAAGTAATGTTGATCTTTTTAATGGCATAATTGCAATTTCTTTCAGGAATGCAGGAATAAGGACAGTTTCGCCCTTAAGAATCGTTGTTTTTGAATTCCCTCCGTACAGGATCTCCACTACACCTTCAGTACAGAGATAAATAACGAAGGAATCTAAAAGAGTAAAATCTTTTTCCACAGTGTTGTCAAAATGGATGAGGTTTGTAGTAAAGTATTCACATTCGGCTATTCTTGTACTCTTGTTTATTTCAGGCCTGTATTTAATTTTTGCCTCCCGGGTCATGCTGAAATCGATGGCATCCAGCGCAAGCCGGGTATGGAGCTCACGGGGGGTTCCATTTTCATCTACCCTGTTCCAGTCATAAATTCTGTATGTGATATCAGATGATTGCTGTATCTCGGCCATGAGGATACCTGAATTGATGGCATGAACACGGCCTGAGGGGATGAAGAACACATCACCTGCTTTAACTTTTTCTTTATGGAGAATTTCATTTATGTTATTATTACGGAGGAATGTCAGGAAACTTTCGCTATCCGTTTGCCGGCTGAATCCGGTTATAATTTCAGCATTTTTTTCAGCCTGAATAATATACCACATTTCAGTTTTGCCAGAGGATCGATGGCGTTCGAAAGCGAGCTCATCATCAGGATGAACCTGCAGGCTTAAAATATCGTTCGCGTCAATGAATTTTATAAGGAGGGGAAATTCATGGCCAAAAAGGTCGAAAATCTTATCTCCCACCAGGTCTCCCATATACACTTTAATTAATTCCAGGAGATTATTTCCTTTAAGAAAACCATTGGTCACTTTTGATACATTCCCCTGAACACCTGATATTTCCCAGCTCTCACCGGTTTTGTCGGATGCTCCCTTCTTAAATAGGATGTTTTTTATCCTGGTGCCACCCCAGATCTTATCCTTCAGTATCGGTTTAAATTTTAATGGATACAATTCGTTCACCTTTGATTCTTATCTTTTAATTAAAGTTTTTGTTTTATAACATTTTCTGATGATTTATCCTTGATTTTAAACATCACAATATGCCTGATTATTTTTATTTCGTGTTTTTGATGCGTAAATTGTAGCTAAATTATGAAACAAAAATAAGCTTTTTAATTTAATGAAATATGTTTATCATTGGGATTGCTGGAGGAAGCGGTTCCGGGAAATCAACACTTGTAAGCAAGGTATCACAGGATCTTCCTGAGAATCATTTTGCCGTTATCAGGCAGGATTCATATTATAAGGATAACAGGCATATACCATCTGCACTGCGCCAGGAGATCAATTTCGACCATCCATCTGCGATTGAATTCACACTTCTTGAGGAACATATTTTACAGTTAAAAAGAGAAGAAGCAATAGATCAGCCGGTTTATTCCTTCCAGACTTGCACCCGGGCTGATCGAACCATACGGGTCGATCCGAAAAAAGCTATCATTCTTGAAGGAATACTCATATTTATTCCAGAACTATTGAGAAATTTAATGGATATAAAAATTTTTATTGATGCGGATGCAGATGAGCGTTTGAACAGGATCATTTCCAGGGATGTTCATGAGAGAGGGAGAAGTGCAGATGCAGTTATAGAAAGATATGAAAAAACTGTGAAACCTATGCATCTCCAATTTATTGAACCATCCATATGTTATGCAGACATAATAATCCCCGGGGGTGGAGATAATCTGACCGCAATCAGACTGGTCAGAACAATCATTGAGCAGAAACTACATGATACGATAAAAATCTGTAATTAAAAATATTCAATTATGCTTGACTATATTAAACCTGAGAATATCATCTTCCTTGATATTGAAACTGTGCCCCGGTATGCTGAATATAATGAAATTCCTGAAAAAGAGCAACAGCTCTGGGAAAAAAAGTCTCAATATATCAGGAAAGAGGGGCAATCGGCTTCTGATGTGTATAATAAAGCAGGCATCTATGCCGAGTTTGGTAAGATTATTTGTATTTCAGCAGGTTTCATACTTTTAGAGAAGGGAGACAGGATGGTGCGCATTAAATCTTTCTTTGGCGAGGATGAAGGAAAAATTCTGCGTGAGATTGAAATGATGTTCAAAGCTTTTAATGACAGGAAAGATTATTCTCTATGTGCTCATAATGGAAAAGAATTTGATTTCCCGTATATCGCTCGTCGTATGTTAATCCATGGTATTGTATTGCCTGAGATCCTCGATACGGGTGGAAAAAAACCCTGGGAAGTAAAATTCATCGATACCATGGAGTTATGGAAATTCGGAGATTATAAGCATTATACTTCCATTGAGCTTCTGGCCCATTTATTTGGTATACCTTCACCTAAGGAGGATATTGATGGTTCCATGATTGCTGATGTATTTTATAATCAGAAAGATATCCACAGAATTGTAAAATATTGTCAGAATGATGTGATTACCCTTATACAGATCCTTTTAAAATTTAAGGGAGAGAAGAATGTGCCTGAAAATAATATTTTATTTGTGAACTGAAAACAGCGGGGAAATAGTGAATAGTGATTAGTTTGAAGATCATGGATTCGAAGGTTACAAAGTTACAAGATTACAAAGTTATGAAGTTACAAAGTTATGAAGCTACAAAGTTATGAAGTTAAGTAAGGGTTTAGGGTTCCAAGTTTCAGGTTCTATTTTAAACTATAAGGATCTTATTATTCTGGAAAAAGGAAACTAAGGTTTTCATGAAGATATCTGGTTGTTGGGCATGTAACCAATGATCTGAACCTGGAATTGTAATGATTTCCGCCATCGGGAAAAGGGTTTTAATTAACGGGATGTCTTCATCATTAATATAATTTGATTTTGCACCTCTGATAAATAGCACAGGAGGAAAGCTGGCAGTAACGTCTGTCTTGATCAATTTATCAATTTCAGGTGCATCCATGATCAAATAAAGGTTATCATGAATGGCTTGTAAATTTATTTTCCAGCTGAAAGTTCCATTATGATTGCGATGCAGGTTTTTAAGAAGGAATTGCCTGATCCGGTTTGATTTTATTGTCTGTAACAGAATTTTATCTGCATCTTCCCTCTTTATAAGCATATCAAGATCAACAGAAAGTAATGAATTGATGATATTCATATGGATATTAGCCTGAGGATCCTGATGATCAAAAATTTTGTAAGATCGGGGAGAGATATCTACTACAATAAGTGCTTTGACTTTTTTCGGGTAATCAGCGACAAAAGAAATGGCTGTTTTACCTCCCATGGAATGACCCATAATAATGGCCTTTTCGATATTTTGTGATCTCATGAAACTGTATAAATCATTTTTCAGCATCGGGTACGAATGATCCGGGGAAAATGGTGAATTCCCATGGTTACGGAGATCAGGGATATAAACTTTAAAATATTCAGCAAGTGCTTTGCCAATTGTAATCCAGTTGTCTGATGATCCGAATAAACCGTGTAAAATAATTAATGGCAGACCATCACCGAATTTCCTGAAAAATAGATCCATCTGTTTATTCTGTTTGATACATTTGAAAGTAAATTTAAATAATATGAGGCGAAGTTCTTAAAAGCAATCGGCGGGATTAGCACAGGGCACAACCTGTCCCGCAAGGCGGGATTGGTACATTAGCACATTAACACATTAGCACATTAGCCTATTAGCACATTAAACCAGCAGTCTCTTATACATCGGGATAACATTTTCCAATCCGAAATAAAGGGCATCTGAGATAAGGGCATGGCCAATTGAAACCTCCAGAAGCTGAGGAATATTCTGTGAAAAATACTTCAGGTTATCCAGGTTAAGGTCATGCCCGGCATTGATCCCAAGTCCACATTCATATGCGATAACTGCAGCTTTAATAAAAGGTTCAATAGCTTTTTCACGATTTAATGAATAGCTTGATGCATAAGGTTCTGTATAGAGCTCCACACGGTTGGTTCCGGTTTCTGCAGCATATTTGATCAGATCTGTCTGGGTACCTATGAAAATCGAGGTTCTGATACCAAGGTCTTTAAGGTGGGTTATTACATTTTTCAGAAATTCGAGATTTAACCTTGTATCCCAACCCTGCGAAGAAGTTATTGCTTCAGGAGGATCCGGCACCAGTGTCACCTGATCGGGTCGGGCTTCTTCTATGAGCTCCAGGAATTTATCGGAAGGATATCCTTCAATATTGAATTCAGTAGTAATTACAGGCAACAATTCTCTTACATCCCTGTATCGGATATGCCTTTCATCAGGTCTTGGATGAACGGTTATACCATCAGCTCCGAAATTCTGGCAATCGACGGCAGCTTTTATCAGATCAGGAATATTTCCTCCCCTGGCATTCCTGAGTGTCGCAATTTTATTTATATTTACACTTAATCTGGTCATTGAATTAAAGATATAATAATTTGTAAATTTACATTTTTCCGTTTAGATTAATGCTGGCAAAAGAACTGATGTCGGATATTGTACCTGCACTTAGAACCTCAGATACTGGTTTTCAGGCACTTTCATGGATGGATATTTTCAGGATCTCACATCTGCCCATTGTCAATAATCGTGAATTTCTGGGTTTAATATCTGATAAGGATATTTATAATCTTAATAAGGCGGAAGAACCTATCGGAAATCATAACCTGTCTCTTTTTAGCCCTTTTGTTTATGAAGATCAACATATATTTGAAGTGATTGAAATCGTGTCACGACTTAATCTGAGTGCAGTCCCGGTTTTAGACCACAACAACAATTACCTTGGGATCATAACCATTAATGAATTGATTCAGAAATTTGCTGAATTACCGGCCGTAAGTCAGCCCGGTGGTATACTTGTACTTGAAATGAATGTTAATGACTATTCTCTCACACAGATTGCCCAGATCGTTGAGAGCAATGATGCAAAAATACTAAGTGTTTACATCTCATCGAGGGAGAATACCACCAAAATGGAAGTTATCCTGAAGATTAACCGTTCTGACCTGAGCTCAATTATTCAGACCTTTGAACGCTATAATTACAATATCAAGGCTTCTTATCTCAAGGATAGTGAAGCCGATAATTTAATAAAGAACAGGTACGAGCTTTTCATGCGGTACTTAAATGTTTAAAGGAAATGAAGATCGCACTTTACGGAAAAATGTTCAGCGCTGATTTCGCGGAAAATTTCAGGATGATGTTTGATATTTTAAAAAAGCATCATGTCGATTTGTATATTCACAAGGAATTTGCCGGTTTTTTAAATGAACAGGAAGGAATTGATACAGGAGCCTGTAACCTCTTTTACAACCATTCATCCCTTCCGCACGATACCTGCTTTTTATTTTCAATCGGAGGAGACGGTACATTTCTTGAAACAGTAAATTTGATAAGGGATTCTGGTATTCCGGTGATTGGTATAAATTCGGGAAGGCTGGGATTCCTTGCCAATATCTCCCGTGAAGATATATGTTCATCCCTTGAAGAGTTATTCGCCGGTAATTTCACCCTGGAAGATAGATCTCTTTTACGCCTGACAACAAGCAAAGGAAATCTTAATGAACTGAATACAGCTCTCAACGAGGTTACAGTGCATAAAGCTGGAATGGGATTGATATCCATTAATGTGGAACTCGATGGTGAATACCTTAATTCATATTGGGCCGATGGTCTTATAATTTCCACACCTACAGGTTCAACAGCATATTCCATGAGTGTCGGGGGGCCTATTATGCTTCCAGAGTCGGATACATGTATAATTTCCCCCATTGCACCGCATAACCTCACGGTCCGCCCAATCGTGGTTCCCGATAAGAAGGTAATAAGGCTTTCGATTAATTCACGTTCAGGCCAGTTTCTGGTTGCCCTTGATTCAAGGTCATTTACAGTTTCCTCCGAAAGGGAACTTATTATCGATAAAGCACCCTATACACTCAAACTCGTTAAATTATCCAATAATAACTTTTATCATACCCTGCGAAATAAACTCATGTGGGGAATGGATAAAAGGAACTGAAAAATTTCAGTTAACATTAATTAGATTTATTTTATTTTTACATTTGTAAAATATAATGTTTAACAATGTGCAGGAATTACTGGAAATCAATAATGGTCTGCTTATTACTGTCAACAACTTTTGTTAATGCACAGAGCTGGAGAATTAACAGGTATGAAGGGACTTTCGGGCTTGGCACCACAAATTTTTTTGGAGATATAGGCGGAACAGAAGATTTCAATAATGCCGCAGGATTTAAGGATATTCAACTCAGGTTTACACGTCCTTCTTTTGCGTTTGGGGCCCGATATAAGCTTAATGGAACTATGGCCGTAAAGTTGAATTTAATCTTAGCCTTTACGGCTGCCAATGATGATGATGCGAGGAATGAAAAAAGAAATTTCGCCTTCTCTTCCACAATTTTTGAGTCTTCTTTTCAGTTTGAATACTATATTATTTCAGAAAAGACAAGAATATCTTCTGCGCTATTTAATCGCAGAGGGATGATAAATAATTTTTCAGAGATAAATGCATATTTGTTTGTAGGTTTGGGCAGTGTATTATTTGATCCAAAACCCAAAGAAAATTTTAAATTATATTTTGAGGATAATTTTAGTAATTTAGGCCTCGTTTTTCCCGTTGGATTTGGTTTAAAATATCCTATTGACTCAAACTGGTCATTCGGGTTTGAATTTGGAAGAAGGTTTACGACAACTGATTATATTGATGGTTATGATGGACACCTTAAAGGATATATTTCAGAACATAAAGATATTTATTATTTTGGTGTCGTCAATGCCATTTATAAAATCCGCGCCAACCGTAAAGGACTTCCAATGCTCAGAAGAAGAGGATTCCAGAGATAAGCTCTTTGTTGTTTTTACTCCTACCCTTAAGGCTTTTGTTTTGATGTTTTTAATGATGATTCCTTCGGTTTTTTTTGCACAACGAAAATCCGATATTGGAATATTTGCAGGTACATCTTTTTATATGGGAGATATTAATACATCGAGTTATTTTTATTCACCGGGAATCGTGATCGGACCCGTTTACCGTTACAATTTTGAGCTCAGAAACTCGATCAGGCTGAGTACATTTTTATATACTCTTCACGCCAATGACCAGGATTTTTCTGATCCAATTCCAAGGGATCCTTCTTCATTTTCCGGTAATTATCTGGATGCATCTGCGGTTTATGAATTTAATTTTCTCCCGTATAAGACAACAAACCGGAAGTATAACCAGACATTTTACCTGTCCGGAGGATTGGGATATAATTTTGTGATTTCATCAGATGTGCCTTCAAAAAGTCATCTTACTATCCCCTTTGGGTTAGGATACAAGATAAATATCACTAAAAGAATGGCGGCTGGTGCGGAATTGACTATCCGTAAAACATTTTATGATTTAATAGACGGAGTGGAAAATTTTAGTATGAAGGGAGATAAGCACTTGTTTGGTAATAATGACTGGTATACCTTTGCTGGGATTTTTATTACTTATAAGATCTTCAATTACAGAGAAGATTGTCCGACTTACGAGAAAAAATGAAAATGTCAACTATCAGTGATATCGATAAAAACAAACTGCCAATGCATGTTGCAGTGATAATGGACGGAAACGGGAGATGGGCTGAGGAAAGAGGGAATGATCGTATTTACGGACATCAGAATGCAATTACTGCAGTCAAGGAAACAGTAGAAGCAGCCGCAGAGTTAGGTATTGGGTATCTAACTTTATACGCATTTTCGACAGAAAACTGGAACAGGCCCAAGGAAGAAATCAAGGCACTGATGTCATTATTGGTGCATGCAATCCACGATGAGATTGATACATTAAATGAAAACAATATTAAATTAATAGTAATCGGAGATATTGAGAATCTGCCTGTGAGACTTCGTAAGCGGATTATCTGGGCTATAGATAGTACCAGCAGGAATACAGGGCTTAATCTTGTTGTAGCATTGTCATACAGCGGCAGATGGGAGATTCTGAAAGCTATGCAAGGCATTGCCCTTGATATAAGTAAAGGGAAAATATCAGTTGAAGAGCTTAACAGTGAACTTTTTTCCGGCTATCTAAACACGAGCAATATACCTGATCCTGAGCTTTTGATCAGGACCAGCGGGGAATTCAGAATCAGCAATTTTCTCCTGTG